>Ga0114966_10000188_pt1 | contig 59310 bp, 84 predicted proteins | sample M_130207_XF_Meta_FD_87029 | JGI IMG/M metagenome (GOLD analysis project Ga0114966, IMG submission 87029) | Freshwater microbial communities from Lake Montjoie, Canada to study carbon cycling - M_130207_XF_MetaG | ecosystem: Environmental > Aquatic > Freshwater > Lake | place: Lake Montjoie... | reverse complement strand
TTGGCACGGGCCTTATGGACCTTGCCGCCGTGCTTTTTCTCTTCAGCTTCTTTTACAACTTTAGAACCAGCACCCGCATAAACTTCTTTAGGTGCTTCGTCGTTGTCAAAATGGCCTTCCATAGGATGCTCAGAATTAACCTTGCCACCCTTCTTATGTTCGGCCCGTGGATGTTCGTGATGAACAGCGGTTCCGTAGTTGTGCTTATGGCCCTTCATGGCTTACTCCTATGCTTGGGTTACACCGAACAGGCCCGTGATGGAACCCATATTGGCTGGGGTTACAAATTGACGAACAACAAGCCGCTTGGAAGCGTCTGCCGCCGATTGTAATGCATACGTTCCACGAACGTCACCTGTAGTCGTCGTTGCAGGACTTGTGGTCACTGCCGCGACGTACCCCGTACTCGCCGTAATACCTGTGGCGTTGTAGTTGATCGCTAAATCGCCAAAGTTATCAGAACGAATTGGAAGACCATAGATGTCGGTTGTACCAACGCTATAAGTAATTGCATTTGTAACACTAGGTGTTACAGAAGCAATATACTTAAACGCTTTTGCGCCCTTGGTAGTAGTAGCTGTCGTCGTGCTTGTTGGAACAGTAATTGCTTCACTCATTGGTACGCCATAAATGTCGTAACCAGAAACAGTAAAGATAACTGCCGCCGTTGATGTACCAGAAACCGGAACAATACTCACTGCGCGAGAAACAAGAGCCTGTGGGTTCCAGAGATAAACGGAATTAGTATCGCTGAAAGGCTGCCCAAATGCGGTTGGCCCTAAAGCTGCTTGTCCCGTTATAGTCGTGGAACCAACAGTATCGTCACCTTGTACCGTATAAGTTCCAGCACCACCGGGAGGCCCAGTAAGCTGATTTACAACAGTAGTACCAGAATTAACGCCAGTGCCAGTCAAGGTCATCCCAATCGTAATAACCCCAGTCAGGGACGATACGGTCAAGATGCTGCTTGCTACCACACCCGTGAAGGATGCAAAACCATCAAGAAGCAAAAGGCCAGTCACCGTTGCACCAGTATTATAGTTGATGCACGATGCGCTAATTGAGACACCTGTTGACGTTGAGTTTGTTGAAACAAGCGTCATAGCTGTGCTAGCCGTAGTTGCTGCGGCTGCTGCGATTGCAGCAGAACCAAGCGCATAAGGAGTAGCACTGATGGTCTGAGTATCCGACGTTGCAAAACCAGCGGTAAATGCACCGTAGTTCTGACCGGGGATGTAAGCAAAATTAGGACGAGGATCAAGGCGACCAACGCCGCCCCAGAAGAGCGACGGGCCTAATTGTGGATTGTAATCCGTTGTAGTTCCAATGGTGTTCTGACCAAAAGAAATTACGGGACCGGAGAATGCTGAAATAGCCATGTTACCTTCTCCTTTGGATTACGATGTTGGGAACGAGCCAAAGATTGAACGCCAGTTATAGTAACCAAACGAGTAACGCTCATAGCCCTTGACAAGAAGGTTATCTGTAACAAAATCGACCTGCATGTCGGTTTCAAAGGCCACACGTTCCATATACGACAGACCGTCGATGTTGGTCAGCAAGAACCAAGCATACGCAGAGGTCAAGAAGTCATTAACCATGTAACCTTCTGGCAGACCGCCGGAAGACATCATTATGGCATTAACATCATTATCTGCTGTACCCGGACGCAGTTCTGTCTTTGTAAGACGGATAGCAACTGGTTCAAGCTGTGGCGGGACAATGAGCTTACGCGCACGGGCAAATACCTTCAGGCCAGCCTGATCTTTGAAGTTTGTCCGCACACCTATCATACTGTTAAGGAGCGATGCTTCATTGAGATCAAGTTGAACGCTTGGTGTATTAGCAACTGTACTTCCGTCAATAGGATGCGCCGTGGAGCAAAGTGCAACACCGTCACCGCCAATTGAGGAATTATACGTCGTAGCTGTATTAAGAATGTTTGCACCGTAAATTTCCTTGGTTTGCTGAAAGGATTCAATCAGGCCGAGGTTGGACGGCATAAACTGTGTCTTATACAGATTATCGTCGATGGCTTTGCGGGTAATCGCGTAACCGAGAGCAATTTCAGTATGCTCCTGATTGTAGATGTACCGCTCACCAGCACTGTTATCAAAAGCGGTCTGACCGCCTTCTGTTTTCAACTGTGCCAAGCCGAGGAACCGCATTTCAGCAGTACGCTCAAGAGCCATCTTTGACTCATGCTTGGTGAACATCTTGTCGTACTGAGATGGGATCATCTCGTACTTGCCTTCAACTCCACGTAGACCGGGGAGCAAAAGGTCTTTAATTGCTGAGAGATTAACAGCCATGATACCTTACTCCTTAGCCGACTGATAAGAGTTGCTTGGTGGACACGTTATTAAACGCGACAACAACAAGATTGTAAGCACCGGAAGCAGTACCTTCAGCACCCGGAGGTGTTGTGACAAGGTTTACTACCCGGAATGGAAGCGTATTGGTAGTTGTGGCAGAATTATAGACAACATATGCGCCTGAAATTCCGTTTGCAGTGGTTCCAGTACCGTAAGCAAACTGTACGTTTGCTGCGATATCAGCATTTGTAAGTCCTGTGGTTGTGGAACCGCCAACTTGTGCCAAGAAACGAGCGTTTGGATCGTTAATAATGTAAGCTGTAACGTCGCCAGTTGCGTCAGAACCGGGCCAATAGTTACTCCAAACTGTACGCTTTTGGGAGGTTGAGAGATACTGTGCCCCAACAAACACGCCAGCAATTTGAACTGTGCCGGGAGTTTCAGACGAGCCAGCAATATAGCCAGTGGTTAGCGGGTATACAGGATCGCCAAAAAAGATTGCGGTCGAGTATGAGGATGATATCAGTGCTGGAACTTGCTCATACGTAGGAGCAGAGCCTGTTCCACCATACTGACGGAATCCAAATGGCGCAGAAGTGTTTGCCATAATTGATGTTCCTTGATGAAGAGGTTGCTATGCGCCTAGCACTGCCAACCACGACAAATTTTACCTGCCTCCCAGAGGGCGGGTCGGACTACGGCCTCAGTCCTTTGGGACTGGCATTGGCTCGTAACCCTTTTTAATTGATGGTCGCACACGTTCATGTTCACGAGTCATCGTTCCGTCTGGCGTAGATGCAAGTTGTTGCTCCTTAGCACGTACTTGACCTCTAGCTCGGCGCAATTCTACATCACGCGCTTCTTCTGTCAACTCCAAAGGTCGTTCCATTAAAATCATGCCGTCAATTTCAACAGTAGAATAGTTTCCTCGTGGCATTAAAGCGCGATGTCTTGCGTTTCTATCAACTGGCACAGCAGTCCAACCACCCCTAGCAAGATTGACTTCATAGGCAGCATCTTCCAATCCATGAACAGATTTGCGTTTATATTCATAAGACCACCCATCAGGGATGATTTCTGGGTCAATATAATACCTATCCATGACATCTATTTCAGTTCCGGCACGATGCTTCCTAATTTCATCAGCACGTATTTTTGCCAAATCACGCGATGTCTCAGTCCGCAACGTCTCACGTACTTCACCCCTAACAGATGATGCAGAAGCCAACTTTGGCAACTTTCCAGTCTCTTCTTCCATAACAATCTCCTTCAATTAAGTTTGCCTTCTTTGCGTAGCGCAACCATGTTTGTGGCATATTCTTCAGGCGTCATGCCCATCATCGACGCCATCTCTCGCTGATTCGCGTCGAGCCTGACCGTTGTTGTACGGTTGCCTGTACCTGATGCTGTACGGGTAGTAGGCGCGGCAGGTGGTGCGCCTCTCCTATGTGCTGGTGCTGAAGCAGCAGAAAGAACTATATCTTCACCATCATCGCGTGGCCTACGATTTTTAAACCCCAGTTGGGTTTCAATCATGTCAAAATATGCTTCTGAATCAGGTATATAGCCGTCACGCAGAGCATCATTGTGCGCGTCCACCATATTTTTATACAGGCGTGGGTTTGTAATGCACTCAGGATGCGACCTAACCCAAGCAGCAGACCTTGGAGAAAGCGTCTGTGCAATTTCTTCAACAGGATTAGAATAATGCGGTTCAACCTTCTGAGGCTGTGCAAGTTTATTCTCTAAAGATACCCGACCGTTCTCAAGTTGAAGGAGCTTTGCTGAGTTCAGAGACATCATTTCTTGAATGTCTGCTGCCTTGTCATAGTCTCCAGAGGCTAAAGCATCGCGGTATTCAGCTTTGTTATAGCCTGTCTCACGTTTAATTTTATCAATTGCACCTGTGATTAACTGCAAATTGCTATCTTGAACGTCCTGAGAAGCCTTGTGTGCAGACTGCTGTGCCTGATTTGCACGAGTTTCTGCTTCAATACGAGCTTTCTTCTCTTGCTCTAGCCGCTCCCGCAGTTCAGCAATACCTTCTTCAGGTGTTTGCTCATCATTAGCGGCTACTTTTGCTTCTTTGACTGGCTTTGCAACCTCTGCCACTCCGGCACTATCGTCAAATGGCAACTCAACTTGAATGTCATCTTCCTTAGCCATGTTACCAAACCTCATCTGGTGCTGAAATCTTTCCACGCACGTCTACGTCTCTCAACACACGGCAAAGAACGCCATGAATTGTCATTGCCCAGCCTTCAGAAGGACGGAAATAAACCCAATCCCCAACATCAACTGAAACATCTTTGAACCAAGTCTCGTTGTCATCGACAAAAGCCAAGTTGCCTTTTTTGACAACAAGACCGACTTTTCCTTGATATTTGTCCTCATCCCGTGTCTGACCGGGCAGAACGATCCCGCTCTTGGTCGTATCCGGGCGGACATAGATCGCTACAATGATGCTTGTGTTGAAAACCTCAATATTGTTGATATCGCTGAATTCTTTCATGATCATCTGCTTTGGGTCTTCCGCATGATGCATTCTCATGTACGGCATATTAACTTCTCTCCCCTGATTGAATAATGGTGTCTGCCTCGCTGATAAGTTCCTTTGCCTTGTACAAGCCCCGGATCATGCCAACGCGCATTTTGTAGTCTTTGATGTCCTCAATAGACCCGGCAACCAAAACAGACGTTTCATCGGCAATCGCCTCATCAATGAGACGACCAACCTCGTATTCTAAACGGCTGCTATATGTCTGTTGCATATGGACAAAATACAGGGAGCCAAACCAACGGCTCTAGTGATCTTCTGTAAGTCCCACCAAAATAATTTTAAATAGGTGTTGACCTGCATCTCAAGCTATGCTATATAATGTATGTCAGGCCAAACTGACTAACGCTTCAACGGAGAAACAAAATGAAAAATAAGTGGCTTTGGACTATTACACCAAAAGGTTATTATGATTTTACACGGGAACAAAAAAGAGAAACTTCCGCAAAAATTGCGGCAACAGGTTACATTTATAAACGACACGAGAAAAAAGAACTTGCCAAAAAAGATGCCAAATTTGTTTTTGCTAAATCTGGCGTTGAGATGGTTGAAGTAGAAGTTATGACCCCATCATTCCAACCATTTTAAAATAAAAAAGGCCGCAGAGGGAGGGTCTGCGGCCTTTCTTAACTGGCTATGTACGTTCTTTAGAACGTCGGCTGTTTCAGCCCATACGCAGGAACTTTTTCAAGCCTAGCGTTGCCACCACCAGAAGCTGTTGTGATTGGATATGTAGTGCGACCACCCGATTTACGCATCATAGGAGGTGCGCCGGGAGGAGGCATCATTGGGCCACCCATTGGAGGAGGGCCACCGCCGCCACCCTTAGCAGCCAACATCGCCAACACGTTAGGATCAATGCCACCGCCCATTGGAGGCGGACCAGCCTCTGGAGGCATCATAGGAGGCATAGGAGGTGGGCCAGCATCCATAGGCATAGGAGGCATTCCGCCAAGACCCTGATCTGGAGACTTAGGCGAGATGATGATGTTTATGTTGGTGCCACCCTTCTTGCCAACTGCGCCGCCTTCAGCACGAGTGACGCGACCGCCGGGAACAACGCCGGGAATCTTGTTAGGGTATGAACCACCAGTGAAAACTTTGCCGCCATCTTTGCGCTTTGCACGTTTTTCAATACGTCCACCACGCTTCTCACCCCCAAAGACCATTGCTGGTTCACCAAGACGAGGATCGCCCATACGGATACCCGGAATGTAAGACCGTTGACCTGATTGACGACGGATGGTCGTTGGATCAGCAACTTGGCCAGTCATTGATCCTGTGGCAGGAGCCAGAGGAGAAGAAGTATCTGCCTGACTGCTACGATCCCTTTGTTTTTCTATAGCAGTTTTACCCGCTGCTGCTAAATTATTTCTGTAATTTTGAGCTACAGATTCTTCATTTCTTTTTTTTGCTGCCTCATCTACACCCTTGGCAACTTCATCCACTCGTTTAGAATATTCAAAATTTGCTTTGTTCTTTGCCGTTGTATTTTCAAGATCACGGTACGAGCGTTCTGTTGCAGAAGGTGGATTTGGAACGCCGCGACGAGGTGGATTACCCGCCTCAGATGGCTTGGCAAGGTTTGTATTATACATCTTGCCATTGTACTCAAACGTCTTTGGGCCACCTGCAAGCATTGCGGCACGACCCTCCTTAAAGGCCTGACCAAATTCACTAAGACCGCCACTTGCCTTGTGAGCGCGACCGCCATGAGCTTTTTTAACAGACATTTTAGAAGCACCGCTTTCCAAACTAGGGAGGCTAAGAGATGTTCTTGTAGAAGGTGGCAAGAAACCCGCAATTTTATCCCGTTTGCTATGGGGGTCATTTGCAATGATCATAGCCATCTTTGCTTGCTCATTCATTCCACCGCCAGCTTTGTGAGCGCGACCGCCCTTCTTCATTAAACCAGCACTACTCCCCGCTGATTTTTTATCCCCAACATAGCTCCCCGTATGTTTTGCTCCAGTAACGTCCCAACCACCTGCATTTGCAAATTTAATTCTATTAATAAGCGCATCTGCTGGAGATTCTCCACCAAATGAAAGATTTTGAGTCCTTTTATCTTTACCATTTTGCAAGTTTAATCTAAAATGATGAATTGGCCCACCATCTTCTTTATCAATGCGACCACCCTTCTTCAACCCCTTCATGGACTGTTGAGAATCATGCTTGTCGTCAGCCTTGGACGCTTCCCATTGCTTCATGGAAATGCCGCGCTTGGCTGCAAGTTTCTTGTCCTGCGCTTCATCCTTTGCAGAACCTTCCCAATTAGCTTTGCCACCCTTCTTGTATCCGGGCAGACCGGGCTTAGGAAGATCACGCTTTGGACCTTTGTAACGATACTCGGAAGCATCCAAAGACTTTGGACGAGGACGAGGCAAAGGAACATTCTTAGGGAATTTCACTTCCTCGTCTTCTGATCTTTTTACCTGACGATTAATGAATTCATCAGTTGAGCCACCGTTTGCTTTATTTGCACGACCGCCCAACTTACGAGGTGGAGCATTAGGAGCAACTACCGCTGATGGGCCTGTGGCGTATCTTTTAGCCATCATCTCTGGTGATGCTGGTCCAGCCAAAAGTGGTCCACCTGCATTCTTTTTAGCTGCTCCACCACGCTTCAAGCCTGTATTAAGAAATTTGGCATTACCGCGCCCAACTGGAATACCAGTATTAGCACCTTCAAACGGCATCCCGCCGCCAATATCTTTCTTTGTTCTGCCACCGCTCTTTAAAGCACCAACGTGGCTGTCACCGCCTTCACGATAATCATTTGCCTTTTTAAGATCGCGGTTGATGTACCGATCTACAGGAGGCTGCTCTGATGTAACTTTGCCGCCGCTCTTCCGTGCAACACGATCTGCACGTACTTTAGCAATCTTGCCAACTACCTTGCCACCAGACTTAAAAGCCCGTTTGCTGATGGGTCGCATACCTGTTTTCTTGCCAGCTTCCAATTCAGGTGCTGGAGACCATGTAGAAGAGTCAACTTTTTGAGATTTTTCAGTCGCAATTGTTTTTAGACGTTTTGCAGCACCGGAACGAGCCGCTTTAAGATATTCATGCATAGACCTGCTCCTTAGCTGCAATATTGCAGTTACATTTTTGATAAGATACTCTGAATCTTCCGTTCAAACAATGGATCAGATTTCATTTCTTCCATTATTAATTTTGCCAATCTTATGGCTATATCAGAAACATCATTGCCATGAACTTGTCCTCCACGGGCCATTTCAAGAGATTTTTTTGATACAACCCCCGGAGAAGACTGATAGGACATCTTTGCGTTCCCGGCAGGAACTGCACCAAGTGATTCATATTCAGCCTGTGGCGGCGGCGTGTATGCCTCTTGAGGGACATATACTGGGGCAACATATGGATCAGCTACTGGTTCTGCTGGTTTGTTGTTGTTTTGGTTATTGTTTTGATTATTGTTATTTTTGTTATCATTGCCGCCATATTGCTCTTTATAATCTTCTTTGCTCAAGTTGCCGCCGGGGCCGTATGTGTTTTGGTTATTACCTGAACCCGTATAGCCACCCATGTCTGAGCCGCCGATATAATTTGCATTATCTCCGCCGCCGCCGCCAAACATTGAATCAAACAAACCCATACCGCTCTCCTAATCAATTACTGTAATAATGCGCTAACTGTAGCGCATGGTCAACTGAACCACCACGGGCATGATGGGTTGCACTAACTTGGCCTTCAGGTGGGCCGTATGATTGTGGATTTAATTCAGCATTTGCTGTTAAACCATAACCAACTTTAGTTCCCGCTTTTTCCGTTTTTGCAAGACCATGAGCTATTGTTTCAACTTTAGGATGGCTTGTTCCTATTGGAAAATGTTTAATTTCTTTAGCGGGAGCTATAAGTTTTTGTACAACTGGAACAGATTCAATGCCAATTTCCGCTGCTTTAGTTCCTAATTTTAATGTATCGGAAATTGGAGAAAGAATTGCTGTAGCTAATGCTAAATCATGCACCATTGGGTCTACTTGGTGGCTTTGCAAACCTTGTTCTTTAAAAAATTCATTCCACCAATCAATGCCTAATGTTGGTCTTGAAAGAAGTTCTCCTTTAGCAGCTTCAGGCAAATTTGCAAATACGCCATGCGCGACTTCAGGCAATGCACCCAAATGTTGAGCCGCAACTTCTGTTGCATAATCTCCAGCGTGTGTCGCAGCTATGCCGGGAGCATCTTGTGTTCCTTGAAGAGCAGCCATAAGTGCTTTGCTTATGTAATCTGCGGCTATTCCTTGCCCAGTTCCACCGCCGTTATCATACCCTACACGACCGCCTTGGTTAAATTTATAATTAGCCCTGTTGCCGTAAGTTGGATTTTTTGCAAAAACCAATGGGCCTATCTGAAGGACTTCTTCCGCACTTGTAACAGGCTTCATGCCTTCACGGGTATAAAAGAAAGAATGCCGTGTTGGGTCCATACCAATTTGAACCCATTGCGGATCATTAAAGTACTGTTGAGCTTTAGCATATGCTTCTTCAGGCGTTACAGACTTGTATTTGCCGCTCATAGTTGCATATGGGGCTTTGCTGCCTCCTTTTGCTGTTTTCATTGATCCTGTTTTGGATACATCAAATTCAACATTAGTTGCCGCGCTTACGCTGCTATAGGTAGTAGGGTTTTTCCCGTCGCCAGACCTTCCATCATGGATAGCATTAACCCATGTGCTATAATATTCATAAGCAGGAATATCCAATCGTAGTTTAACGGGGTCACCTTCTTTGTAATATTGATCCGTTAAACCATATTTTTCTTTTTTGTCTTTGTTTAAAGCATTGATAGCCTGTTCTGGTGTTGCAGGTACAGGAATTCTATCCATTGAGTATGGCTCAACAGGTTTTCTTTCATTAACTAACGCATCCCATTGCTCAGGGGTAATCTCGTTATTTGTTAATTTTAATACGTTATCTTCTAAAACTTTATCGCGAGCCATAATATCTTTGTGAGGCATATCAATACGAGAATTAAGTGTTTTACTTTGAGACGTAACCATTCTTGGTGTTTGAATTGTAGAATATTCACTGTTTGTAGATGGCATATTAGCTAAAAAACGAGACAATGTAGCAGGATCATCTGATGCTACATAGCCTTTGAAATTTCCACTATCCCAAAATTGTGTAACAACTTTAAAATTCTTTTTTAATTCATTTTCAATATGTCCGGGAGAAACTTGCAAATCATGCATTCCAACAACGGCTGCTTCTTTTGCTTTTTCTCCTTCAACAAATTCATCTTCTTTCCCGCTTAGAATAGCTTGGCGTTTTCTTTCAATATCTTCACGGGTAAAAAATTGCTCTTTGTAAGCATCTTTTTTAACTTCATTTGCCAAAAATTCTTCTAAATTTAAGCCGTCGCCGTGAATAAATTTTTCTTCTAAAATTAAAATACCATTAGGTTCCATAAGTTCTTTTGCGCGTTGTATTTGAGCAGAACGATTGTTGTTCATAAATTGAAAAACCATTGCTTCATGGACAACATTAAATTTTCTATCAGGGGCGTAATAAGGAATGTCTATATTTGCGTGTGGATTATCCCTATCAACACCGTTTTTGTCTTTAAGAATAGCGTCTTCTGTCCAAGCTACTTTACCTTCATCATCAGCATGACCATAAGCACCAAGGTAGTATTCTGAACCGGGAACTTGAGAAATATTGTTAAATGACGCTTGCATTGACGGGTTAGGGTCTAATGCAACTGTTTTAATTTTTCCGTTGCTTAATTGGGTAATTGTCTTTGCCAAAGCTCCTTCAGACGCGCCAATATCAAGCATATTAGCACCTTCCCCAAAAGTTTTTACAATTGAATTTCCAACGGACTGTTGTATTTCTCTAAAAGCGGGAATTGATGAACCAATATGGTCATCAAAATTTCCAATGTGTTTTAAATACTCTTCTGAAAACGGTTTGATTTTTGAAATATCAAACGCAGGTTTATAACCAACCATTGTTGTTGGTTTGCCAGTAAGTCCAGAAGTAATATTTGCAAAAAACCCGGTAAAGTTCCGCCCTGAACCAACATCTTTTGTCAGAACATCGGATGAATTTTGTTCAAAAGCTCCCGCATTTCCTTCAATGTAATTTTGCGCGGTGGCACGTTGGTCAATTTGGCGCGATACCTCTTCTGGTGATCCTTGTAGTCCTTGTTGATCAATTGTTGAAGTTCCTTGTCGCTTGGTTCTGTCTTCTGCGGACTCAAGTTCCTGTCGGAATTGCTCCTGATATTTTTCCCGTAAATTATTGAGATCGCTTGTGGAATCTCGTCCAAGGAGGTTGCTGGCGGCAGTAATGTAACTTTGCCCACTGGGGTCACCTTTCCAATCATGTTGTGCTTTGTAAATTTCTGCCTCATGCACCTGAGCAGAAACATCATATCCTATATTGTTTAATTCTTTTTGTATCGGCCCTTCAATTGCGGAAGTCAATGTTTCTGCTAATTTTGCTCCACCACGATCAATTAAAACACGGATACCAATTCTTCCATCTGGTGTAGAAATTGGCTGATATCCAACAAAAAGAGGTTTCTTTTTATCGGGGTCTGCTTTTTGAATGCGGCTCCAAAAATCAGCAAGCTGCGTATTATCGCGTAGATTTGTTGTGCCATTTTCAAGAAAATCAATAGCAAAACTGCTTGGGTTTTGTGTTAAAGGTTTTACTGAATTTGACCAAACTTCAGACTGTTGCAAAATATGCCCAAGGATATTTGCACCCATTTGAGCAGCTTGTGGAGTTGCATAAACCTGCCCAACGCTGGATGGGTTAATATCCATATTCCAACCGCCCGATCCATGAGCGATAGACCTTAAATCAATACCAACGAGGTTTGACACATCCTCCAGAGCTTTATTGGTAATGTTTTGAGTAATTGTTTCTTTTTCTGGCAAAGACAAAACACTAAATCTGTTGTTATATAAAGTATGAATAGGCGACCCCTCTCCGGGCGCAGCTTCCATAGAAATTCTACGGAGGTTTCTTTCAAACCCGCTTACAACATCTTCTGCTTTATCCGCTGTTAAACGTGTCATCCCCATCCAGCCAACAGCCTGAACTTCTAATGGCGTCCAATCATTTCTGCCTTTCCAAGTAATAGAATTTAAATAATTTGTTATTTCATGCCCAAATTCTGAACGATTTTCATATTTTTGAGGTGAAATTGCATCACTAAAATCAAGTTTTAAATTTTTCAAATCTTCCGTGTTGTATCCTAATTTAGTTAAATGGTTGATTAATTTTTGATCAACCAATCCTGTGTCTCTTGCAGTGTGAACATCAACGACAAAAGGCGACCCGCCATCAGGATGATTTGCCATCCATGATCTGACGGGTTTATTTTCCGCAGAATCAACAAAATCAGAAATTTTTTGCCCAACGCCGTATTCAATAGGTTCATCTTTAAGAACCTGACGGATAGCATATGTTGGGTTAGGCATACCTCCACCAGTCATTTCTGCTTCTGGTATTTTTCTAGCAAATTGTTCAGCTTGTAAAAACACATTTTTTAATGAACCAGCAACATCAACATTTTGCTGCCCTACAAGCCAAGCCTTCATATATTTATTTGTTTTTTCAGAATCACCACCTGTGTAATTGTTAAAGATACTTCTTATTTTTCCATACCACGTTGACGCTTCTTGAATTTCATTATCATTCATCATGCTTTCAGCACGATTTACCCAATCTTGTGGTGTAATTTTGCCCACCGTGAAATCAGGCTTTCCTGCAATTGGGTTGCCTTCCGCATCTCTTGGAGCGCGGATAATTCTTCTTTCATTCAAAGGATCGCCAACAGAACTGGTTTGAGCTTTTTCTCCCAAAGCAAGTGCTGGTTCTTTACGTGATAATTTAAGTCTTAACCGTTCAAGTGCTTCATCTTCAGGGTAAACCAACCCGGTTCCCTGATTATTTGCCCTAATAGCATCAGCATCTGCTTTAGGCGTCTCAGCTAACAAATCTACTGCTTGCGATGCTGAAGAACCTTTTGGAACAACTGGAGGAGACAATGGGCCTATTGGCTGATTGTAAGCAGGTGTAGGCAAAGGTGCAGTTTTTTGCGCTGTTTCTAAAGCTAACTGTTCTGGGGTTTTTAAATCAGACGCTTGATTTGCTACCTGCAAAGCAGTTTCTATCGCTTTAGATTTAGCCGGAATAGTAGCCATTGCTAATGTAGGGATAGCTGCCGCAAGCCCCGCCTTCACATAAGCCGTTGGAGAAAACGGGTCTATTAAATTAGCAACTATGTCTGCTCTTTGGGCAAATGGTTCACCAAAAACTTTTTTAGCCGGATTAGTTACTAAATTTGTAACTGCGCCTGTAAAAGGGGAAACTAGATACCCAAGAGAACCAAGAGCATACTCACCACCACCTACAACTTGATTGAAAGGGTTACCAGATTCCCCCATTTTATTAATGCCTTGCTTTGCATATGCACTTGATTCTCGTGCTGCTTTTGCAACGTCATCAAAATATTCCATTGGTTGAGGCAAATTTTCTAAAGCACTGCTCATATCGGCCTGAGCGTTTCTGCCACCTGTTGCTGTAGAATAAGCACGACCCATCATGCCCGGTTGGACGGGTTGGACAGGTTGGACGGGTTCACCAGTGGCTGAAGGCATCGGTCTATACCGTTGCGCCTCATTCATCACTTGGCCTTGATTGCTTATGTTAATCGTAGGAGCAAACCTACGCTCGTCTGCTGCCTGTTGATCTCGGAATGCTTGTATGCGTTGTGCTTCTCTAGCTGCTTCTGATGGTTGTGCTAAACGCAGGGCATTTGCAATATCCTGATCATAATCTTCCATAGCAACCTCTTACTTAACAATGCCATCTGGATTTGGTGTAAACGGTTCTTCATTTCCTTCAAGACGAGTAAGCATATCAGGTTTAATGATCCCGTCCATGATGCCCATCGATTCAGGTTTTTCTGCAATAGTTTCAGCTAGTTTCACTGTAGCGATTCTCTCACGGCTTTCCCTGTCGCGCTTACGGTTCATGGCGTCCAACTGTGCATCAATAGAACGCTGTTTGATCTCAGCCAGCTTTACTTCATTTGCAGCCTGTTCCATCTGCACCTTTGCCGGGTCCATTGGTACACCAACGCCGCCGCTTTGAACTTCAGCAATCTTGGCTTGAGCCGTAATCATTTTAGCTTGAGCTTCCGCCATCTTTGCCATTTCCTCTGGAGGAGGAGGAGTCTGCTCTGCTTGATCACGCAACAGGCTTGTAGGATTAGACCAGCCAAGGGCAATCAAGGCTTCTTTATTGACAGCTTCAATGTTGTAAAGCTGTGGTGCTTCTTTTGCCAACTGTATCAAAGCAGTAACCTTCATAACGCGCTGGATGTGCGATGCGGTATTTGGATCAGCCTGTGGAACAAGCAAATAGTTATCAAGAGCAGCTATAAACTGCTGTTCATCCCATTTCTTTGCAGGACGCTTGTTGCGTTCCCAAAACGATGTTGGGTTCTCCCTAAAGCACTGTGCAAGAAGTTGAAACTCATCCGCCTGTGCTGAATGCATCCGCTTATGAACGCTGTTGAGAACCTTTTGCGCTTGTTCAATGATCGCAAGCGTTGTTCCAACAGGTGCATCTTGACGACCTTCTCCAACATTCATCTCGGCAGTACCACCAACACGTTGACCGTATTGGCTCATGTTTTCAGACAACTGCATCAGTGCGCCTGAAGGCTCTTTGTACGGCAAAGGCATGACAGCCTGTTGTATCGGCATACCTGACGTATCAATCTGTGCGCCGCCACCGGGAGGAACACGGAAAATGTTTGTGTTCTGCCGACCACTCGCCTTTGCATACAAGAAGCCGGGGAAATTTGCGTACATACCTGCGTCAAGAAGCTCACGCCATGTAGCTGTCAGGGCATTTGTCGTATTGCCAAGAATGTGAAGCAAACCAATACCGTAGAAACCTAGACCGGGGATAAAATCCCACTTTACAAATGTTGTCTTGGCTTCTGGAAGTTCTTCATCCTCATCGTAATTGCGGACAACGCTTAAAATCTTTTTGGAAGATACGTCAACCGTCACACGGTATGGGACTTCAAGACCTGAAGGCTCACCATCAATGGTATGCTCGTAGCCTTGGATATCAAGTTCACAGTAGCACTCATAAATCTCACGATCACGATCTTCAGAAGATTTTACATCTTGCTGAATGCCCTGCTGTGCGTTCTTTTCCTGTTGAATTGCATTAGGCGTCTTTGCAACAGCCTGACCAAGATCGCAATCACGATATGCGCCAATGATCTGCATCCGCTTTACAACGGACGGGCGCATCATAATCCTGTGCGTAATACGGCGAGCATTTCCAAGATCAGTAGCTTGATTGTTTACAATCAGATCATCCGCATCAACAGTTTCAGATACAGGACGATTTCTTAACGGACAGAAATAAACTTTCTTGAACGCTGATCCGCCAAAGCCAAGCATAAACAACATTTTGTCCGTATCTGGGTAATACTCTTTAGCCGTAACCGTCAGATAATGATTGAAATCTTTTTCTAAGTCTTCAGCTTGTTTGTCTTCTTCAGGTGAACCGTTTGTGTCGTCGTTCCTGATTTTAACAGGCCCGTCAGTAGGCAGTAACTCAGAACGCGCATTAGCTTGAAAACGCAGCACGGCTTCTAAAAGCAACGGATGCCTGATCTTGCTCATGCCTTCAATTGGTGCGCCGTCTGCGGAACCCTGTAGGCCCGGCAGTTCAATTTTGAGACCAAGAAGGCGCAATCCCTGCGCTCTGTCCTCAATCCAGTCCTTGCGGCTCTCTATGTCTTCTCCAATGCCTCGCAAAAGGTCTTCAGTAATCCTGCTGAGTTCCATCTCGCTCATATCGTCGGCAAGATTGTCAAACCAGTTTTCCGGCGTGTCTTTATCGTTGGATTTAATAGGACGCCCGTCCAATGACACGCTGATTGATCCATCATCGTGTTCAATCCGCAAAACATTACCGTTTTCATCGTATTGTAGGTTATCGCCCTCTGGATCAGAGTTTTCAACTACAACAACGTCCATTCCTTCAGTAGGAACGTCTTGGGGGGCGTCTTCTACGAGGCGGATATTAGGGACAAGTCCAGCCATGTGCTACATCCTTTTAATGGAAGCAACACTATACGAGAATTCAAGGAATCACGCAAACACATGGTTGGACTTACCCATCTTATGACGTTGCTGTTATTTTGTAAGCGTATCAACTGCCTTTTTAAACAAATTTTCTTTAAATGGTTCAAAAAAACACCATTCATTGAAATCATTTTGATAAAGGTTGGTGTTTACGTGCAAAACAGCTTTTTCAAGCATTTCAACGTAGTCTGCTAATTCTTCAGGATCAATATCTGTTGGCTTGTTTGTAGCCATGTCCCTTAGCAACTGTACATAATTAGGCATATCGTGATGGCCCCGTAGAAATTGTTGGTTTACGTGTAACCTTTTTACCTGACGGGCGCAATTCAAGGGTTCTTTTGATAGCATTGTCAATATGTGACCGTGAAATATGCAAAATTGAACTTAACTCTTCCAAGTTCTTGCGTATTGAGCGCGGTTCATCAACATTTGACACAATATTTTCTTCTAAATCCTTAATTACCCTGCAAATTTTGTAAATTGCTGACTTTACAGTGGCGTAATCAAGCTCACCAAGCACGGAAGCATTCATTAATGCCTTCTGGTACTCTTTTTCAAACAACAATCCCGATTCTGAATTGTTTGTTAATTCACCAGCGTACCGGACATATTCATTAATAGTTATTTCCATTTCTATGTAGAATTTGTCTTGCTTGTTCATTTTTCTTCACCAGATTTAAAATATCCACGGCGTTTAGTAACAATGTCCGGGAATTTTTCATCGCTTGTTTCCTGTAGATGATTAACTACAGCGGCAATGTCGCGTTCTATCTGATCAGGAACGCTAACAGTCCCTGACGCACCAAGTTCAGCGTAACCTGCAATGTCATCCCAATGATCACGGTAACTTGAATTGCCACACAAAATCCTAGCAATTTTGCTTGAAATCATACTTAACGATTCTAATTGAGAATCAGTCAACTTTTTTGCGTTAGGGCTTAATTCAATTAACTTTTTAATCCCCATTGAAATTTTTGCAACCTCGTGGAAATTGCCGTGTGTTTCATGTCGTCTGTCTAATAAATTGCTCATTTTGTTTCCTTGTTTAAGTTAGTGACGGCTTACAAAGTTTCACTGGTATGCAGTTGTTTGTCACGTATTAGGCCAGAACTTTGTCTTGTAGTGCCACAGCATCTCAGGTGCATGAGTAAACCCCTAAAATTGCCTCTCACTTGCCCGTTGCCGTCGCGGATGCAGGGGTGTTTCCCTTATACGTGACGTAAATATTCAATACCATTATTTACGCGAGATGAAAACCATTATTTTCAATAATAACTTGGCACACATATATTTCTCGCCCTAGTTTTAGATATGCCATACTTTGCAGCAAGTTCAGCAAACGTCATGCCATCACCACGGTCTTTTTTAATCTGATCATTGCGTTCTTGTTTTAGGTTCTTTGGTTCTTTCATTCTGAAGGCTCCTTACCTATCTCTACAAACACAGGTGTTGCAGGTCCAACCCATGCACCAACCACATTGTATTCCATAAACTCACAGGCATCGTGATAATCCATGCCATCACGCTTCATCAAGATTTCAACGCACTTGTCAAAATCATATACGGCAAGGTCTTGGTTGAATTGCCGCCCCATACCGATCAAGGCTTCTTCAAACCCGTCAGCTAATAATGCTTCATCAGACATTTGGTGGCTCCGGTAATGCCATCCAATGGCTTGGAAAACTTTTTTCATTTAAAGGATACAATTCACCTCCTTCAGCAATACTAAAACACGCTGCAAATTGTGATGTTGGGTTATGCCACACGCATATGTACCGTTGCCAACCAATCGTGTAGCCAAAGTATTTTGCTCCTAAAAAAGCTGTTCCATTTCTTGGTGCTGTTGATATTGGTTTCCAACATATAGGAACAGGAATAATTGGAATATCATGTTCTTTACGATATTTCTTAGCCATTGATTTTGCTGAAAGTTTTGAAACTTCTAATTCTTTGCCAATTGAACTCCAGTCCCATCCCGCCTGATGCAAAACGTAAGCTTTTTTCCACCGTCTCCTAGTTTCAATGCTACGTTCTTCTTTTGTTAGCTGAATTTCTTCACCGCTTTTAGTACTGGGCCATAGAACTTTATGTTCAAACAATACTTGTTTAAGTTCATTTAAACATCTTCTTCCAAAATTAGGTGATCTTAACATTTTTTCTTGCGATATTTTAAGAACGTCTCCAATTGTTTTAAGATTGTCATTCAAGAGACAATTGTGCAGTCTTGTGCTAAGTTCTAGGTCTTCAATTAAAATATCTTCCACATTCATCAGTAGTCTCCCTTATTTCTTGAGTTTCTAAGTTCTTTTTCAATTTCTCTTTTAACGGCATTGCGTTCTGCGCTCCAAAATACTTTCTTCCAGTCCTTCAGATGATCCCACCACTGCGGTGCTGATGTGAGAATGCCTTTCTTTTTTGTCGCCATTATTTTTTCTCCTTAGGAGTTATCATGATTCCAAGTAGTAGAGGCGAGATGCAAATTACTGCTGTTCCAATATAAAACAACAAATCCATCATTCCGAAACCATCCCGCATCGCCCGTAGGTCTTGCTTGTCTCTTTTTCCCAAATGTTAGGCCCAGTGCGCTCTTTCCCTATTATCTGAACTTGGTAAGTATGCCACCGCCATGCCATGCACTCATGCGAGACGCACTGACCGCTAACGTCATCAATGTCCGATGTTGCTTTTAACGGGCATATTTTTTTGAATGCCTCTTCCGGCGTAACATAATTTGGATTTCTTTCACTCATCACTCTTTCTCCTTTAACGCAGAAGATGCCCACCACCCGCAAATCATATGCGGGAAATCATTCTCGCGTTCTTTTTCCATTGCATATAAAGCGCATGGCTCGGTACATCTGTGAAGGCAATCGTATTTATCCAATGCGTAGCGCATACGATTAACTTCTGCCTCAAGTTTTAAAACCTCATCCTTGGCATAATCATAGTGCATCTGAAGGTCTGAGTTAGCTAACCGCAACCGTTCAATCTCATCCATTAAGTAGACGCCTTCACATTGTTCCATGCACATATTCAGCATGGTTTGTCCTTCACGTTTGGTTGATGGCATTCCAAACATCACTCTTTCTCCTTTAGTGCGGCCTTTGTGGCGGCCTCTGCTTCAGACCAATCAATAATCATCTGTGCGTGGTCATCATAATCAGATTTGCTATAGCGCAACCACATTCCTAATACTTCCCGCAACCGCTCAATCTCGTCAGCGGCTATCCCTTGAGTTGGATAATATGGAGCCATTATCCTAAGTTCTTCAACAATATCCATCACTCTTTCTCCTTCAGTGCGTCTTGTGCTATTTTCTGTGCTGACTGCATCTTAGCAATCCGGTGAAGCACTTTCTTTACTCGATTGGTTTCTTTAATAAACACGTCCATCAATTCAAATGCTAGTTGTTTGTCTTCCCGTAGCTTGATGATCTCGTCGGCTGCCTCGGCACACCACTCAGCTTCTTGACTCCAACTGATGTCAACGGTTCTCAATCTGTCTACAATGTCAGTCATCACTCAGTTCCCATCCAAGTTATCACCGCGATCATCACGACGGCGGTCATCAAACCCAAGTGCTGCACGAGCTAATACTTTTATAATTCCTTGAGCCGCTTCACTGTTGGGGATTTTTAAAATGTTCTCCAAAGTATCTCGCAGCCCTATAATTTCTTCAGCGGCCTTAACTGCAACTTCATCAACCAATCTCAATACTTTGTTGGAATTTTTTTCATCCGCCAACAAAAGCAATCGTTCAACAATATCCATCACTTAACCTCCTTCAATGCGGCACGGATAATTGTATGTTCTGTTTGTATCATTGAATTAAGAAGCGCAATCTCTTCCCGCAACCTTTGGTTCTCTGCTTTTAATGGATAGATTGTCTTGGACCAATTTTCATCAATCCCCTCGTTTGTTTCTTTTACATTATTAGCAAAGGTTTCCAACGCTTCCCGCAACCGCTCAATCTCATCCGCTGCCTCTGCCCACGGCCCCATAAAATTCAAAGTGCGTAATCTGCTGACAATGTCTTCCATAAACAACCTCCCAATTGAGGTGTTTACATACCATGCAATTAAACAGGGTACAATGGCAAATCGTTAGTGTTGCCCCTAAACAATTTACTGTCAGCCAACTCAGCAGTCCGTTCAGCACCACGCTGTATCATCCCGCTCTGACGCAACCATGAAAGAGCCTGTGTCGCCGTGTCATGCAAGTCATCATGCTTTGCCTTGGGAAACTGCGCAGACTGCGTAATAACCATATCGCACCAAACACGATCCACAGGTGCATGAATCAGTCCTTCACTAAACAAATGCTGGATCGCATACGTACGGCTGACCTTGTCGATCCCCTTGGGGTCAATCAATCTCACGCCAAATGTCTCAGCACCAAAGATGCGCCTGATCTCCTGCGCAACACTAATCCCAGATGCCTTGTTCTCAACCAACAACAGATCAACCTTGAGCTTCCTACACGTGTCCCCAATCTTGGTCACAAGCTCATGCAGTTCTAACCTCTGTTGCCATGCAAACATCAGCATCACTTTGGGAACGTCAGCCTCCACATTAGCCTTCTCAATGCGGCTCGTCACACTGGCATACGCACCGTTCCTCGACGCAACCGCTGTCGTCTCACCGCTGTCACGCCACACGCCCCATACCGTCATCGCGCTGAAGTCACCCTCATGCTCCTTGGCCCCGTAAGCCGTATCAACACTCGCAACGATAAACTCCATGTCGGGAAACTGCTCCGTCTCCCACGGCTCCCACCACACACGCTTGATGATGCCGCCACCCGCAGGTTCAGGACGCTGTTGCAATTGCCCCGCCGCCGCATACGGTCCAAGTGTCCGCTCCAACAGGTCGATCTCGCTCTCGCCAAACCGCTCAGGCCACAGTAGCTCCCCCGCTGTCTCACGGGGATCAGTCCACACAACCGCCTCACCGTCATCCGTCATATCAGCAGGAACTAATACCGTGTAGATGCGCCGCTCCGGTTCAAACCGCATAGGCAACATCAGGTGCGTCCACTCACCAACATCCTTGGACAGGATATGCCCCGTGATATCCTGCTCTGAAAGCCTCTGCTGTACGACGATCCTGCACCCCGTTTTAGGGTCATTCAGGCGAGTACTCCACGCCATGTCCCACCATTCATTGGTTGACGTGATGATCGCCTCGCTGTTGGCCTCCTGCGCATTGTTAGGATCGTCCGCAATCAAGAACGCACCGCCCAGACCTGTGGTCGCCGATCCAACCGATACGGTGTTGCGGATACCGTTGCGGTCGTTCTCAAAGCGGGTCTTGGTGTTCTGGTCACCCAGTAGCTTGAAGCGGTCGCCCCACCTGCGCTGATACCACCTTGATGTCATCAGCCGACGACACTTGACGCTGTCTTGCAGTGACAGGTTGAGAGCATACCCACTGTGTAAGAACTGGACACCTGCGCCGGATGTCGGGCTGTCGAGCCTCTGCGCCCACGTCCACGCCGGAAGCATCGTGCCTGTGATGGTAGATTTACTAAACCTCGGCGGGATGTTGATGATCAGGTTGCGGATATGCCCATCCACACAAGCCTCCAGATGCTCGCACACAGCCTGTAGAGCAAAGCCACCGTGAGCAAAGGGTGCGCTGTCAACGTGCCTCCATGCCGCCACCGTGAAGTCATACAAGCTCTTCTCCAGTCGCTCCTTCTCCAGATTAAGGACGACAGCCTTCATCGCGTCCACTGACAGCGCAGACGGGTCAAACATCACGCCACCTCAATACCTTCAGGACGGCTATGCTGATAGTCACCCACCCGATTCCAAACCACCAATGCAGGATCGCCTTCTGCACCGCCCACGCCGCCATCCATGCATCGATCCACGCCATTACTTGAACTCAGCCATTGCGCCCATATAGCTTGGGCTGTGCCGCATTTTGTTGCCAAGCTGTAGCAAAACTGAGGAAATTGCTTGTATCGGCCTAAGGGTCCAAACCGCATTTTTATGCATGATCTGTGCCATAGTTCAAGTTGTTCACGGTATGTCCAGTAGATTGGCAAAAACAAAATTCTGATACCAATACACCGGATAGACCACCAAACGGCTGTACGGGCTTCCCTGTGGCTTCTAGGGCATGGCTATCAATCATCGTCTTCAGGCGTCAACGTGATGGTCCTGAGCATGTTCTCAAGCGCGAGCTTCTGGTCATCGTCCAACATCGTAGTGTCAACCCGTTGCACAGTAATGGCTCCACCACCTGCGCCAGTGAGTTCAACATTAGACTTATCACCGTATTTTTTGGGGCGTAGCTTGGACGCAACCCATTTGCGGGTATCGATCTGCAACCGTGCGCGATTGATGGCCTCGGATGAATCATCCTTGGGCGCATTGGCTAGTTCAAGCATTTCATCAACCATTGCTTCAGCCTGTTCCTCACGGGCGCGTGAGTATTGCGTACAAAAGAGAGGAACCGCCGCAACCCATCGCAATACTGTTGCCAACGCTGGCATGTTCTCATCACGACATATTGACCTGAGACTCTCACCTGATGCTAGTCTCTCACATATATGATCACCTATGATCTGTGTGTACTCGTTTGTTCTCTTTCCACCTATTGGATTAGGCACACCTTTCTGCCACCTTGTTTGCGCTTTGGTGAGCTTCTGCTTTGGTGCGTCTTTGGCCTTCAGTGGCTTAACGTCTGGATCACTCACCGCTCACCTGCCTCTTCAGCATCGATCTCGCGCCTGATCTCATCGTCTTCCTCAGCCTCTACAACATCTGCAAACGTCTCCCGTGTATTAATGCTAGCTCGGTGATCTGCTATTGCTTCATGTGATGCCATAATGTCTTCAATTTCAGACTGTTCTGCATCACGGATTATATCACTGATCTGCTGATCTAATATTTGTGCATCTGTAGGCTCTAGCACGGCCTGAGGAAGCGTTTCTACCATTACACACAAACTATGCCCTGCCGCCTTCAGCAACGTCCCCAGTGCCTTTGTAAGCCCATCAGGCCACCCCGCAGGATCGCCCCGTGTTGTTATCGTCATCAATCCCGCTTCATCCATGTGAACGACAAAGATCGATTGATCATTGACCAAACTGCTAATTCTCTCGCCTTCTTCCATTGCATTCTCCCCTGCTTGGAATCCCTGTATTTCCATACAAATATACCGCCTCAAGGGCGGCATTGCAAACGACTTACACAGGAAAGTGGGGGCCGTAGCCCCCGTTTTAGATCAGCCCTCGTAATATTCCGCCTCAATGAGCGCATACTCATCACGCTGATACTTACCTGCGTCCCAATGAGCCAAATCAATGGAACGATCAGCATTAATACGATTTGCGAGACGCTCCGCTTGATCCTTGGTGAAATAGGCAAAACCCTTTGGGCCATTATGATAAACGCTATGACCGTTGCCAAGGTAGGCAACAACCGCAAAAATGTTGGCTTCAATTTCAAAGGCATCTGCCGCTACAATCTTTGTCATTTTTATCTCCAATTTAAAGGGACTCCGCGCCCCGCCTGATCTTTATGGCACAGCTCAAGATATGCGTCAACACCCTATTTAAAAATAATTTGAGAGGGCCGTAGCCCCCTCTGCTGATCCCCTGTCACTTCACTGCTTTGGACGGGCAACAATGGTCTGGGCAATGCCATCCCGTACACCATGCTCTTTGATCGTGGCCTTGAACTTGATCCGCTCACCCTTGATCGCCGCCGCCGCACCGCAGTTGTCTGGTGCGCCGTACAGGACGCTTGAACCTTTATAGACGATTACGTTGCCATCATCGTCCTCGCAGACATACACGGCTGTCCAACCAAACTGCGTTTCAAACGAGGTCTTGAACTGAACGGTGACCTCAAAGTCGCGCCGCTCGCCAACCGTGCCTACGTGCTTGGCTGTTGTGGCCTTGACAGCCTTGGCGGCCTCACGCTCTGCAATGCGGCTCTGACCCTTCTCAATCATGCCAAGCACGGCCTTTTCCTGAGCAGGTGACAGGCGACCCCACCGCATTAAGGAATCAACCATTTTTGCGCGGAAATCACCAAAGGATGCCTTCACGACTGGGTGCGTTTGAAGCTCGTGATATCCTTGACGGTCAACGATCTCGGCAGGGGCAAATTCACCAGACTGAAACAAGAAATTTTCAACACGATTCACAATCTCTTGACCGCTCTCTTGAAGCCAACGATTTTTGTTGCCCTTGATACGGTTGAACTGGATATTCCGTTGTTTACCTGCCTCGTAAGCACTCTCGTTTTCAATAAAAGTCATTTTAAGCTCCTTAGGTCGGGCCAAAGCCCCGTTGCTGATGACCTTTAATGGCACAGCCCAAGATGCACGTCAACACCCTATTTAAAAATAAGTGGGGGCCGTAGCCCCCGCTCTTGATCAGTAGCAATTGGTTGCCGCTTCATGCGCCAATGCCTCGGCATCAATCTGAGCATCAAGTGCTGTCTGTGTCTCGCCCTCCCCGTTCGGCTCTATCGTGATCAGCCGACCCGATTCCGTGATGGCGTCCCAATGGCGCGGGTGATCCCCGTCTTCCTCTATGCAGAACAAGTTCTCCGGCAGAACATCTACAATGTCCTCCACGGCCTCAATGAAGCCCAGAACACGGGGTGCGTAGAGATTTGATATGTCGGTAACTAAAAACATTTTATGCTCCTGTGGATCGTGCGGGTTGCCATTCAAAGTGTGAGCCAAACTGGTTGTAATGATGCTCCATGTATTTCAACAGCCATTGAAGGTCTGTCGGCTCATCAAGCAGTTCCAGACTGCGGTCAAAATTGGTCAAGTCAACCGCATCCTCATCCATCAGGCCGGAGTGATTGTTCAACACGTAGGATGCAATGGCGTCCAACTGATCAGGATCGATTGAGGACAGTGAGTGCGATAAAAATGGATCATATGTCATTGTTTTGTTTCCTTTGATTTAATTGTTAAATTTTAACTTGAAGGTCGCCCCACCAGAATTGGTTCATCTGGTTAAAGATGCCCCGATCCACGTAATGCCCGACAGCCATGATGACGTGGTCAAACTCTGCGATTGTCGGCTCCTCCCAGATATCATCTGCGGGGCGGGAGCTATCAGCAATCGCGTGGATCGCCATCGCGACTGCGGGGTGCGTGTTCCGGCTGTCCGACCACTGGGCGGGGACTGATGGGGTGTTGTACTGTGTCATTGTGATTCTCCTGATTATGCAGAGACTGCGGGACGATTAAACAAACGGCCTGTGGCAATAGCCAATTCAGCTTCTGCCACTGAGATGCGATGCAAACGGAGTGCCGATCCATAATAGTGGGCAATGCGCTTACCATTTTTGTCGGTTGTGATGCGGATCGTTAGTGTCATTGTGGTTCTCCGTTTGATTTGTTGTTGCGTTCAATCAAAATCTATAATTTTGTCGCCATCGATAAGCACGTACTTCAATGGCTCTTCAATGCCAAAGCACCGCTTAGTCTCGTTTATTAACTCAATCGCGTCATAAACTGCGCCTTGTTCAAAACCTTTATGCGCCTCGCCATACTCTAGCAAAACGGAATAAACCGCTTTTGCTTCCAGAGCTGATTTGTAGCTATTATGGTCATTAGTTTTATAAAATGACAGTTTCATTGGTGCAGACATTGTGGTTCTCCGTTGGTTTGGGCCGTGGCCCTGTTGTTGATAGCCTTTTGTGGCATAGCTCTAGATGTAGGTCAATAGCATTTTGAATTATTTTTTACCCATCATCAAAGTAATTGCAATCGCCACAATCGGCAGAGTTGAAATAAACACAGCCTCTGCCACCGCGCTGATTATTTCCTGCATCATCTCTCCACCCAATTATGCTGATCAATAAGGTATCCTGTCGTTAAATTGACAAAACGGACTGACAAGGTTGGGTTGCGTGTTACTAAAACATCAAACGCAATACAGGCATCCTCAAAATTGTCGGTCAATTCAAAATCAATTTCTTGTTCTTCAAAGGTAAACACCTCGACATAATATTCCGTTCCCATCACTTCCTCCCGTATGTGCGGTGGCTCTTGATCGCCCACTTCTCAATCACAGTGCCGTTGTCATCTTCATCTACCGCGATGTAAGCGACCGTACCCAGAACCTTAGCGGCACGGTATCCGCAGTCGCCACCAATTCCATGCGACCCGACATACACAATGTGCGAGAACTCAGGATCGTGGATCGCCTTGTCAGCATCTGGACGGACAGCGTATTCAAACAACGCTCCTGATTCCGACTTAAACTCACCAACGATCAGCGGGAGGGTGGAACCTTCAAAATTGTAGTGTGGTGCGAGGGCCATAGTAAAACTCCAAAGTTTGGGCGGGTTGCCCGTTGCGATAACCTCTTGTGGCATAGTCCAAGATAGAGGTCAACACCCTATTTAAATTATTTTTGTGGTGGGGGAGAGCATGACCCTCCCCCGATCCCGATCAGTCCAAACGGCTGTCAGCGTAGGCTTCAAAACCTGCATCACTAATCACCTTAGCCATTGCTCTGGCGTGGGCCAACTTGCGCTCGTACGACTGATTGTGGTCACTGATCCAGATATGTAGACCGCCTGTGTATCCGGTCCGTGCAAGTTTGTTCTTCAGCAACCATCTGGCAAAGGATGATGTTGCAGGGCGGATGACGACCCAAGCAAAACCGCACATGCCTTCTGGCTCGTCCCAAACTGTTGCGTTTGCCAACGGCTTACCAAACACGTCCGCCTCTACAACCTGCATTGGGCGGGGAATCTGGCGGGTTCCTGCTTCCTGACCTGCGATATAAGCCTCCGTGAACAAGTTCTGGAAAGCGGCTTCTTTGTTGATCGTTGTCATTGTCGTTCTCCTTGTTGGGTGGGCCTCGGCCCGTTGTTGATACCCTCTTGTGGCATAGCTGAAGATATGCGTCAACACCCTATTTAAATATTTTTCAATTTTTTTTCATACACGTCTGCCCAGTCATCCCCGACAAGCTCTGGAACCCTTACTTCAACAAGCAATTTACTCTGTACGACTAAACGATTTGCCAGTGCATATGCCTTAGCCTGTCCCGTGTAATTGCCATCGTTATCCGCAAAGATGATCACCCGCTTGACCTCTTCCGGCGGAATCCATTTAGCCATCATCGTGCCACTGATTGCCGCCCAACATGGTACGTCAAACATCAGTGATGCCGCCATCGCAGTCTCTATGCCCTCAGAAAGCCCTAGCGTGGCTCCAGACGGCGATAAGCGGATTGCGCTACCCTCGGTCAACTTTCCTGCTAGAACCAGCTTAGGAGGCTCTACAGCGGCTTTACGGCCCTGTTCATTGAGGTAGGTGAGGTGGATGTTGCACGGCTTACCACTTGGGTCGGTGATTTTGGTCATCATGCAGGTAAAATCACCTGACGTGTATGGATGCCGGACCTGATCCACCTCCCGCAGGTATTGCCCTGACCACCACTGCCCGATCCGGCTGTTGACGTACTTGGATACGATTCCGCCTTCAGTAGGCCAGATGCCCCGATCCCATAAATTTTGCATCTCCCGCTTCTGCCGAGCTTCATCTGTCGCCTCTGCCCTGATCTGCGGCTTTATCGTATCGACCATGTCTTTCACTTTCCGTACAACGTCTTTGAATGGTTCACCCGTGATTCTCTCAATCAGTTTGTACCCGTCACCGCTCCCGCAGTGATTGCAAATAAACCGCCCAATGTTTTGATCGCTGAACCGGAACCGATCTTTGCCACCACAGATGGGACATGGCCCGTGCCTGTTGACCAAAAACTTAGTATCAATCCCAAACTGCGTGAGAATCGAGTGCCACCTGCCTTCAGCGATAGCTTGCGCTTCTGTTTTCATCTTTTGACCTTTGCTTTGCTCTGGCTATGTTTCTGTGCGTGATCCAAGCCATCGTGGATGATGATGGCGTCAATGGCCTATCGTGAAATTTATTAGAAGGCCCAACTTTGAATTTATCTTTGTATGTCCAATATGCCCATCCACTCTTGAAGCCCTTGGCTCTCGCATACGAGATCAGCTCGCTGTAAAATTGCTGTTTCTGTTCTTGCGTGTAGCTGATCAGTTTCTGCGACCCATCCCGACCAAGCTCTGCAAGCTCCCCGTCGATGTGATCCACGTCTGACACAGCGACAGCCTCAAATCCGCATACAGGACACTTGCGGGTTTTGGGTGGCTTCAAGAAATTGCACTTAGCGCATTCCTTGGGCAGGTATTCCCGCTTCTTGACCTCGGCCTTTTTCTTGGTCTTGCCATCATCCAAAGTATCGTGATGGATGCTCGTAACAAAACCTAAGCGCAATGTCGTATCGCTGTGGTCGAGGATCAGGCAGTGGTCTTTGCCGTCTGCTGTCCGCAATCCCCGACCAATGATTTGCGTATACAGAATCTCGCTCTTTGTCGGCCTCGCGAGAATGATGCATCTCACGTCCCAATCAACACCAGTCGTCAGGACGCCCACGTTGCAGACGATCTGGATATCGCCGTTTGCAAACTGGTCAGCAATCTCCTGCCGCTCTGCCAGATCAGTAAAGGCATCCATGTAGGCGGTCTTAACACCTGCTTTTTCAAATTGCGTCTGAATGTTTTTGGCATGGGCGCGGTTCACGGCAAAGCACAGCGTCTGGCGGTTCTCACCCCGCTCCATCCACGTCGATACGATATCCGCAACCAATGGAGCCTTGTCCATCGCCTCACCAAGCCCCTTCAGGTCATAATCACCTGCAATGGTCTTGACCCCGTCCAGATCAGGATGGGACGGCGCAAACACTTTGAAGTCCGACAGATGGCCCAAATCAATCAGACCCTGCGTTGTCTGCCCGATAATCAAATCATCGTAGAGTTTGCCCATGCCCTTTTGCCAAGGTGTTGCAGTCAAGCCAATCACTGGCACTTTGCTCCACTGGTTTGCAAATGTGTCCTGATAAAATTTAAACATGACGTGAGCCTCGTCGATGATCACAAGGTCGCATTCAGGGATAGACCTTCTGGCAAGCGTCTGCACCGAGCATACCTGTACAGGCATCCTGTAGTCAGTCCGCTCGTGAAATGCTTGGATGACCCCAACGTCCCAAATGCCATTTTCCTCAAAACGCTTTACCGTCTGATCGATCAGGCTGATGGATGGTACGCAGAACAGAACCTTCTTGCCCTTGTCCATTGCCATGTTCACGATTGATGCCGCGATGACCGTTTTGCCCGATCCAGTTGGTGCTTGTACGCAGGGTCTTTTCTTGCCACTCGACAACGATGTTCTGATCGCTGTGATGATATCGGTCTGGTAATCCCGCAACTTAAACTGTGCCATGTTGTTTTTCCTACTCTTACTTACTTACTTACTTACTTACTTACTTTATCTTACTTACTGAAGGACTCTTACTTATCTTTATATGGCATCCCACAAGCATATGCTTAAGCATCCCACAAGCATTGCAACAAGCATTGCAACAAGCATCCCACAAGCATCCCACAAGCATCTATTAAGCATTCCACCGAGCATCAGCACCCTTCTTTCCACGTATCACAAGATTGTTTTGTTTTACCAAATCTCGCTCAATTCTTTGATGCGTCCAACCTTCAGAAAAGAAGCTCTGAAGTGTCGGTTTCATTGCCATCCATTCAAACAATGAGCGGCCTACAATTCTCGCCAGTCTTTCATCATCAGACGGCAAAGATTTGTTGTGCCAGTAATAGCTAATCAGTTTTAGATAGCTAACGTGTTCACTATCTGACAGGTGACCCGTATCACGCCAATAGTCGCCCCATGAAAAAGGCATATAAAAAAGTCCCATCGCATCACTCCAAAGGGTTGATCCGACAGCTACAGAGCCGTATAATGGCTAATGTAATACCATCGGAACAGGGCAATTGTTCCGCTCTTCAGGGCCATCAGATGCAAACTGGTGGCCCTTACTTATTTCAATTTGTCATTTTATCGTCACGGCGTCAAGGCTTCCACGGGTCTAATCCGGCAACAACTGCCGCCACCGCCAAACCTATGGAGTCCGGCGTCCCAGTCTTCTGCCATGTCTTGACGGAAACCCTGTGTATTCCCAACACTTTTGCCAATGTGCTGTTGGTCACCCCATATTCTTTTTTGGCAAACTTCACAAAAGCTGTCCATTCTTCCGCTGTCACTGTGATCTCCCGTAAAAAATAGTTGGCCCGTTATTTTTGGCATCAAACAAATGCCAACAACAATTGTCTTTACCTGCCATCGCGCTGTCCTCAATCCATTTTACCCGACCGACAGCAATTATCTTCCGGCAGATTTCTAAGTGCGTTTTAGCCTGTTTAGTGTGCGCCCAGTCGGCATCAAACAACAGCCACGTAGGTCTGAGCAGACTGCATCGCTCTATGATTTGATGTAGCACTGGCCTGTCCCAAGGTGGATTTGTTATTATCATATCAGCATTATTGAGGTCTTGTTCATCTATGAACGATGCATCTGACACTTTAATGTCACTCCGCTGTGGGTTGACATCAAAACGACTAACACACTTTAGACCAATCTTTTCCAGATGATCAATCATGTGACCCGCACCTGCACAGGGTTCACAGAACGTAAAACCTGTAGTCAAATGTGGGATCAGGGGCGGCATCACAGACCAAGGTGACGGATAAAAGTCCAACCCTATCCGTTCAAAATCCGACCGCTTTCCCAATGTAGGCTCCCCTCGGCGTATCCTTTGGTCTGAACACAATTGCATGGTGCTTAATACACCAACTTGTCATACCTTTTGTCGGATCGCCACAGAACAAGGTGTGTTCAATTCTCTCACCCTGAAACGTGATGTAACGGCATTCAAAGTTCCTGATAGAAAAATACGGAACACCGCCGCTTGGTCTTGAGACAGTATCAACCATGCTCTTGTATTCAATATTGACCTTCACATTCTGAGGCGTATGCGTGAGCTTCCTTGGCTTATCTTTTGACTCACGTTTTGATTTTGGTTTAGCACTAGGCCAGTGTAACCCCATCCGGTTCAACACGCCAATCACGCTGTTCTTGGTGCGCCCATTCAATTTAGCCGCAATCTGTCGAGCCGAGTAATTTTTGTTTAACAATTCAATAGCAAGTGCCTTCTCGTCCATCGTCCAGTAATTAGCCATCGACCTTACTCCTCGCCGCTGTTCCTGCACGACTTGCAAGCTCCCGATCCACCGAGAACGACCGCTTCTCATCTGGCACGTTCTTGCCGCCGATCTTACCCGCCTTGATGGCTATAGCTTTGTTGCTGAAGGTGCGCTTCTCTTTTGGGACAGACAAACCGCCCAACGTAGCAACCTGTTTCCTTCTTTCAGCAGACATAGCCGCAAACCCGCGCAATTTCTTGGGTGCGTTCTCATCCCGTAACTTCTTCTTTTTTTTGGTAGGTTTTGGGATTGCTTTTGCAGTGATCATTTTATCCTCACGATGGTTAATATTTTTGGCGATGACATAATTGGTGGATTTTTCATAATGATCCAAATTCTAACAGGCGGCAATTTAAGCCGCCTGTCTTTGAATTTGTTTTTAAAATAATGGATCATGCTGCCTTGATCTCACCAAGCGATACATACGGCTTGATCAAAAGTGTTTTGACGGTTGTGATCTTTGACCGTGAGGTAAACCAATCCTCGCCAAACTCTTCCTTGAGAGCGGTCTGGTCCAACGTCCAACGATGGGATGATGTGATCTGCACCCTGTACGAGTTGCCAAAGGCTTCTTCACCAATTTTTGCTTTGATAATTGCTTTTGCATGGTCGAGATTTTTTGTCAGAGCCTTGACGTGAGAATCAAGTTTACCTGCCTCGTCAATCAGGTCTTCTATTGAAAGAGCAAAAAGGTCGGGGGAAGGAATGAAAGTCATGGTCGTTGTCCTTGTTTTGTTGCCCTTGGGCTGTTGTCGATAAAGTGACAGTACTTGAGCTTGGCATTGCTGTCAAGCGTCCTCACTATATAATTTTTTTCTAGCTTCAACTTCATTTTCAAAGTTCTTCTGAACTTCTACACTCTGATCCCGAATAAAATTTTCCAAGAACCCGACCATATAACCGTAGGCGTAACTATGTTGTGAAGCAGAAGTTGGGCTTCCACAACGCTTGGCACTTTCCTTAGCAAAGTTCTCCAAATCTCTCATCGTATCTGAAACGCTCATTTTAGTCTCCTTGAGTTGAGCCGTAGCTCTGTTTGCCCAAGTGTTCTTGCACAGTTCTAGATAGCTGTCAACTGTTATGGAGTTGATGCGTGACAGACTTGTGGATGCATCTCTTGCCACTTTTTTACTGCGGACAAAACAGACGTATGGTCCCGTTTCATTATGCGACCAATCTTGGCGTAAGACATTTTCAGTTCTGTCCGTGCTTTCCATTGGACTTCACGCCTTACAGATAGGACATTCTTTGCCATTGAGTTGGACATCACCAAAGCCGGATCAATATTGTGGTTTGCCGCTACCTGCCGGAGCATACGGATAAACTTGTAATGAGGCATCTCTGTCTCAAGGGCAAAGGTCGTACTGGCAACGTGATGATCAGCCTGTTCAGATTGTCGATACACCCGCTCAATAGGAACAACACCCGTGCCACCTGTAACCCCGTTTAGGCGTTTACTGACGGCTAGATAGTGAGCCTTCAATTCACCATATGTTTTGGGATTTTCCATTCTTCAATTTCCTCTTCAAGACCGTATACGGTCAGTGTCATAGGTGCGCCAAATTCTACCCACTCAGCGGCTAGAGCGCGGCACATAGAATCACTCTCAACAATGTTTGTTTTGACAAGCAGGTCGCAGGTTGCCTTCAGGAGATTGTCCAAATCCCTGTGCCTCTTGTCAGGTTTGACTGCGGCTATGTGCAAAATGTATTGCCCAATGATTTTGTCTTTGGTCTGGCTCTTGATCATCCAACTGGCCTCGGTCAGCCAGTTTGTGTACTCGCTCGACCGATAGACCTTGCCGCCTTTTGTAGCTCTCCACAGGCGATTAACGCTTGGAGCTAGGGGGACTTCTACTCGGATCACTTGATGTCACCAAAGAAATCTTCAGGCCGGACCATGCCGTCTGTCGCTCTCATAATAGCGGCTATCATCCTGTGTGTTGGTGGCTGTTTCCACCTCTCGACCCTAGATATAGACGCAATAGAAATGCCCGACGACAAAGCCATGTCGTGTAGCAATACATTATTTTTGTGCCGCCAAGCGCGGAGAGGGTGTTTTTCCATATGTTGTAAATGTTTCCTTAACCCTTCCGTGTCAACGTGATCATGGAAGTCCTACCCCAGAAAAATTTAATTGCTTGACACGATTTTCACGTCATGCAAGAACCAGATCAAGGAGAACAACAAATGCAACGGACTACACACCTATTATCTGCATGTATTGAAGCTCTGAAATGGCATAGATTTGCTCACAGATCATCTTTAGTTTTATCTTTTTTAGACCCTGAGAACGGTCAAAAATACAAACTAGATCGCTACAAAACGAGACAAACTGTAAAGACGTTAGTAATGTGGGCAAAAATAGAAAAGGAAAAATTGAATGTTTAATGTTATGGTTTTGGAACAGACGATTAACAATCTCTTGGAATCGTACCCAGAATTAAAAGACGATGAAGACCTCCGCAAAGACATGTTGGAAGGATCGACAAAGTTTAATGAAGTGATTGAATCAATGTTGTTGAAGATTCAAGATGCATCCGCATTGTCAGAAGTTGCAGAATTGAAGTTGCGCGGCATCCGAGAACGTAAAAGCAGGTTTGACAAGCGTGTTGAGTTTGGTCGTGAGTTAATTAAGAAGCTCATGGAGATTGCAGACGTTAAGAAGATGGAGTTTGCGACAGGAACCGTTTCTGTAATCAATAAGCCGCCTTCAGTTGTGATTTTGGATGAATCAGTCATCCCAGATGATTTTATGAAAATTAAAAAGGAGCCAAACAAAACACTGATAAAAGAAATGCTTCAAAAAATGGATGTAGCAGGATGTGTCATGTCCAATGGCGGCACATCATTAATGATAAGGCAATAAAATGAGCATGAAGATAGCAAAGGCACTGCATAACGTAATGACTAAAGTTGGTTACGTTCAAAAGAGCAGTGAGAACAAGTTTCACGGTTACAAATACGCAAGTGAAGCCGCATTGTTGGACAAACTGCGACCTGCAATGATTGAGGAAGGATTGATGTTGATTCCTTCAGTCATGGATGTTGGCAAGATTGACGATCATGGCAACACGACCGTTATGATTGCATACACACTTGTCCATGAAAGCGGAGAGACGTGGCCTGACAAGATTATGGCGGCAGGTTGTGGCAATGACCGCAACAAGAACGGTATTGGCGACAAGGGGCTTTATAAAGCCATTACAGGGGCCAATAAATACCTGCTGTTTAAACTGTTCCAGATTGAGACTGGAGACGATCCAGAGGCCACTGAGGCGCAACCATTGGTTGAGGTGCAGAAGGTTAAGCCAATTGTTACAAAGAGCGAGTTCAAGATTACGGATGAAGACCTTGCTCTTTATGTTCAGATTCAAACTACAGCTATCGGGATGGCTGAAACGGCTGAACAGGTGCGCGAGTTTTGGAAACAGGAAGCTACAAACCGTGTTACATATGGTATAACTCCCGGAACTAGCAGTTATGATAATATCAAGGGAATGTGTGAAACCCGTGTTTCAGCATTAAGCAAGGATCAAAAATAATGGCTTACGAGCAACAAGGCGATGGCGGTTCTTTTAATGTTAATCAAAAAAAGACTATGCCAAATCATGCTGATTATACAGGAACCGTTAAGGTTTCAGGTGTAGAATATTGGATAAATGTTTTTACAAAAAATGGTTCAAACGGTGAATTTTGGAATGTAACTTTAAAAGCAAAAGAAGCTCGGCAATCTACATCTGAACCTGTTTCTTTAGGAACGTCTTCACTCAGCAGAGCAAAATCTGCACCTGTCGCTCTACCTTTTACTGATGATGAAATTCCATTTTGATGAAAAATGAAAATGTCACAGAGTGGGTAGCTTTGACCTATCGGATGGATAAGCATGGTAGCACTAGAAAAACAAAAATTGGCAAAGCGTTCTTGCGTAAGAATGAAGTCATCAATGTTTGTTTTGAGGCACTGCCACTGGTAAATTCACAGGGAGAATGTTGGGTAACACTTGCCCCGTTTGATCCTAATTTTGGAGCTTATGAAGATGACTAAGTTCATTACTGACGACATGATGGAAGGTGCTTTGAACCATCTTGCTACATCATCAGCAACGCTTTCAGAAGCTAGAGCTATGCGCGTCAGGGCTGAACATCAGCGCAAGAGGATCAGGGCAAACCTGATCCTCCAATCTGACGAGAAATCTGCCACCCTGCGAGAGGCATGGGCAGAAGCTCATCAGCTATACGCCAATGCTGTCGATGTAGAAGTAGACGCCATCAGGCAGGATGAATATGAACGTGCTGAACGCAATCGGTGCGATGCCGTCATAGAGGCGTGGCGTTCTGAACAAGCTAATCAAAGAGCAGGTAACAGCTTTAGATGAGTGAACAACACCAAAGTTTTCTGAAACGAGTTGATGGCTCTCGACCCGCTGTGTTTAAGGTTGCGGAATATCTTCATCGGAACGGTTATTCAGTTTCCATACCTGCATACAAATACGCTCCTACGGCATCAGAGCATATGTCTTATGTAGACAACGGAGACATTATTATTGAAGGCAGAAATAACGGTCGTGTTGAGGTCAAACATATGAAGAAAAATATGTTTACCTGTCGCGAGGATTTTCCCTTCAAAAGAGCAATCGTAGCCAGTAAAAAATCAATAGATAGAGCTTCTCCAACACCTTTGGCATACATTTTTGTTAATAGTGTAATGACACACATAGGAATAATTTATTGGGATACCAAACCGCATTGGTTTGTTGAGAATTTGTTAATGCCAAACACAGGGAACTTTGAAGAGATGTATCTGTGTCCTCTTGAACATGTCATTTTCCCTAAATCAAAAGGCACGGCATGATTGAGGATATGGGAACAACAAAGCGCGGGAACCTTTCCGTTCGGCGCAAATTATCAATCTGGGAACGTGAGCAAGGCAAATGCATGATCTGTTCCATGAAGCTATTTACGGGTGGATTCATTTTTGAACATGTCCGCGCTTTAGAGTTAGGCGGAACCGATAATGATGATAATATACGTCTCACCTGCAAAGGTTGTGCAGGAGAGAAAACAAAACAGGACCACTCTATGGCTGCTAAAGCCAAACGGGTTAAGGCATCCAGTCTTGGCTTGAAGCAATCAAAATCACCGCTCCCATGTGGTAAAAAATCTCGTTGGAAAAAGAAAATGGATGGGACGGTCGTGTTGCGTTAGGTGTTAGACAATTGTCCACGTTGATGTAGCAGGGATTGTTACAGTGATGCCGGGGTCTACGCTAATCGGCCCTGCTGTCATTGCGTTCTTTGTGGCGGGAATTGAATAGTCCACTGTGACAACAAGATCGTTCTCATAGAAGATCGCATCGTCGCCGCCGCCAGTTGCACCGCCGCCGCCAGCACGGTCATCGGCAAACAACACATCTGTCCCATCAGAGTAAACAAGCGACCGCTTGTCACGTTCTACAACAACACCAACGCTACCCGCAACTACCGTTTTGACGGTCACAGGCCATGCCGCACCAGAGCCATCAACGCCAGTAGTTTCATTGTTCACAACCCACATACCGCCGACAGCCGTTATAACACTTCCGTCTTGATACGGGATTGTGACGGTTCCTGCCGCAGTAAGAACGCCCGTCAGTAGGATGCGTTGGTTTTGTGCTTGAGTAAGAGTTACAGTAGCTGTGTTGCCAACAAGTGCTTTTGTAACTTCAGAACCAAAAGCTTTGTCAATAATGTCCCAGTCGCTGTTTACAGGAACATCCCAAGCATTTGGAAAACCACCATTTGCTGGCTTTGCGATGTATTTGTTGACGGTATAGGTGGTCATTATATGGCTCCTCCGAGGGTCTTCTTAGCAACATCAAGTGCGCTGACAATAGCATCATCTGGCATGGATAGCATCTGTTCGGTATGGTTACCAATCATCCTTTGGTTTTTCATAGCTTCACGCACCAAACGATCAGCAGCCATACTAATGCGACCGCCGGAAGCTCTACCTTCTCGACTGTCTACCGATTCTTCATACAAAGCGGGTATTTTTGAACCTGCCCTGCCAGCTTTAGGCGGTGCAACATTTTTAACGTACGGCGCACCTTTAGTTGCTTGTTTAATTGCATTTTTCTGTAAAAGATTTGATACGCCTTTTTCAGCCAAATGTTCAACAAATGGAGCAACAAGAGCCGAGACTGGGCCATGTAATGCTCCAATTGCAATTGCAGCACCTTTCAAACCATAACTGGTCAATGTCCTCATTATAGTAGCGTTTGACGGAACTACGCCTTTTGTTGATAGCATCCGAGAAACTTTGCCATACCTTTGTATTTGGCGGAATTCCTCTGGAGACATTATTTTTTTTAACAAAATGCTTTGCGGCCCTTGTGTCATTTTTTCAATTCTGTCCGCTACTTCTTTAAAAGAAGCAATTCTGTCGGAAGTTTTAGGGGCAAGAAGTTTTGCCTTTAATCCGGCATTGATTGCAGAAATAACTTCAGGATTTGATTTACCAATTGCGTTCTGAATGCGGTTATAAAGACGTTCCGTGCTTCCCCTAGCACCGCCAGATGCAGAAATATTAAATAACGCATTTACCAAATCAGCAGGATTTTTTGTTTCATTGACTAGATTGTCAATCATTTTTCCGGCGTCATCTTTTCCATGACGGACGCCATAAGTCTTTTTATATTGCGACCACAACTGCCGAGCTTCTTTGATCAGTTTTGGTGCATCTGGATCGCCAGAGAAATGCAAACTATTAACCAATTTTTCAACTTCATTATCAAATGAATTGATAACAGCAGAATAATTACCAAGCTCACCACTTTGTTTAGCAGCTATGTAATTTTGATTTAAGAGCTTCCTGACGTTTTCTAAATGCTGCAAAGTTGATATGGGATTTGGCATTTGTGGGCCTATTGCCAATGCTTTTGCACCAATAGCATCAATTTCATCAGAAATGATGTTTAAAGCGTCTGAAGAAATAGGATGCATATTTTTTCTGGGACGCAATTCAAATGGAATTGCATCTTTAACTTTAAATGAAAAATCAGCTAATCCTTGAGGAGCAAGAAGCCCACTGGATTTACCAAATTCTTCATATTTCTTTTCAGCGGCTCCCTTAGCTTTTCCAGCACCTGCTGCTAATGCTTTTTGGGCATCGATAGCGGCCTGTGTTGGAATTTCACCCGCCTCACCTACATATGGTGAACCAATCAATTTCTTTTCAGCTTCACTGACTGCATCAATTTGAGATGCTCTAAAATCTTCTATTGGTATTTTAGATTCTTTGCCAATTTGGGCAACATCTTGTGTCGCTTGCCCAAGTGTTGGTTTGACGCCAAATTCAGCAAACTGCGCTTCTCTGGCTGCTGCTGGAGTTACGCCTTTGCTTGTAAATTGCTCAACAAGCAAATCCTTCAGGTCAGCAATTGCATTGTCATCCAAACCCGCTTCTTTTGCAGCTAAAATTGCTTTTGGCGTTAAATTTCCAGCAGAATCAACAGCAGTACGACCAAATTTGTTTGCTACAATATTAAATCCTTTTTGAACCAAAGGAGATGCTGCAACGCCTATCAAGGATGGAACAACTGATTCTTTTGCTCTTGCCACCATGTCTTCAGTTGTTGCGCCGGGGGGTGCTTTGGAGGCTGCATCAGCACCACCATAAACTAAAGACTCTGCTGTTCTGCCAAAGATTGTCGCAATCTTAGGAAAAGCCGATCCCAATTTTACTAGCCCTGCTTCAATTCCAATTTCAGGAAGAGCAACAACGCCAGTTGCAATTTCTTGAGCAGTAGCAAATTTGGATGCGGTCGGACTTTGTTTTTGTCTTTCTGCTCTCTTGGCTTCTTCAAGAGCAATTTGGTTTCTGTATCTTTCCTCTACAGTGTCGCCTTCTCCCGCGCCAAGAGCAGCACCCGCATAAGCCAGACCTTTTTCAATCGGTGCGCCAATGATAGGAAAGTTATATATGTCAGGCGTCATTGCCGGAACAAAACTTTCCTTACCAACCTGTTCCGCTGCTTTTGAACGCATAGCTTGAACCCGTGCAGCGTGTTCCGCTTCAGCAGGTGACAATTGGGTTTGAGGTTGTGGCTGTGCTGCTTTGCTGGGAGACAAAACAAATTCTTCATCTGGCATAGCAAGAGATGGAGCAGTTTGCTGCTTAGGACTAGACAGAGAAAAAACTTCATCTGGTTCTTGCAATTGGACAGGATCAACCATCTTATTTACCCAATACTATGTCAGAAACACCTTTACCATATTCTTTGTCAAATATAGTTTTAGCTTTAGAAAGATCATATCCTTTAAATTTTGTAGCATAGTTTACAAATTTTTCTACTTTTTCAGGTGGAATCGTCGATACAATAGCAAGTCTAATATATTTCTCAGGCGGGTTGGCCTCGTGAAAAGCCGTTTCAGAACCGCTCATGTTACCTTTATGGTCGTCATACCATTTTTCTTGAAAATTAGCTTTTTCAATTGCGTATTGAGCTGTAGCTTGCATACCTGCGGCAATGCGATCATAGCCCATTTTTGAATTTTCAATACCCGGATTAGCTTGTTGAATTCTCTCCAAAATGAACCCCGGCTCGCGACCCAATTGCTGTGCCATATCAGTAGCAAGTTTAAACGTATTTTTGAATACATCTTCAGCCGCACCTAGTGCTTGAGGATCAATTGGTGCATAAATTTCCCGCCCCGTAAAATCTTTCAAAAATGCTCCAAAGAAATTTATCCCTTTAGCAACTTCTAATCTTTCTGGAGCCATATATCCCAGTGATAACCATCCTTCTTCAGGAAGTTGTTTGATAGATTCTCTCATGCCATCCAAACGCATTTGCATTGAATATGCTGCCGAGCGACTTGCGTTAGCTTCTGCTAAAATTTTATCTCCTTGACCTCGTAGAGCTTTAGCAGCTTCTGTTTCTGCCGTTTCAGCAAGTTTAGCTTCTTTTACAGCAGGATATATTCCTGCCGTACCGTCTTTAAATTCAACAGGTTGTTTTCCTTCAAGAATTGCCGTTCTTCTTGCAACATATGAATCATACAAAGTTTTGGCAGAAGGTGGTGCAGTTAAACCACGATCTTCATATGTTTTCATAATTTTCATTTGTTCATTAGCAAGTCTGTCAAGAATAGTAGGGTTGTCCGCATCAATAACCATTTTTTCATTAGGTGTATTGACAGGCACGTTTTCTGTTTGTGTACCAACTTTAGCTGCCGCAAGCGGAGGATTTAATAAATCTTCTTCCCTGACAAATTTAGGAGCAGATTGAACAACTTCTTTAGGAGGCTCAACAGCAGAAGGAACAACGCCACCTGCGGTAGGAGCTTCAGTAGTTGGTTTATTGACACCTCCCAGTGCTGAGTCTGCGGCAGTCGTAGATGTATTAGATTTTGGTGTGCTCACTTCAAAGGGAGCCAACCCCAATGAGTTTAAAGCAGAAGAAATTCTTTCACGGTATGTTTTTTCATCTATCAATTGGCCTGATTGATCACGGTATAATATGCTACCATCTTTTTGTGGCACTGGTACAAATGAAGCAATCCAAAACTTGTACGCTTCAAGATTTTTAGCTTTCTGATCAATATCAACACGTTGCCGTTCAATTGGAACGCCAGCTTCAGAAACTGCAACTGTGCGTTTTGCAACTTCAGTTTCAGCTTGTTGCTTCTCGCCAGCCCGTTTGTTAGCCAACGCATTATAATACGTCTGCAAGCCACCAAGACCGCCTTCACCAATAGCAACGCCCATGAACGGTGAACGTGACGCCATCATGCCAAGGCCAGCAGCCAGAAGACCTGAACGCGCCTCTTCAGACAGTTTCATGCCTGTAACGCGCTCCAACAGGCTGCTGGGCTGTGCTTCTCCATCTGGAGGCACAAGACCCGGACCACGGCTCATATCACCCGCTGCAACCGCTCCTGAAGCAGGTTTATTAGCAAGTGCTACCCAAGTAGGAGACAGTGCTTTTAAAACATCTGGTGTTACGCCTTGTTCTTGCAACACAGTGTCTAAATCTTGTCCTGTACGCCTATTAAAATCGCGTTTAGCTAATGCCAATGTTGCTGCATCTTGATAAGGTTTTGTCATTGGCGCACCGCCAGTAACATCATTCCAAGTGCTGTTGATGAACTGACCTGCTCCAGCAGCAGTGCTTTCTCCACCTTGAGCTACACGATTAGGGTGAGGCCCAGAAGTATCAAAAGTTTCTTTTCCGCCCTGCATAATGTCGTATCTGCCGCCGCTCTCAGGGCCGTAAATTGCTTGTAGTAATGCCTGTTGATATTGAGGCATATCTTCAACATTTTGCGGTTGTACTTTGTATGTAGGTGCGCCACCATCTTCATAGTGATTGCGACCAACAACACCGCCGCCATGATTTTTAAACAATGACGGAAACAAATAGTTCAAGCCATGCTCAAGTACGCTCTCGTCTTTTTTAGAGACAAGACCTGCTTGCATGGGATCGCCAGTAGAGCTTGGCCCAATAGGAGCCGTGTACAGCGTCTTACCCTTACTACCAAGGCCAAGAGAACCCATGTTAGATTTAAGGTTGGCTGTCTGGGCAGGAGACATAGCCTGTAGACCTTTTTTCAAAGCATCGACAGGACTTTCCTGTTCTTGAATCCTAGGCGCACGAGGAATGTAATTCTCCTCCGCTCCCGCAGGTGTTTGACCACGACCCATCCCGCCCAATCCCTTGAGTGCTTCTTTTGGAAAGATTGGTGATTTATTAGAACCGTAAGGCGCACCGTACTGCCCATATGGCAAAGGTGTAGCACCCGGCTCTTGATAATCCTGAAGGCTCTGGATGATATCATTGATGCTGCCGCCATCAGCGTAGCGAGGGACTACACCACCAAACGCAAAGTGTCCGCGCTTTTCAGCATCATGTGTAGCTGCATCATAATCAACCTTCTTGAACCCTTTATATTGATGAACAGCATCAGGGTTACGCTTTTCAACGTCCTGAGCCATCAAACCAATTTGGGTCTGTTCTTGACCTTTAAGGTTGTATTTGTAGATAGGCTGACCATCAAAGGTCTTACCGATAACGCCGACATTCTCTTTCAGACGGATATCAGACCAAGGCATACCTGCCATTGCTGTTGCAAAACCAAGAACCTGACCACCCATGCTTGGGCCGGGTTGGGTCTGAGTGCTTGTGCCGCCGGACTGTGCGCCAATACCCTGAGTAATGTTAGCCAAGTATTGCGATGTTTGGAACGGATAAGCCTGTTGTTGTTGAAACTGCTGATAATTAGCAGTGTCTTGTGCTTGACGTACAGCCTGTTGTTGCGCTCCAGCAGCCATCTGAGCCTGTGCGCCTTGAAGGACGGACTGTTGTGCGCCTGTGCCGTATCCAGCTATCTGACCAGCACCAGTGAACTTATTGGCGATGCCCTGATTAAATTGACCCAAAGCCTGACTATAACCACCTTGAAGAAGATCGCTCAGTGTCTTGCCAGTAGATAGACCCTGCTGACGGTTCAACTCTGCTTCTGCAATTTTGCCCCGATCACCCCCAAATGCCCCGCGAGAAATAGCTGTCCCAACAAGGTCTTGCCGTTGACGCTTATTCTGCTCCTCAAGGTTAGCCATCGTGCTACCAACGACATTATTCAAATAAGGAGACATATAAGTATCAATGTCGCTTTGCTTGAAATTCCTTGTATCACCCGCAGTAGCCGCATCTGACGCGAGTGAAGTAGCTTCTTGATAATACGGAAGAGCCATTCCCTGAGCTTGGTTTACGTTCTGAATGCCAGCCATTTGGGTTGGCGTCATTCCGGCAACAAGCTCACCTTTATATCTTTCATAAGGAGTTGCAGCCACTTGTTTAGCAAGGTCTGTAACGTACCTGTAATTATCCATTACCTCTTTTGGAGGCTTGTACGTTGAGGTTGATGTTTGGCTACCCTTGCTACCCACGGCCCGTCTCCTTAATGTCTAGTATCAGGTTCTTCAGACTGACCAGTTTTTGCACCATATATAAAAAATGCACCTGCGGGGTCGCCAAAAGTACGCTGGTAGAATTTCACTTTAGCATCAGTCCGCTGATTTGACAAAACACCAATCATCAGTGGCATTTGCAACTCGTCAGAACATTTTTTAGAAAAATCCAATAGCTTTCTAACTCTTGAATCAACCGCATTGCGATAGTCAGGATGCACAAACACGCACATTTCTTCTAAAAATGGCTTTGGGCTGTACCAATTGGTTGAAACACGCAACAGGATGAAACCCTCAAGGTTATCCTTCTTACCGATCACGCCTACAATACCATGTTCTTTTCTCAATGCAGGACGGATTTGAGTTAATCCTTTGTCCTCATCAATATTAAACATTCCAATCTCTTTATGGATCAGACGGGCCAAAACCATGACGCCATCTTCATCTTCTGGCTGACCAACACGCACAACAGCTTCCGTAGTAACTTTTGGAGGCTGATTCATACGCATACGCTTGCTCTTTGAAAGACGTACACGCTTAGTTTTAATAAGTAATTCCATGCTAAATTCTCAATCCTTTTTTGGGCCGGGAAGTTTTTGCAAAGTTTTAATGGTCTGTTTGCGTATTTTTTTCACAAACTCATCCAAGATTTTGTGACCTTGATCCACATTTCCATTTCCAAACCCTGCAACTGCATGAGTAGGTATTACATATTCACCACCAGCCGCAACGATTGGAACTTCTCCACCACGAGAATATTCTCCATCATCTTGGAATTGTTCAATCATCCTGTCTAAAATTTTATACCCACCTTGGGTGTTACCTTCAGCCAACGCCGATACAATGTCGGCAGGGATGACATAAGCACCTTCAGGAACATGCATTGGTAGATGATCAGTCCTACCCGCCACTGCGCTTTGAATAGCACCAGTGTGAACTTTTTTCTGGTTTGTAACCCCACCCTTAGCAAAAAAGCCAACACCCATCATAGAACCGCCATCTGCCTTGTGCTTTGGCTTGTTCAATGATCGTGCAACATTCAAAGCAATAGCAATGCTCTGATCTCGCGGATGGCCCGTGTTAGAAAGCTCTCGGATGTTTGACGATATTGATTTTTGGGACTTACCTTGAACCAGTGGCATGATGTTTCCTAACTATACGATACTGTTACAATCATGCCGTTACTCGGCGTTACGACAATACCAGTTGCGGTAGGCATAAATATTTCTTGAAGACCAACCACATTGTTAATCAAAGCAACACGCACACCAGTTATTGCTGTACTTGTTAATGCTGCGTCATAGATCGTGCCAACATCATCACCAGCTTGAAAAACATAAACTCTAGCTACCCACCCAGCAGTTGTTTTCACAACAGTTGATGTGTTTATTTCTTTAAAACTTTGTTTCCCAGCCAGAAATAATTGCGTGTCAGCAACGCTATTGATGCCTTGAACGCCGTTTTTCTGTGTTGTCAGGATATCATCTAAACTAGCCAAAGTTAGAACCTTCCATCAGGTTGGAAACGATATCTGACGTTACCCATACGCCAGAAGGAATCAAGCTGTTCAGCATTTGAAGATATTTCAATTGCCAATAGGCGTGTCCTAATGCGTGTTTGTATATACTGTTTTGCCTGTGTCATTGTAAACGGACCGTATACGATAGGGGTGTCACCCGGATAGTTTGTTCCGTAAAACGTAATGTTCACTTCTGCTGTCTGTGCGCTATCAAGAGTACCCCACTTCATATCAGGCCAAATTTGGTCAACAAACAAAAGTTGATCAGCTTCTGATATAGCAAAATAACCTGTCTTGAAGGACGACAGCATAACGGTGTCGCCATTATTGTACCCGATTTCATGTTGGTACAGATAACCATCCGAGCTTGATCCGATTGGTGATCCAAGAACGGACTGATCCACCCAAGCTGTCCTTGAAAGAGTTCCGTAATCCCACTGCTGAAGCTGCGTATTATATTTTACGTATGAATCATTTTCAGTGGAATTTGCAGAAGGGTAATACCAAGTTACTTCACCAAATTGACTATTGGTGGCGCACCTGATCCGATCTGTGTACTTGTTACCATACTCGTCAATGCTTTCATTCAAATTTTGAAATACTTGGTCCCAAACAGGACACGCAATTGTTTGAACACCATTGCTTGAAAGCAAATTGAATTGCGATTCCGACATCCAATAAACAACATTGTTCATCAGTCCAACGCTTTTAGGCGATATAGAGCCAACACCCGTACCAATTTTGTTAAATGCGTAAACAAGAGGTGGACCAATGTACTGCATCGACCATACTGACTGGTCAGTCCACAAAATTGCCTGTTGTGGAGCTTGGATAGCTGAAACAATTTTGCTTCCTTCAGGTATTACATACGAGCCAGCTTGATTGATTGCCTGACCGTTCCAAATTTCAGGATTGTTTATATCGCACCAACGCACCAAAAGAGGATCAACCAAACCGTTAAATGTTGAACCAAAAGCTATAATTTGTCGTTGTGGCATTGCAACAAATACCCCGTTATTAGCTACGGGAGCATTTTTAAGCACTAAAGCTGTTCTAGATGGTCCATTTGGTTGCCAATAATAGATTGCGCCACCATGCGGATTTGCAATTAATATTTGACCAAAATTATCCAAATACCAATCAGTTGTTTCAATTTTTGTCCCGACTCGTGCAGAACCACCTGTTCCGTAGCCGCCCTGCCCGTAACCACCACGACCGTATCCAGAACCAGCACCGAGGTCTAGGAAATAATAGAAACTTACATCCCCACCATTCATGTACCCACTGGTTGTAGACGTAGCCACATTTGTTGCGGCAATGGTGAATTGGTTTACATCAATCACGCTATAAACAAGATACTCCCCGTAAACTGTAATTCCGCCAACAGTTGTGGGTACTAAAAATGCTACGGTGTCACCTTCTGATTGACCATTGTTAGCTAATGTAACTGTGACAAATGAACTTGAAGATGTTGTGTTGAATAGGGGTACTGCGCCACCATTTTCAACATTCTCCGTAGCATTAAAAGCAACTTGAATTTGATATGTATCATTATCAATTCTGGCATAAATTGCGTATGTTCCATAAACAATGCCGCCACCAACTGCTACAGGCGTTTTAATATAGACAATGTCGGTTAAAGCTACATCGCTTCCAACGTCAACGATTGTTACGATGTTCCCGCCTTGAGCAACTTTTAATTCAAGCCCATCCAAAGCTGGCGTTGTGCTTTCTGTTATTATAAAATTATCGACGTTAGTTCCTTCACCTAAGAGAAGGCCACCGCCAATTGAAAAATCAGGAGCCGCATCTGAGGATAAAAATTCTGGCGTAATCACTGTTTGGGTACTATTATAAATAGCACTTAGACTTAATTCAGCACCTACCGCCAACCATTTAAATTCATTCAAATCTTGCCAAGCGTGAAGGTCACGTATTGGTGAAACAAATTGTCCACTAAAAAACCTTACCCAGCCGCCTAACTTTTGAGGCAATCCAAGACCATTCCGATCCGGCAAAAACCTAATCAAATTAGTTTCAGAAATCGCAGCTTCATTTAAAGCAGGAGTTCTTGTCGTATCAACGCCGGGGATAATTTTTACACTGCCATGAGGCATGTTTTATCCCCTTGTGAGTGATGCGACAGGAGCAGGTGACATTGAAGACCACGCAGCGGCCTCAAACTTCTTACGGAATTCTTCAACCGTTGCTGACATTAACAAGGACTTGTATTGGCTTTCATATGTGATCGCCATTTGCGGATCATCATTTGCTCGACCAAAATTACGCTGATACCCACTCATGTAAATCATAGACGCCATGATAAACAAATCAGGCAAATACACACTGATAAAGGTCGTCGTATTTGTGTCTGACAGAGTTTCAGAACGGATCGTCCCCGTCAGAGTAAGATTGTAACTGCTGTCAGGCCAAGGCCCAAAAATTATGTTTTGAGATGTTTGACCTGCTGTAGCACTGTCGCCACCGTATACAGCAAAATATTGAGGCACTGCTGCGCCAGAAACATTAGGCCAAACATTCTGCAAAAAAGATTTTGTTGTTGGCAAAAGCGGCGTTGGACCAGAAGCATCATTAACTTGAATTGTTTGCAGCGTTACAAAAGCACTTGTTGGTATCGACAGAGTATTATTGTTTGCCGTCAAGCTATATGCTGTCGTAGACGTTTGGGTAGACAAAAAATCCAGATCACGCTGCATTCTCAATTCAGCATACGTAATCATCTCTGGCAAAATTGTCAGATAGTTTTGGTCATAATCAGTTATCAACCCAGTTACTGGATCGACTGTGTAACCCGCCATGACATAGATTTGCTTTTTATAAGTATCATAATCCATGACGGTGACCTCTTACCCAACCATGTTGAAAGCCGTTTTTTCAACTTCTGCTACTCGACGGCCCCAACCTTTGCCAAACGTACTCCATGTTGGCAGTGCTTGCAAGAAAGCCAGTCTTGCATCGCAAATTTTAGTTGCCAATTCACGAGGGTTCATCTGTGCTACCGCTGCAAGTGTAGCAGGTCCGATAGCCCCATCAGCGACCACATTACAAGCATTTTGAAGAAACTTGGAGGCACGAGTAGGGCCAGAATTAATAGACAGATCAAAAACAGCAAGGTCCACCCCATGCGGGAGGTCATCGCAGCGGCACTTGTCCCAGTACCGCGCTTTGTAGAGCGGGGCGACATCGGCAATTGTGAGGGCTTTAATGTCATCTACTGTTACCTCGTGTCCTACCCACTCTTCCCAAGTGCGTTTGGTGGTTCCTAAATTTGTTGCTCCACCGGGGTCTTTAGGGTGATTCACAAATCCCCCCTCCGATTTCAAAATATGAGCTAGGCACTCTTCAAAGTTGTCTTTCATGGGTTACTCCTTGGGTGTGGAATTGTAAATCATCTGGTCTTTCTTTTGAGAACCAGACGACGAGCCAAAATAGAAAGCGATGATACCGCCCCACGCTGTTTGCAATGCTCCAAGAAGAAGCAACAATGCCTCGTTTCCTGTTGTTGGTAAGCCATAGACAAGCATGTAAATCAGGATGGCAAAGAAACCAACGGTCACTGATACCGCCAAGAGCCTTGGGATAAAATCGCGGGTTTCAGTTTGCATCGACCGAGCCGACTTACGGTCGTCCACCGCAATGCGTTCAAGATCAATATCGAGGCTCTTCATTTTTACTTTAAAATCAGCATCAATCTTTTTGACAGACGCAAGTTGCTCAGGAGATGCAGTGCGTAGAGCGGCCTGAATATCATCGTCAGAGCCGTCCTCATTGCCCAACAGTGCCTGAGACAATGCTTTTGTTGCCATGCCAGCTAATGGTCCGCCCAAGGCTGTTGCCAAAGTTGGTGCAACAGACCCAATCAGACTTCCAAAGTTTTTAAGTAGGTCCATCGTCTTTACCTCCTGTAGATTTTGATCCTAACATAATTCCTGAAAGAGTTCCCGTCAGGAACGTAGCAATAGGCGCGATTAACTTAAAAAATTCTTGGTCGTTTGGTGCTTGTCCATCTATCGGCTGCACCACAAATATCAGGCTGTACAGCACGGCAAACACCGTTCCCGTAAGCGTCAAGCACAGGCTGATGCCAATGATGAATTGAAGCAGTGCGTGAAGTTCATCTTCTCTGATCCTCATCTCGGCACGGCCCCGCACGGGTTTCTCTTGAGGGTGTCTGCGGAACAGGTTCCAGAGGCGGTGCAAATAGGTGGGTTACACTCAGCGGCATCCCAATTTTTAGGGTCTTGGCACGGGTAACGGTAACGGTCCTCACATCCTGACAGGACCAAAAATGCAACCGCCAACAGGTACTTCATTTGTGCGCCGTGAAGTAAACAAAGAGTGCAAGGCCAAGAGCCATAACGATGACGCCCAAGAACATCCACGCGCCCATGATAAGCTCTGCACGGCGTTCTTCTGCTTCTCTTTGAGCAGCAGCGGCTTGACGTACCGCTTCCTTTTTCATTTCAATTATCTCTTTTTGAATTCCTGCCCACGCTTGTGGCCCGTAAGTTCCAATAAAAAGGTTTTTACAGTCAAGTTGTAGTTGTTGGGCTTTCTGCCGCAACGTGTACATCTTGATTGCTTCAGCTTCAAAATCAGATTGGCTTTGGAAAAGTGTCTTTTTCCTGTTTGTAGAAGTTAATTGCACAATTTGAGCAACACGAGAAAATAACGATCCTACGCGCTCTGCAACATCTATAGCGTCGTGGGCATTGTCGGTCATTGACTTTATGCCGCTATAGATGGCCTGTGCGCCAGCGAGGATCGTAAACGGGTCCATTTATTGCCTTTTTTGCCAATCTCTAAAAGCAATAATAATACGCATGACAATCAAGATAAGACCACCAACAGAAATACCAAGTCCAATCCAACCTTGCAATTGAGCAACCCATAACGGCATTGTAATAGCACCTGTCGCTATGGTTGAATCAATTGCAAGTTTGCTTTCTTGGATGTCCATAATGTTACTCGTACATGATGTTGATAGTGCCAGCGTCAAAAGTGTCTGTGCCGGTTACGGTGGTAATACGGATTGCAGTCAAGACAGTAACTGTGCTGACATTTCCAGCGGCATATCGGTTGGCATTGTTAGTTGTAATGCCTAAAACGCTTGTCATAGTCCAAGCATTACCTGTTATATTTGTTATGGTTGCAATTCCGCTATAAGCATCTGTTGCTGCGCTACCATTATTAAGCATAAATCCAGTACTAAAAGAAGTTGCTGTTCCTCCTCCAGCTACTACTGAACCTAAATATCCACTTGTCACATATGTTGGTGTTGCACCGTATCCAAGCTGGATAATATAATTGCTTGTTCCGCTTGTGCTTACTTCAGAGAACATAACCGAGACGCGTTTTACCCATGACGGGATGCCTATAAAGTCAACATTAGCAACCGCCGAAGGAGATGCTGGTTGTGTTTGCGCGGTTGCTCGTGTAAGTACGCTGCTGCCCATTGAGGATACAACAGCACCCGTAATCGTCGGGCTAGTTAACGTCTTATTAGTAAGCGTCTGGGTAGCGGCAAGGGTTGCAACCGTGTCTGTCGCAGCAGGGAATGTAATTGTATTAGTACCCGCTACAGCAGGAGCGGCAATTGTGAGTGTCCCAGACGTAGAACCATTTAACTTTGGGCTTTTTGCTAGTGTAACTTCACCAGCCGTTCCCAAACTCATGTTTACTGTAGCTGACGATTCATTCTGTATGTTAGTGACTTTAATCGTACTCATGGTGTCACCTCAAGTGCTTTTAACTCGTCTAGTGTCGAGCAAGTGTCTACCAATGCAGTCACATCCCTTAGACGCTGCTTCTCTGCAACGATGGCTGCGGTGTCTGCGCCGCTTTCTAGCGCACGTTGGAACGCTACGTCCTGCGCGGCGAGTAGTGGCTCACGCTCTGCCCGTAGACGCTGCTTGGTGATGTCCTTGGCTTTGTCGATGTTGATCGTGATCATTCAGAATACTCCCACGCATTGCGGAACGTGCGGTCGGATGGAATGTCGGACACGTCCACGATCTTGAATGGCTTACCAGCAGGTACATCCTTGGCAGCGATTTCCTCAATGGTCATTGTCTCAAGAGCCTCTGGAGCGGGGATGATGATGGAAACTCCACCGTCGTCGTTTGGGTATATGATGCGGTTCATTGGACGCCCTTACCTAAATATTGCAACATTGGCTAAAACTGGATCATCAGCATTATTAGCACTATCAATAGCAAAGCAAAGTAATGTAACCGACGTAGTAGCATAATCTCTTCCTTGGCTACCGCCTGCTGATCTAAAACTAGCACTGCCAGTTGCAGAACCGCTAGTTGTCGATACAAAAGCATAATTAGTGTCAACTAGTGCTGTTGCAAAATTCAATGTAAATATTCCAGTCCCACCATCCGTAATACTTGTAACATTGCCACTAGCACGGATAGCAGGTGTTCCCGTGCCATCAAAGTTTACCCACGCACGGCAGCCGTATGCCACCGCTGCCGAGCCGTAGCCGGAATTGAATGAGAATAGCCCTGCCGAACTAAGTGATGCTTGATTGACAACAGTTGCTGATCCATCTGGCGATACGCGGAATAACATATTTCCCGGCATATCGGTTGCTCCGGGGGTTGCGGCACATTGAACCAATATTTGAGCCGCATTACTAAAACTACTCCCGTCATATCCTTGGAACAAAATTGAACCAATGTTATCGCCAGAAGAAATTATTGTTGGGGACGCTTCAGTCCCGCGAGATTTTCTAAAGACTAAACTTGAAACACCAGTATCTGTTGAGTATCTAGTAATATTTACCGCCGTAGCCGTCCCAGACACCTCAAGATTAGCGTTTGGCGTAGTCGTCCCAATCCCTACCTGACCAGACGAGTTAATCCGCATCGCTTCCGCACCGCCTTCAGTGAAGGCAATCGTATCAGCGGCAGGAAAGAAGATACCCGTGTTGGTATCAGCACCCTGCACTGCTGGAGTAGCAGCAGAGCCATCAACACCAGCTATACCTGTAGTTCCGTTAATTGTTACCGTCATGCCCATGTTCCTACGTTGACGTTAGCCCCAGATGCACCGATTGGGTAGATCAAGAAGTAGCTATTTGCCATAGTGCTGTACGCACCGCCGGGAGCAGCAGAGAGCGTGTACTGAGGCGTGAATGTACCGCCGCCATTGATGCTGACAATGCCTTTAATACTTGAAAAAATTGTTAAGGCAGCATTAGCTATTGGTCCGGTAATTGTTAAATTTGCAGCAGAAGCAGAAGCTATTTGTGAAGTTCCTGAGCTTGCTCTTGTTGGAAGCGGAGTAACCCCATCAAAAGCAATGCCGCCGTAAAGAACGCTGTTAAGTGTTGCCGTTCCACCAAACCCAATACCAACGGTGTGCGCTGTTGCGCCTACTGTTTTGTTAAAATAGTATATGGCCTCAAAAGCATACACCGTTGAGGCAGACAACGTGACGCTAACACCAAACACACTTTGCACCGTGCTGACGTTTGCGCCTGCAAGATCAGCGTTCAGCCGAAAGAACTGCATCCCCGGAATTACGCCGCGCTGTGTGCCTTGCGGGGTTCCATAAAATACCTTGCCATCATATTCTATTGCACCAGCAAGGGCGGATGTCAGATTTGTTCCAGATGTAAAATCTAACGGAGCGACTGTTGTTGTTCCTGCTGATAAGGTAGCACCCGTCAACGTCTTGCCAGTAAGCGTCTGTGTAGCCGCTAGACCTACAAGCGTGTCAGTTACAGCCGGAAGCGTAAGCGTATTAGTCCCTGCTACAGCCGCTGCTGTTAGGGTTATATCGCCAGATGTCGAGCCTCTAAGTTTTATTGGCATGATTTCTTCCCATCAGTATTCAATGATAATTGCACCAAGCGTACCGTTTCCGCCAGCACGAGCCGTTGCCGTTGAACCCGCTACAGAACCAGACCCACCCGCACCATAACCAGACGCAACCACACCCGCAGAACCAGTTGCGCCAGCAAACGGCATAAGGCCACCCATGCCATAACCAAGGGCTGTATTAGCACCTGAGTTATTAAGGTATGTAACACCAGCAACCGCTGTTGTTGTGCCGCCAGTACCGCCAACTTGTCCAGTTGGAGCAAGAACCACGGTTCCGGTTCCGGTAGTCCCTGTACCGCCAGCACCACCCGCAGACGTAGCCGCACCTAACGCGCCACCGCCTCCGCCCGTTCCAATATACGTCAACGCATTATACGTTGCAGTCGTTGCGCCACCGTTACCGCCTACAGCACCAGAGGACGCCGCGCCTGCCGCTCCAAATGACGTTGTAATTGATGTTTGTCCTGTAACAAAAGTTACAATTGCAACACCGACACCACCTGCGCCACCGCCGCCACCTGCGGTTGCCGCTGTCGCTGGGTTGCCGCCACCTGCGCCACCGCCACCAATAACAGTGATTTTAAACTTAGCACCAGTAACCTGAACAGCGGCTGGCAGTGAATAAGAAGCACCGGATGTCAAAACAACCATGTTCTGAAACCCAGCACCCGCAGTTGCTGTGAGGGTTGTCGCAGTCAGTGTTGTCGCAGTTGTCGTTCCCGTCAGCGTCGGGCTTGCGGAAAGAACAACCGAGCCTGCGCCTGTCGCGGTTGAGAAGTCCGTGTAACCCGCTTCCCAATCAGCGGCAGTTGTTAATGCAGTTCCAATGCATGTGCACATTACGGTCGTGCCGGGGAGAACCGTAATGACAAAGTTCGCGCCGGATGAATTGACTGTCAAATTTCCAGTGCTGTTGTTGACGATGTGAAACGTCCAGCCCTGAGCCAAAGTGCTCGTCACAGGCAACGTGATCGTTTGCGTAAGCACTCCAGTAAAAAACTGGAAGTATGTGCTTGTGTTGGTCAGCGTGGTCGTTGCACCCGCTGTTGCGGTGCTTGTGAACGTCGTCAGGTTTGTCAGAGCGGCGTTTGATGTCGTTGCGCCTGTGCCGCCGGAAGAGACTGCCAAAGGTGTGCCGAGCGTGACAGTGCCATTGATTACGCTTGGCGCAGTTCCCGCTGCATAAAACTGATAAGTCGTACCGCCGCCTGTGGCTGTGTTTACTGCGGAGTAATAGCCGTATGCAGTCTTGCCAGCCGTTACTGCGGCGGTGTCGGCGGCAATAAACGCGTAGTTGTTGGTGGCTCCAATTAAAGTTGCGGTTGAAGTAAATCCGCTTTGATTGGTAACAGTCGCTGCAACCGTTGCTTGATTAGCTTGATAATGGTTTAAATTACCTAACGTCCCAGACGCCATACTAGCAGCCGATACATAATAAGCACCACTGCCTGTTACATCTGACTGGATTGCTCCGTCTGACCTAATGCTTTGTGCTATTGTGCCTCCGGTTATGCTTTTTGATACCCGTAGATTTGTAGTTGTTAGCGACGTCGATCCGATGCCTACGTTGCCACCAAAATAATTATCCGCAGTTCCGTTAGCGTAAAAATTCCATTTGTTTGAAGCAGAAGCAAGGTCGCTGTAAAACCCGTAAGAGTTTGTAACAGTTGCCGCGCCATTTGAACCAAGTGTGCTGTTTGCCTTAAAACCATATTGGTTTGTTGCCGTAGAACCCGCCCCGCCCGTTGGCGGGTTTGCGAGGAAATGGACAAGGTCTGTCGTTGTAAAAGAAGCGTTTTGAAGAGCAATATTTGAGAAATAAGCTGCCGCAAGAGTAGTCACGTCTGATTGGACGTTGCCATTAATGCGCTGACCGTAAGCAGAGGTTGCGCCTGTGATGACTAACGGAACAGCAAGACCAATGAATGTAGTTGCATTTCCGCCAAATCCCCAATTTCCTGTTGTTCCGATTGTCCCACCCGTAACAGCACCATTGTTGCCAACTTTAAAAAGAATTTTATCTGTCGTGCCAACACCGGACGTTGATTGAAGCGTCAATGACGAGGATGCCGTCGTGCCGCCAATAAGAAGCGGCGTTGTCAGCGAGGTCGTCAGCGTTGGAGAAGCCGAATAGGAAGGCGCGGCACCAACCCCGCCAGAGATCAGAACAGACCCAGTCGCCACGTCCGCGAGTTTTGACAAGGCTGTTGAGGAAGACGCATAAAGCAAATCGCCAACTGTGTATGATGTCTGGCCCGTACCGCCTGATGTGGCAGGCAAAGCTGATGACAGTGTCACTACACCAGATGTATCAACCCCCAGTGCTGTAATAGCACCTGCATTCCCCACCTTCAGGGATATGCTGTCTGTCGTTCCTACTCCGCTCGTCGATTGAAGCGTCAAATTGGACGATGCCGCTGTGCCACCGTAAACAACAGGAGTTGTGGTTGATGTGGCAAATACAGGATTATCAACTGTGCTAATTGTGCCGGATGCTGTAATCGGATTTGCAGGTGTGGCAGACAGGTTTGTCCCCGCCGTGATCGATGTTACCGTGCCTGTGCCGGGTGTAGACCGCCAAATAGGGTCAAAATTAACCCCTTGGGTTGAAAGAACTTGACCAGAAATTCCCGGCGCAAGCACAGCCCAACCTGCACCGCTACGATATAAGATATCACCAATTGTGCTGCCAAAAGAATAATCTATGATTGACGTTAATGAATTTGCAGTTGGTTCCGCCGTTGCACCAGATATGTTTGAAACTACAGTGCTATTAGCAATAGGCCCATAAATTCCTGCGCTAACAACATAATCTGCAATCTGTTGAGTAGTTGTTCTATTTGATGTTCCGCTCTGAACCGTTTCAAACTGCTCGTCCCCGTTAAGAGAGGTAGCGGCAGGAAGATTGGGAATGGTAATGTTAGCCATAATTAAATTCCCGTTTTTGGTATCTGATCAAATCCATAAGGCGTACCCACTATAGCAGTTATTATGCGAGTTGAAACCTCTTGAAGGCTACTAGCCGTGATTGTTTTGTTGGTTTCATATGTAAATGCTGTAGCTGAAGTTACTACGACATTATAAAACCCGTCTGCTTTTGCAGTAGACGTGCCTTCAATAGAAACTACATCGTTTGTAGTCAGCCCATGAACGTCTGAACACGTCACCGTAACAATGGTCGTGCCATTTGCCGTGATTGACAATACAGAGAGTTCTACGCCGTATGTCACGTTGGCATATAAAGGCATTACAGCAGATTGAACCAAGCCTGTAGGAACACCAATAGGTTGATCTACACGAGGTTGATCGTCTTGCGTTACACGGGTTGCATACACGTTGATTGTCAAACCAGTTGTCGGATCAACGGTTGAAGAAACTATAATCACGCGAGTGTCTGTTTCAGCAGATGCATATGCTTCAACGCGAGGGTTCATAATTGGAACAGGGTCTGCCGGAAGAACAATTGCTCTCAACTGATTCTGAGGAACGTCATTGCACGGTTTGCATACTAGGATGCGCTTATTGATCAGACTTGCTCCAGCCCAATCAAACTGCCACATCAGATTAGTATGGTTGTATAAAAAACCACAACGGTCGCAAATACCAAACGCCTGTGGATTTCTAGTGCTTACTCTAGCACGACCGTGAGGACGCATTTACGACCTCCAATAACCAGAAACCATTGGGCTGATATACATGTTTACAACTTCAACGTCCTGACCTGCCGCAATCATATATGATTCATCTGCTTCAGGCTTTAGTTGGACAACCATTTGCGGGTTCCACACACGAGCCAAATTGTAAGCAAGACCATTGGCAAATGCTTCCATCCAACGATATGGGATGTCTACCGTCTGACCACTTTTAAAATTAGCATCTTCAATTTGCGTAACACGGTAGTAACTAAGCGTTGTAGGCCCGTTAGAAGTGTTTGGAACAGGCCATATAGTGAGCGTAGGGCTAACAAGACGATCAAACCAATAGACAGTTGGGAACCCCTCCTGCTCTTTATTTGGATAAGATGCATACTCAGTACGACTGATTGGTAATATAATGCGGTCAATGTTCTGACCAGTTTGAGCCGTTGTAACATATGTATCAAGTACCATAACCGTGTTTTGGTCTACATTATAAGTCGAGACGCCCGTCACCAAAGGTACTGTGACCAGATCAACTTTCCAAAGATTAACGCCCATATTTGACCAGCGGGACAGCATCAAGTTTGTTGCCATCCGGGCAGAAGTCATATGCTCTTGAAGGAGAGACGTATTACGTATGCCGCACAAGTTGAAAGCATACAGCGTCAACTCTCCAAGACTTGGATTGAAAGCGTATGTTCCACTCGTTGTCATAGTTGGCTCCGATTAACCAGTGACGGATTTAATAATAGCAAACTGTAACACAATAGCTTCAGCCAATGCACCCGCAGTGTTGTTTCTAACAGATACTGTTGAGGTTCCAGCACCCGGTGTTACTGCAAAGCTATACCCGCTCAGTGTTCCTACTGACGAGTGATTTATAACAACCATGTCAGTCGCGGCTATCGACGTATTTGTAAAAGTAAACGCCACAACCGTAGCCGCAGCAAGGGAAGCACCATTCATCACAATCGTTCCAGTAACCGCATTTAGAGCTACAGTGGTACTTTTGCTTGTGGCTTGAGTAACTGTCCCACCAGCACCAGTTGAATAACCAATACCACCGCTACTGGATGAACTTGTTATGGAACCTGTTCCGGTTGTAACACCTGCTAAAGAAATTATGCCAGTGCCATCAGGATCAATAGTAATGTTACCGTTGGCTCCATTTGCTATCGTAATAGTGCCTTGATTAGATGCGCCGCTGTTTGTCGTGAGCGTTAAATTGTAAGCACCAGTTCCAGCAATTGTTGTAGCAGCAGCACCCGTTCCAATAGCAAAAGTTGCGCTACTGTTAAGAACAAAAGTTCTCATCTGTGTAGCTGTTATTTTTACCGTATTGGTAGACTGCACGGATGGGAAAGGATCAGTTGATCCTACTGTCCCACCCGCAGGTAGTGCTGTTATTGTGACATTGCCAACCATGTTACAGTCCTATTTTGAATTACTGAGAAATCATGCCAGCTTGATTGAAGTTTACATGAACAGTGCCAGATGTATTTGATCCTGCATTGCTGACGTAAACACGAGCCATTGTTGGGATACCTGATTGGTTAGCGTTCACTGCTCCCGTTGCATTTACCAATGCTGCTGTTCCAGAATTAACCCAACGAGAATTCACGTATGTTTCAGTACCAATTCCAATCTGGTAATTATTTGGATTATCGCCAGAATATTGAATTGTATAAGTAACACCAGAAGCACCACCCGTGTCTGTTTGAACATATGTGCTGCTATCAGCATACAAATCCAAAAATACCGGACGGCTAGATGCAATTGCGTTTGTGCCAATGCTAACACTATTAGCAGACGCGCCAGAGGCAACGACTGAAGTAACCGTTTTAAAATCATAAACCGTGTACGTCGTTGTTGCATTTGCCCCAGTTACAACTTCACTCGCTGGCATATTATTCCAGTCTGTCCCAGTGACGGTGAACGTAATCCCGCTATCGTTCCCCACAGACGTGAACAATACACGCCGAGGCTGATCCAATGTAGCCGTTCCGCTACTGACCAAAGAACCATTCAGAGTAACTGTTCCAGCCGCTGCAATCGACGATGCCGTGCGGATGTTTGTTGCGCTTGGGGCAGCATAAGGCCCAACATTGATGATTACTGCTCGCATTTTATTTGCCTTTCCTGCGGGACGCCGCTGCATTGTCAACTAAGTTTGGGTATGGCCTACCTGCCGCCCTTGCTCTAGCTTTAGCACTTTGTTCCTGTTTGTTGGACAAGTGCTTGGTATGATGATCTTTGGGTAATTTTTGTTCCCAGAATGGTTTGTCTGACATTAGCAACCCCACTTCCTGAGAGACTTATTAATCCTGCTATCAGGATCAGCAGCAGCGGCAGCACCCGTGCGCTTACGCTTCATACCAGTCATACGCTCGCAAAATGATTTATGTCGAGGATTGTCTGAATCCTTTGTCGGGGCTTTAAGGTTATGACCTTCCGCTTTTGCAGAAGCTCTGCCTTTTTCATTTAACCCGCCTGAAGGAGATTTGCCTTCAGAGCGTTGCCAAGCAGGTGTAGTAGCCATTTGAAGCCCCCATATGAAAGACGGGACTGTTAAGTCCCGCCTATCTTACTCCATGATTTAAGAAAATCAAAGACTAACAATTGACCATTGATTTATGGCCCGTTGGTTCCGTTCCTGCATGAGCAGACGACAGCGGGTTCATGTTTGAACCTGTGCGACCGCCAGATTTACGGGCAGGGCGGTCAGACCGCATCTTAGCCATAAAACCAGAAACCTTACCGCCAGCTTTACGCTGTTTAGCAGCCTTAACAACATTAGAGCCGGAACCTGAGTAAACATCAGTTGGGGAGGCGTCATTTGCAACAACGCCCTTCTCAACCATGCCACCAGCGGCCTTACGATGACGACCTTTCATAATAAACCTCATTATGCTTGTGTGACGCCAAACAGGCCCGTAGTGGAACCCATATTGGCTGGAAGAACAAATTGCCGGATAGCAAGTCGCTTTGACGCATCCGTTGCCGACTGTACAGCATACGTACCACGTACATCACCCGTGGTTGTTGTTGCAGGACTTGTAGTCACTGCCGCAACATATCCCGTACTCGCTGTAATTCCAGCAGCGTTATAGTTGATAGCTACATCGCTGAAGAAATTAGAGAGGATGGGAAGACCAAAGATATCCGTTGTGCCAACGCTATAAGTAATTGCATT
>Ga0114966_10000187_pt1 | contig 59324 bp, 49 predicted proteins | sample M_130207_XF_Meta_FD_87029 | JGI IMG/M metagenome (GOLD analysis project Ga0114966, IMG submission 87029) | Freshwater microbial communities from Lake Montjoie, Canada to study carbon cycling - M_130207_XF_MetaG | ecosystem: Environmental > Aquatic > Freshwater > Lake | place: Lake Montjoie... | reverse complement strand
TAAGTGAAATCATAGAATTAGAAAGATTTAAAAGAAAATAATGCTGTTTCTGAAAAAGAAATATAAACATTTCTTATCGATAGAGCTACCCATATAGATTTTCTGAATTAAAACTTTATTCTTTAGTGCCATAGCAATTGTATTATAAATCAATTTTTGTTGATAATCAATCTATTAAAAAAAATGAATTTTAAGATTCGGACTGTCTTTGGAAATCACTACCTTTGTAAGTATTTATTTTATAGAATTTTTTTTTGAAAATTTAAAATGCAATTGCCCTGCCGTTAGTGCCAATGCGATTAAAAAATATTACCTTGCAGACATGTTATCAAGAACTGACTTAGAAACTAAATTACAACAAATTAAACCAGTGCTTACTGACAAGTTTCACGTAAGTAGTATTGGCTATTTTGGCTCTTATGCAAGTGGACAACAGACAGACAGTAGCGATTTGGATTTACTCGTTGAGTTTTCGCAGCCTGTTGGTTGGGGTTTTTTCACCTTGGAATGTTTTTTAGAACAATCATTGGGACTTCGTGTTGATTTGGTAACACGTAACGCCCTAAAAGAAAGAATTAAAGAATCTATTCTTAATCAAGTCCGATACATTTGAAACCAAACGAACGAGACCCTATTCTTTATCTTGAAGACATTGAACTCTCTATTAAGAGAGTTCAGGAATATATTGCCGGACTTGATTTCCAACATTTCAAATAGGACTATAAGACTGTGGACGCGGTTATTCGCAATTTTGAAATCATTGGTGAAGCAACTAAGAATTTACCTCAAGACCTTAAAGACAAATACACTGAAGTTCCTTGGGAAGAAATGTACCGTCTGAGAAATCGTATTACTCATGAGTATTTCGGGATAGACTATGAAATCATTTGGGAAATAGCGACAAAACATTTATCCAAGAATCAAAAAGACCTAAGTGAAATCATAGAATTAGAACGATTTAAAAGAAAATAATGCTGTTTCTGAAAAAGAAATATAAACATTCCTTATCGATAGAGCTACCGATATAGATTTTCTGAATTAAAACTTTAGTCTCTAGTGCCATAGCAATTGCGTAATCAGGTTTCAAATAAAGTATTTTAGTTTCTGCTGATCTACGATTATATTAAATTTTATGAGTTTCATCCTTAGCTTTGTTTAGTTGCAGTTTTGAAATCATAAATCAAATCAATCCTGCAATATTTGAAAACTGATAAATGTTTATGGTGGGTATATAATTTTCTTAACTACATGCATTTGAAGATATTTGGTTGTGAACCAATATCTGAATTTTTATATAAAAAAATCAGCTGAAATAGCTAGTAAATTGTTATATTCGCATTCTTTTGAATAACACTTTTAGCAGACCGAAATGGGACTGACATCAGCGAAGCTATGAAATACAGGAATGCAATATGCAAAGCAAACTAAAAAAGCGAATGCGAAAAAGCAGTGCGTTGTTTTATACCAATAAAATTAAATGAAAGAAAAGGTATTAGTTACAGGTGGTGCAGGTTTTATTGGATCTAATCTATGTGAGGCCTTAATTAACCAAGGTAAAAAAGTAATCTGTTTGGATAATTTTGCTACCGGAAAAAAAGAGAACATCCAAAATTTATTCACAAGTCCCAATTTTGAACTTATTGTTGGCGACATAAGAAATTTGGAAGATTGCCATAAAGCCGTAAAAAATGTCGATTTTATTATGCATCAGGCAGCTTTAGGTTCTGTACCCCGTTCTATAAAAGATCCAATTACAACTAATGATGTTAATGCTTCCGGTTTCTTAAATATGTTACTTGCTGCAAGAGATGCCAAAGTGAAACGATTTATTTATGCTGCAAGTTCTTCCACTTATGGTGATTCCGAAGCTGTTCCAAAAGTAGAAGATAAAATAGGAAAACCATTGTCGCCTTATGCCATTACCAAATATACCAACGAATTATATGCTGATATTTTTAGCAGAACGTATGGTATGGAAAGTATTGGCTTGCGTTATTTTAATGTTTTTGGGCGCAAGCAGGATCCAAACGGTGCTTACGCAGCGGTAATTCCAAAGTTTGTGATTCAATTGATGAATCATGAAAGTCCAACTATAAATGGGGACGGAAACTATTCTCGTGATTTTACATACATTGATAATGTAATTCAAATGAACATGTTAGCCATGACTTCCGATAATTCTGCAGCAATTAATACTGTTTACAATACGGCTTTTGGGGAGAGTACTACTTTAAATGAGCTTACAGCATACCTCAAAGAATTTTTAGCTGTATATGATCCTAAAATTGCATCAATTCCAATAACATACGGGCCCAATAGAACAGGAGATATTCCTCACTCATTGGCTTCTATTGATAAGGCAAAAAAGATGTTAGGTTATAAACCCGAATTTTCAATTAAGCGCGGGCTCAAAGAAGCAGTAGATTGGTATTGGGGAAATTTGAAACGGTAATATTAAAAAGTAGGAAATAAATAATTAATCGGTAATGAGCAAGTTAAAAAATTCAAAAGTATTAGTAATTGGCGGCGCCGGTTTTATAGGCGGTTTTGTTATCAGCGAACTGTTAAAACAGGATGTTAAACAGGTAATAATTTATGACAATTTCGCCAGAGGTAAATATGTAAATATCGAAAAAAGTCTAAAAGACCCAAGATGCAGTGTATTCCCATTAGGAGGCGATATCCGCGAAACAGATATTCTCGACAAAGCTTTTGAAGGAGTGGATTATGTTTTCCATCTTGCCGCAATGTGGCTTTTACATTGCAAAGATTTCCCCAGAACGGCATTTCATGTTAATATAGAAGGTACTTTTAATGTTTTAGAAGCCTGTGTAAAACATAAAGTGAAGAAACTTATTTATTCTTCTTCAGCATCTGTTTACGGTGATGCTGTGCAGGTGCCTATGACAGAAGAGCATCCGTTTAATAATAAAAATTTCTACGGTTCCACAAAAATTGCTGGTGAAGCTATGTGTACGGCATTTAACGATCGTTACGGCTTAGAAGTAATTGGATTAAGATACATGAATGTTTATGGTCCAGGTCAGGATCAGCATGCCGTATACAGCGGCGTGGTTCCTATCATGTTAAATAAAATTGAAGCCGGCGAGGAGCCTGTTATCAATGGAGACGGAAGTCAGGCCTATGATTTTATTTATGTGGAAGACGTTGCAAGAGCCAATATTGCAGCATTGGAGTCGGATGTAAAAAATGCCTATTACAATGTAGGCACCGAAATACAGACTTCTATTAAAGAATTATGTGATACTATTTTGGAGCTTAAAAATTCTAAATTGAAAGTAAAATATATTCCCTATTCTGCTGATGATGCCAGGCAATTGGTGCAGAACAGGATTGGTTCAAGACAAAAGGGAGAAAAAGAAATAAATTTTAAATACAAAGATTCTCTGAAAGATGGTTTACAAAAGCTTATTGAGTGGAGAAAACAAGTAGGAATCGATAAAAAATAAAAGATGAGTGAACCTGTAATTATAAATATACCGTTGATAAAACCGTATATCACACAAGAGATTAAAGACAAAGTAATGGAAGTTCTTGAGAGTGGATACCTTACCGAAGGACCTGTTACAAAGGAATTTGAAAATAAATTAAAAGCCTATTTAGGCTGTGATTATATACTTACTGTTACATCTGCTACCACAGGTCTTGAAGTGGCGCTAAGAGTTTTAAACATTGGGCCCGGTGACGAAGTGATTGTTCCGGATTATACGTACCCAGCAACAGCATCCGTTGTGCCAATTGTAGGGGCAAAGGCCGTAATTGTGGATGTAAATAGAAATTCAATGCTTATCGATTACGATGAAATTGAAAAAGCAATTACTCCCAAAACCAAAGCAATAATTCCTGTATCTGGATTTGGAAACCCACTTGATTATGATCGTTTGGATGCAATCAAGGCAAAATATGGAATCTATATCATTGAAGATGCGGCTTGCGCTATTGGAGCTGAATTCAAAGGAGTGAAGGTGGGAAACCAAGCTGATATTTCAGTGTTTTCTTTACATCCTCGGAAATTTATTACCACTGGTGAAGGTGGAATAATAGCTACAAACAATGAGAAATGGGCCAATTGGATGAATTCCTATAAACATTTCGGTATGGATATGTCAGGTACATCGCGCGAAGGAATAAAATTTGACATCATTGGAACAAATTATAAATTAAGTAATATCCAGGCTGCTGTTGGTTTAGGACAACTACATCATGTTAAAGAACTTTTGGCAAGAAGAATAGAATTAGCAAATAATTATATTCATTTATTGAAAGATATTCCAGAAGTTGAAATTCCAACTAGCTTATCCAATGGGCAGCATTCTTATCAATCTTTCTGTGTTTTTGTTGAGAATAGAGACCGCATTATGAAGGAGATGAAAGCAAAAGGCATTGAGGTGCAAATAGGAACTTATTCCTTACACATGCACAAAGCTTTTAATAATCATCCTTTGGTACAAATTAAAGGTGATATGAAAAATAGTAAATGGTGTTTTGAACATACATTGACTTTACCGCTTTTTAATGATTTAACTTTCGAACAACAGGAATTAATAATTACAGAATTAAAATCAGCAGTTAGACAATTAAAATCCGTAGTATAATTTTTATCCGGGATGACAAAAAGAGCAGCGATTTTCACTTTAAACTTTTTCACTTAAAACTTTATAACTTTAAACTTTCATAATGTGCGGTATTGTAGGAGTTTATAATCTTGATGGAAAACCATTTTTACTCACTAACCTGGTAAAGATGGCGGAGCAAATTGCTCATCGTGGGCCGGATGACGAAGGTTTTTATGTGAAAGATAATATTGCCTTAGGTCACAAAAGGCTTTCTATCCTTGATACCAGCAAAAAAGGCGCTCAACCCATGACATCCAAGGATGGTAAATGGGTGGTAGTCTTTAATGGCTGCATCTACAATTTTCTTGAAATACGCCAGGAACTAAAAGCGCTCGGACACTATTTTGTATCCAACACCGATACCGAAGTAATTGTGGAAGGACTTGCAGAGTGGGGCACACAAGTATTTGAACGATTCAATGGAATGTTTGCAATAGGTGCATGGAACACAGAAGAAAACACTTTGTATATTAGCCGAGATCGTTTTGGGGTTAAACCATTGTACTATTGGTTCAATGGAAAAACCTTGGTATTTGCATCAGAAATAAAAGCAATTATAAAACACCCCGATTACACTATGGCGGTGGATCTTGGAGCATTGAACGAATATTTTACCTTTCAGAATTTATTTTCCTATCGTACACTTTTTAAGGATGTTTTAATGCTACCCCAGGCTAATACAATAAGAATTGATGCTAGCACAATTTCAATTGAACATCAATCCTGGTGGGATTATGATTTCTCTTCTCCCGATGAAAGTATGACCTTTGAAGATGCTGAAAAAGAAACCCTGCGGCTTTTTAAGCAGGCTGTAACTCGCCAAATGATAGCAGATGTGCCGGTAGGTTCTTACCTTTCAGGAGGGATGGATTCCGGCTCTATTACTGCAGTAGCATCAAGTCATGTTGAACGGCTTACTACATTTACCTGTGGTTTTGAAATGAGCGAAGTAACTGGAGTTGAGTCAGGTTATGATGAAAGACGTGATGCTGAATTGATGGCTAACCATTTTAAAACCGAACATTTTGAGCAGGTAATGAATGCTGGCGACATTCGCTGGTCACTACCGAAAGTGGTTTGGCATTTGGAAGACCTGAGAGTTGGCATGTCTTATCCTAACTATTATATTTCACGTTTAGCTTCTAAATTTGTAAAGGTTTGTCTGCAGGGTACAGGAGGCGATGAACTTTTTGGAGGCTATCCATGGCGATATTACCGCGTTTTTGATTCAATATCACAGCAAGATTTTTTTGATCAATACTATGGATTTTGGCAACGCCTTGTGCCGGATGAAGAAAAAAATGAATTATTTTCTCCTTATGTGATGCAACATATTGATTTGAAAGAACCTAGAGAAATTTTTGAGAGAGTATTTACCTTTAATAGCAAACTGAAATACGAAAACCCCGAAGATCACATTCAAAACTCCCTTTATTTTGAAACTAAAACTTTCCTGAATGGGCTATTAATAGTTGGAGATAAACTCTCAATGGCAAACGGATTGGAAGAACGGTTTCCATTCTTAGATAATGATCTTGTGAATTTTGCGCAAAAAATTCCTATCAGGCACAAGCTTGGTAATCTTGAAAAGGAAATAAAAAGAATTGATGAAAATCTGGAGCGGAAGATGTACGTTTATAGGGAATTTGATGATGGTAAAAATGTGTTGCGGAAAGCAATGGCAGAACTTATACCAGAGAATATTGTAAATCGTAAAAAACAAGGTTTCTCTGCTCCTGACGAAAGCTGGTACAGAGGTGAAAACGCGCAATACGTGAAGGAGTTTCTCCTTTCTGGTAAGTTAGCCTGTTCTGAGTTTATTAATAAAGAATACATCGAAAAAATTGTTAATGAACACATTGAACAGCGCATAAATCACCGTTTGTTGATATGGTCATTTTTGAATTTTGAAATGTGGTGCCGGACTTTTTTGAAATAAGATTGCTTAATATATTATGAATATTAAATTATTAGATACATCTTTAGAAGCACAATATCATGATTTTCTATTAACTTCTTCAGATTCTCTTTTGTTTGCTTCTAATAAGTACAGAAAATTTTTAAAGGAGTTTTTGAATGAAGAAGATGCCTACTTTCTTGCAATAGATCAACAGGGTGTTATTAAAGGAGCTTTACCTGCATTTTTAAAGCAAAATTCCGAATTTGGGAATGTTTTGAATTCACTGCCTTTCTTCGGAAGTAATGGGGCCATAATTGAATTTGAAAACAACAGTAATGTGCGGATTGCCCTTGTAAATGAATTTAATAATTTTGCAAAAGCAAATAAATGCGTTGCATCAACATTAATATCTTCTCCACTTGAACCTCTAGAAGAGTTTTATGAAAAATATGTAGATTATACTTGTAAAGACTCGAGAATTGGTCAATTAACGCCTTTACCTCAGGTTAGGGAAGATATTGACAATATGGTAATGAAATTGCTGGATTCTAAAATGAGGAATTTGGTAAGGAAAGCACAAAAGCTGGAAATAGTTGTTGGGGCCGAGCAGGGAGATAAATATTTGGATTTTTTAATTGGAACTCACCAGGAAAACCTTGAGGCTATTGGAGGATTAGCAAAACCAGAAAACCTTTTTAGATTAATTCCAAAACATTTTAATTACGGATCAGATTATAAAATATATTATGCAAAAAAGGATGGGCAATTAATTGCCGCTCTTTTGGTATTCTATTTTAACAAAATAGTTGAATATTACACACCGGTTATTAAAGCGGAATTTCGAAATTCCCAACCAATGAGTTTACTTGTTTTTGAAGTAATGAAGGAGGCTGTGGCAGATGGATATAAATGGTGGAACTGGGGAGGCACCTGGGCATCTCAAGGTGGTGTGTATCATTTTAAAAGTCAGTGGGGTACCCAGGACAAAATGTATTATTATTATACAAAAATATTCGATGACGCGATATTAAATAAAACAAAAGAACAATTACTGGAGGCTTATCCATACTTTTTTGTGGCCCCATTTAATATGATTGCGAAATAGATACAATGAATCATTGGTTAATAATTAAAAAAAGTTGGAAATGATAATAGTTACAGGTGCAACAGGATTTGTTGGTTTTTATTTGGTAAATCAATTACATGCTGAAGGGTTTAAGGTTTTGGCGGTTGATAAAAGTGGAACCGAAGAGGCTGATTATTTCGTGAAAAATGGTATTTCATTTTTACAAATAGATATTACCAAAGAAGAGGAATTTAATAAGTTACCTATTCAAGGTGTGGATGCGTTTATCAATCTGGCCTGCGTGCAACCCGCCAATATGCCTGATGAAGAATATGATCCTGCGAAATATATCAGTGTTAATGTTTTAGGGGTATTACATATATTGAAATTTTGCCAGAAAAATAATATCAAAAAAGTTTTGCATACTATTTCACACCGGAATGTGCAGGGATTATGGGAAAAGGGCGAAATTATTAATGAAGAATCACCACGGGCTATAAAATACACCGGAAAGTATTCAATGTTTAGTATTTCAGAAAGTGCAGCAGCAGATATTATCGAAAATTTTAATCAGGAATATGGCATGAATGGTATTATTTTCAGATTGCCATCTGTTTATGGGTATGGACATCACGAAAGTTTTTTTAAAGATGGCAAGGTTGTGAAAACAGGATTGGGTGTTTTTATCGATAATGCGCTTAATGGCGAAACGTTTGAAATATGGGGTGATAGCCAAAAGGGGAGAGATGTGGTTTATGTAAAAGATGTAGTTTCTGCAATAATACTTGCCATAAAAAATAAAAATGCAGTTGGAATGTATAACATAGCTTCTGGCAGAAAGCTGTCGTTACAAGAGCAAGTGGACAAGATTATAAAAGTATTTTCAACAAAAGAGAACCCATCTAAAATAGTTTATTTTCAGGAAAAACAAAACTCTATAGATCCTTGTGTTTACGATATCAGCAAAGCTAAAAGAGAATTAAGATGGGAGCCAAAATATTCGTTTGAAGATATGCTCGTAGATTATAAAAAAGAAATGGGGAGTGGTAAATGGGGGTTTCTTTTAGGCAGAAAAAAACGCATGGTAAGCGAAAGTTAATTTTTAAAAAGTTCAGATAAATAAATAATTATTAACGAATAAAAATAAAACAAAATGATAACGCAAAGTATTCCGGCAATATTCCCCGGTAATGAATTTATGGGTGATAATGTAAGAACTTTATTGAAAAAATGCGCTGAATCGGCTAAAATATTCCCTTTAGCAAAATTATGTAAGCCTGAAGTTATTGAAATAGGTGAAATGGCCAGGATACATGATTTCGTGTTCATGTGGGGCGGACTAGGTATCAAAATTGGCAACTATAATGACATTCAGCCGATGGTTAATATTTGGGGTGGGGGAGAATTAGTTATGGGAGATTATATATCAGTTGGAGGTGGATCTCAATTATTAACTGCTACTTATGATTATAAAGGTTACAGAATGGTTGACGGACTGCCTGATGGCCAGACAAACACTTTGTTTGGAAAATTAGTAATTGAAAATGATGTATATATTGGTGTTAATTGTACAATTATGCCAAATGTTACAATTGGTGAAGGAGCTGTAATAGGGGGAGGCAGTTTTGTAAACAAAGATATTGAGCCTTGGAGCATTTATGTAGGTAGCCCTGCAAAAAAGATTGGAGAAAGACCACGATTGAAAGACCACATTCGTGATTGGAAACCTGATTTTACCAAATAGTAAAAAACAACTATTTTTTTAAAAATAACAATAACATTCAGATTTAGAGTTTCATTTTGTTTTTAACTGCTCGATAGTATTTAAGATGATAATCGTATTATTTATTATAATTCCCAATTTAATAGCAATAATTTTAATGTTTGCTAAAAAGGAAACTATATTAGGGTCGGATCATCCAATTCACGTTTCGATTATCAATAGGATAAAAGCTAATAAACATCGGTTTTTGACAGATTATGTTTTGGCTATTAATGAAAAACATGTTTGCTACCCACAACTATTTCATTGGATATTGTCTCTGTTTCCTGAGCGTTTAAACACGAAAAATTTTGTCATTATTAATATTAGTGTAAAGGTTTTAGAAATAATTGCTTTTAACTTATTTTTAATTTTCCTTTTTAAAACAATTCATTTCGATTCAATTTGTTTTCTATATTCTAATATAATAATCAATGTATTTCCCTTTAGTTATGCAATTTGGAATGCTAAAAACACAGGTTTATCAGCACGAGGTATAGGTTTAGTTGTAGGCCAAATATATACTTATTTAATAGTTGTTTATGTTATAACTTCAAGTCAGTGGCTTTTAGTAGCTTTATTAGTAGTTGTTTTTACTTCTATGCTTATAAGTCAAATGGCTATGCAGTATATTTTGTTGAGTAGCTTTTTTATGATTTTATTTTTAAAAATTCCTGAAATATTGTTGCTCCCTATTATATCATTCTTGTTTTTTTTTATGATGATGCCAAATCTTGCAAAAAACTATGCAATAGGACAGTTCAACCATAAAAGAAATTATGCATTGTTTGATGCAGAACCTTCTGTTTTGAAATACAGGCCAAGTATTTACCGTGATTTTATATATGATTTTTGGATTAAACTTAATGCGAATTTTAAAACTGGGATAGTATATATTTATAAAAATCCACTTGTTGAAATTATTTATGGAATACCATTTTTGTGGTTGGTTATATACATAAATGCAAAGTATAAATTTGAAGGTGAGTTGCAAGTACTTTTTTATACAACAGTAAGTGCTCTTTGCGTGTTTTTTTTTACAAGCTTTCGTTGGACGCGATTTTTGGGAGAGCCACAGCGTTATTTAGAATTTGTTTTTCCACTCATAACAATTTTATACGTCTTAAATTTTGGAGTTGTTTTCCATTTAGTAGTAATCACTTTTTGCATTGGCGCTATTTTTTCAAGTTCTTTTGTTTTAAATAGGCATAAAGCCACAAAAAATAGTAATATTAGCAGAATAGAATTTGTGAATTTCATTGCAAATAATAATCATTACCATGGAAAAATATGTATTTCTAACGACAATGAAATCGTTAAATTTATAACTGGCGATGGAATAAAAGTGTTACGTCCAGACAGCACAATATATATAAAAGATAAAAAAGAGTATTATGAAAATTATATTAATAATGACTTGTATATTATTAGTCCTGCTGCATTAGCTGAATATTATAAAACATATAGTATTGATATTCTTGTGCTAAACACCGATTTATATTCACTAGAAGCATTATTAGAAATATTTAAACCTGTTAAAATTGAATTTGTAAAAAGAGTTGGAAGTTATGAGTTGTACCAATTATAGTAAATTATACTAACGATGTTAAAAGCTTTTGGCAAAGATTTATTTATTTATGGGCTTTCTTCTTCATTAGTTAAGTTTATAACATTATTGCTCGTTCCAATATACACTAGGATATTTGCTCCTGATGTATATGGAGTAATGGATCTTATTTCTTCAATTGTTGTGATAACATCAATTTTAGGAATGCTTCAATTAGAATCTGCAGTATCCCGCTATTATTTTGCAGAAAAGGACGAGTACGTTAGAAAAAAACTTGTATCTACGGCTTTCTGGGCCATTGTTTTGTTATCGCTATTGGTATTTATAATAATGTCTGTTTTTTCCAATAGTATTTCATTTTTATGTTTCAAAAATTCGAATTACTCAATAGTTATAAGCATTGCGGCTCTGATTATTCCTGTTTCTAATCTAAATAGTTTTTTTACTGTCATTATTCGTTTTAAAAAGAAACCTCTACATTATATGTTTTTCCAATTAGCGCAAATATTCGCAACTCTTGGATTAACCATTTTTTTAACCATTTATTTGAAGATAGGTATTGTAGGTGTTTTTTGGGGACAATTATTGGGCTATTCGATTTCTGTTTTATTAATGATGGTTTATTTAAGAAACGAAGTGATTTTTAGTTGGAGTTTTGATTCACTAAAAAAAATGTTATATTTTTCTTTGCCTTTGGTTCCTTCTGTTATTGGTGGCTGGATTAATTCATATACGAATCGTTTTGTAATGCTAGGATATTTGTCCTTAAGCGAAATAGGATTGTATGCAGTAGGGTTAAAAATAGCTTCCGTTTTTTTATTAATCGGCTCTGCTTTGAGAATGGCTTTGGGCCCATTTTTATGGGAAACATTTGAAAATAATCCGAAACATATAGAAGTATTCAGAAAACTACAAGAACACTTTTCTGTATTTGTACTAATGTTTGTTGCCGCTTTTACACTTTTTTCGAAAGAAATAGTGCTAATTTTAACTAACAGTATGTACTTAGAAGCTTCTCAAATAATTGGTGTGCTTTCTTTAGCCTTAACATTGAGTAATATTATTGATCCATTAACTTCTATTGGGCCTGCAATAACTAATAAGACAAAATACAATACTTTAGTTTATTTTATTAGTTTGCCAGTAAACATAGGTTTACTCTTTTTGTTAGTTCCAGCGTTTGGTATTTTAGGCGTGTCAGTTAGTTTACTTTTGGCTAATCTTACACTGTTAATTGTTGGTTGGTACAATTCGGAAAAACTTTACTATATCGGGTTCAATAAATTTTCGATGTTTATATATTTAATGTTCTGCGGCATTGTTATACTATTTAATTATTATTTTAATATTGCTTTAATAGTGAAACTGGTAATATTGGTTTTAATGTTAGTGTATTTAATTGCAAAATATTATGATTTTATTTTTTCATTTTTTAATAATTTAAATTTTAAAAAAAATAATATTTAGAAATTCAATATGTGTTTTTTTAAAAATAATGGGTAAATTAAATGATTTATATTATAAGTCACTATTATGTTAAAATCAATTAACACTCGCTTCTTAATCTTTGGTTTATTAATTCTACTTTTTTTTATTCCACTTTTTAATGGCGAATATGTATTGATATACATATTAAATTTCGTAACTATTTTTACCTGTTTTTTTACAATAAATAGCGCCCTTTATAAAACCGAAAATTATTTCACAAGAAAACGATTGGGACTTATCGTTTTCTTTTATTCAGCACTTTTTGTAATTATTAATAAGCTGATTTCTTATTATTACTCGGGGAATTTTTTTGTTTTTAGTGTTGATGACGCATTAGCATATCATGAAGGTGCAGTTAGAATGGCATCTCAATCTTTTTTTTGTGGAATCGATTTAATTTTAAATGAATTTGAATTCGAAGATATTGGAGCTTTCGTTGTTATGAGTTCATTATATCGTATTATTGAATCAATTTTAATTGTAAATCTTTTCTATATATACATAGGGGTAGTTACTGCATGGAGCATATTTAGAATTTCTAAAAACTTTATGTCGATAAAATATTCTTTTCTTTGCGCTTTAACATATTCAATATCATCCTTTATAATTTGGTTTCATTCTTCAGGATTGAAAGAGAGTTTTTTAGTAATGTTAATAGTGCTATTTTATGATCATTATTATCTTTTTATTAAATCGAAGCAGTTAAAAAATCTTATTCTATTAATAGTTTTTCTTCTTTCAATCTTGTTATTTCGTCCGGCTATTACGTTCTTTTGTGTTGGGTCAATAGGAATAAGTATGCTATTTAAAATCAAAGGGAAATTACAATTTTTTTTTTTAATAATGTTAGGGGTTGCTTTTGTTGTTTTTATGTATTCTTATATTAGTTTATTGTCCGATAGATACTTGTTAGGAGGAACAGAGCAAATGTTGGCAATCAAAGAGGCTACCGGAATGGTTAAACAAGGAAGTGTTCAATTTACTTATGCCGTTAATGCTATTGCATCACTACTTGGGCCTTTACCATCGGTTTTACCAACTAGCTCCAAACAACACTTGTCATTTTTTTCAATAGGACTTATTTATCGGGTTTTTATTTCTATGGCATGCTGGGCCGGTGTTTATTATGCAATAAAAAATAAAATGGGTTCAATTTATCCCTTGCTTTTATTTATGTTTATTGAAATGGCATCCTTAATCTATATTTTAGAAAGTTTGGAATTGCGAAAATCATTGCCACATATTCCTTTTGTTTTTATTTGTTCTTTTTGGTTTTTAGATAATTATGATAAAAAAACAATAGGATCAAAACAAAGCAGACTTAGATTAAGGAATATCTGGAATGTATCTTCTGTTTTATTTTTTTTTATTATTATATATTGGAATTTCAAATAATAGATATAAAACAGGAATGCATATATTATTTGTTAGTAGTGGAAACTCGAAAAGTGGAATATCTCCAATAACCAAAAATCAGGGGGAATCCCTTGTCTCTATAGGGCATCAGGTAAGTTATTTTACAATTCAAGGTAAAGGATTGAAAGGATATATAAGTAATGTATTCATACTTAGGAAGTATTTAAAGAACAATTTCTTCGATATTATTCATGCCCACTATTCATTAAGTGCCTTTGTAGCATCATTAGCAGGAGCAAAGCCTCTTGTTGTATCTTTAATGGGGAGCGATGTAAAAGCATCCAGTTTTATAAAATATCTCATTAGATTATATTCTTTTTTTTTCTGGGAAACAATAATAGTAAAATCAAAGGATATGAAAAATTCCTCCAATTTAACAAAAGCGCATATTATTCCAAATGGTGTGAATCTTGATAGATTTAAACCGATTGAGAAAGAAGCATCAATTAAAATTACTAAATGGAATATAGATAAAAAACAGATTTTGTTTGCAGCAAATCCTGGAAGAAAAGAAAAAAATTTTCAACTTGCTAACGAAGCATTTAAGTTATTATCAGATAAAAATATAGAGTTGCAAACATTGATTAATATTCCCAATGAATTAATTCCGTATTATTTGAATAATGCAGATGTGGTTTTATTACCAAGTTTATGGGAAGGTTCTCCCAACATTATTAAAGAAGCTATGGCATGTAATAAACCTCTGGTAACTACAGACGTTGGTGATGTTAAAGAATTAATAGAGAATGTTTCGGGTTGTTTTATAGCTTCCTTTGACCCTGAAGATGTTGCTCTTAAAATAAAACTGGCATTACAGTTTATTGAAGAAAAAGGAAGAACTGAAGGACGCATTCACATAGCTAAACTTGGTTTGGATTCTAAAGATATCGCAAAGAGAATAACTGAGGTTTATAAAAAAATTCTTTATATTAACGATGCAAAAAAATAAGTTTATATGCGATTTTTATTCTATTTTGGACATCCAGCTCACTATCATATGTTCAAAAATACTATCACATCTCTTAAAGGCAAAGGGCATAATATTGATAAACTTATTAAAAGCAAAGATATTTTAGAAGAACTTTTAAAAAATGAAAATGTTGATTATATCAATATTTTGCCTGAAGGAAGAAAAGATTCTAAAATTCAAATTTTGTGGGGCCTTGTAAAAAGAATTTGGAGAATAGGCAGATTTGTTGCTAGAAATAGACCAGATGTATTAATTGGATCAGAACCTTCTTTAGTTTATGTTGGAAGGTTATTTAATATACCATCTCTGATTTTTGTTGAAGATGATGCACATATTATTCCTTATTTTTCAAAATTGACCTTTCCTTTAGCTACTCGAATTGTTGCCCCGTTTTCTTGTAATTTAGGGAAATGGGAAAGAAAAAAAATTGGATATTACGGTTTTCAAAAAATGCCTTATTTGCATCCCAATCAGTTTAATGCTGAGAAACAAAAAGTTCAGCACTTGTTTGATGAAAGAGGCAAATATTTTATTCTTAGAATTTCAAAACTGAATGCCCATCATGATTTTGGAATCGAAGGTTTAAGCACAGAATTGGTTCTGAAAATCATAAAATTACTTGAGAAGCGTGGGAAGGTATATATATCTTCTGAAGGCATATTAGACTCAAAACTATGTCCTTATGAACTAAAAATAAATTTGACGGATATCCACCAAGTACTTTTTTATGCAGATATGTTAATTGGCGACAGCCAAAGCATGTCAGTAGAAGCAGCATTGTTAGGTACACCATCAATTAGGTTTAGCGATTTTGCTGGTAAAATTGGAGTTTTGGAAGAATTGGAAAATAAATATCAGTTAACTTATGGAATTCCAACATCTAAACCTGAATTATTGATTAGTAAAATACAAGAATTACTGTTAAATAATAAATTAAAAGAAGAATTTATTTTGAAAAGAAAGATCCTTATTAATGATAAAATTGATACAGCAGCTTTTTTTACCTGGTTTATTGAAAATTTTTCTGAAAGCGTTAGTATAATGGAAGAAAATCCAAATTATCAATATAATTTTAAGTAACGTTTTTTCTATAAAAATACTTTAATATACAAAGTTTAATAATTGAAAAGGCCGGAAAAGAAGCGTATGATTATTTTTCGAAATTTGCTGATATTGAATCTGAAAAAACATTTGTGTTTTCTGATTCCAATATTTTCAATATATTAAATAATAACTCAACCCCCAACTACCCCTCTTGATCCCTAATTTCTTACTATAATTCAGATTTTGGGCAGAAAGAGTACAAATAAAAAAAACCTTACGGGGTTTATTCTGTAAGGTTTCTTCTGCTCCTTCTGCTGGACTTGAACCAGCGACCCTCTGATTAACAGTCAGATGCTCTAACCAACTGAGCTAAGAAGGAATTTATAATTAATTCGAGTGCAATATTAGTACTTTACAAGCAAATATGCAATATATTTGTACAAAAAATAATAAATATATTATATGAGTCTATTAGTTATAGGTACAGTAGCATTTGATGCCATTGAAACTCCTTTCGGGAAAACCGATAAAATAGTAGGTGGGGCAGCGACATACATATCGTTGGCAGCATCTTATTTTACTAAAAATATTAATTTGGTTTCGGTAGTTGGCGACGATTTTCCCAATGCCACTATTAAATTGCTGCAGAATCACCATGTAAATACTGATGGTTTACAAGTATTAAAAGGCCAGAAAACATTTTTTTGGGCTGGTAAATATCATAATGATTTAAATACCCGCGATACCATTACCACTGAATTGAATGTATTAGAAAATTTCAACCCTATTGTTTTGGAGTCCTATCAGGATTGCGAGTTTTTGATGTTAGGGAATTTAGTACCTAAAGTTCAGCAGCAGGTTATTGGTCAATTAAAGGAACGTCCCAAATTAATTGTGCTGGATACAATGAATTTTTGGATGGACATTGCTTTAAATGATTTACTTCAAACTATTGCGCTAGTAGATGTTTTAACTATTAACGATGCCGAAGCACGGCAGCTTTCTGGTGAATATTCCTTGGTAAAAGCTGCCAAAAAAATATTAAATATGGGCCCAAAGTACTTAATAATAAAAAAGGGCGAACATGGTGCTTTATTATTTAACAAGGACGATGTATTTTTTGCGCCAGCATTGCCATTAGAAGAGGTTTTCGACCCTACAGGTGCAGGAGATAGCTTTGCAGGAGGCTTTATAGGCTATTTAGCGCAATCCAAAGATATTTCATTTGATAATATGAAGAGGGCTATTATTTTTGGTTCCGCTATGGCATCGTTTTGTGTTGAAAAATTTGGTACCGAAAAACTAATTGGATTAACGCAAGAACAAGTGGATATGCGTGTTCAGCAATTTGTGGATCTCGTTCAATTTGATATTACACTGGTGTAAATTTATATTAATAAAAATTAAGGAATTTAGATAGAAAACAAATGAAAAAATCTGAAATTAAATTTACTGTTACCCTTGATGAAAATAATTTGCCTGAAACTATTGATTGGAGCGCAACCGATCCTGGTGAAGAAAGTACCAGCAAAGCTGTAATGATAGCATTGTGGGATGCTAAGGAAAATAATACATTACGCATTGATTTATGGACAAAAGATATGATAGTAGATGAAATGAAGCAATTTTATCATCAAAGTTTATTGTCGATGGCAGACACCTTTGAGCGTGCTACCGGAGAAGCAGAAGCATCCAAAGAAATGCGCAACTTTGCTCAAAAGTTTGCTGAAAAATTGAATTTAATTGCTAAAAATAATTAACGTAGTAAAGCTTTCAAAACAATTTTTCGACAAAACAGATACATTAATAAAAACCGACGATTTCATTTTTTTGCAAAAAAATATACTTATTAAAACGCGCATGAGGAATGAACAAACGCGATGCAGGGTTGCTAGTCTGGAGGAATCGTTTGTTCTTTATTTTTTGTTTCTGTAGCCTGTCCTGAGCTTTTGCCGAAGGGTAGCAAGACAAAAGAAAAACACACAGTTTTTGAACCATTTTATTTGCGGATTTATTTCGAAAACTTCAGGTATCTAATAATTGAGGATAAAAAAAGGCTGATTAGTATATATACTAATCAGCCTTTTTTTAAATATACCAATCGGTGAAAATCACCCGCAAAAAGAGGGGGGCAATGCTATTGTTATATTTGAGAATTTAAAATAATACTATTCTGTAATATCTTTAGGCCCCTCTAGTTCTTCCCCTGCTTCGGTATTTGTTGGATCTATCTCTGTATTATCAGCAATACCATTACCGTTTTCAGGATTTGAATTTTCTTCAGCAACCTCTTCCATATCTACTTTACTAACAGCAGCTATTTCATCGCTAGCTTTCAAATTAATTAACTTTACACCTTGGGTAGCCCTTCCTATTATGCGTAATTCAGCTACTGCTAAACGAATAATAATTCCAGATTTATTGATAATCATTAAACCATCCTTATCAGTAACATCTTTAATAGCAATTAAGTTACCTGTTTTTTCAGTAATGTTTATTGTTTTTACGCCTTTACCACCTCTTTTAGTAACGCGGTATTCATCAATATCAGAACGTTTACCATATCCTTTTTCTGATACAACCATTACATTACTCAATTGATCGGGCAATGCAATCATACCAATAACCTCATTGCCTGGATCATCGCCAATATTTATACCACGCACTCCTGAAGCATTTCGACCCATCGGGCGAACATTAGCCTCATTAAAGCGTACTATTTTTCCAGCTTTCGATGCCAGCATTATTTCGTTGGTGCCATTCGTTAATAAAACTTCTAACAAGGAGTCGCCTTCTCTCACGGTAATAGCATTAATACCATTTTGGCGCGGTCTTGAATAGGCTTCTAATGTTGTTTTTTTGATGATACCGTTTTTGGTACACATAATAATGTAATTATTTTTTGTGTACTCCTCCTCCATTAAATTCATAACATTAATATAGGCTTTAACTTTATCAGTTGTAGGTATATTTATTAAGTTTTGGATAGCCCTTCCTTTAGATTGGCGGGTTCCTTCAGGAACTTCAAATGCTCTCATCCAGAAACAACGACCTTGCTCAGTAAATAATAATAAATAGTTATGCGTGGAAGCAATAAATAAATGCTCGATAAAATCTTCATCACGGGTAGTGCTTCCTTTCGCACCTTTTCCTCCTCTAGCTTGAGTTCTATATTCCGATAATAAAGTACGCTTTATATAACCCATGTGTGAAATAGTAATTACCACTTCTTCGTTGGCAATCATATCTTCAATTTTGAAATCGCCTGACGCATAAATTATTTCAGTTTTACGAGCATCACCATATTTATCTCTTATTTCAATAAGCTCATTTTTAATGATAAGCATCCTTAAGTTTTCGTCGCCCAAAATAGATTTTAAATAATCTATTAATTTCATCAGCTCGGCATATTCCGATTTTATTTTATCTCTTTCTAAACCAGTAAGAACGCGAAGGCGCATCTCTAGTATCGCTTTCGATTGAAGTTCGCTTAATCCAAAGTTACTCATTAAGCCATCTTGCGCTTCACTGGGAGTTGAAGAAGCTCTAATTAATTTAATAACTTCATCTAAATGATCGAGGGCTATTAAATACCCTTCCAAAATATGAGCACGTTTTTGGGCCTGTAAAAGTTCAAACTTTGTTCTGCGGGTTACTACATCATGTCGGTGTGCAACAAAATGTGTAATCATATCTTTTAAATTTAACATCATTGGTCTACCAGCTACCAATGCAATATTGTTAACACTAAAAGAAGTTTGAAGCTCAGTATATTTGAATAAATTATTCAATACCACATTGGTTATCGCATCTCTTTTTATCTCATAAACAATGCGCATCCCGTCTCTATCCGATTCATCCCGTATATCGGAGATGCCTTCTATTTTTTTATCATTAATTAAATCAGCAGTTTTACGAATCATTTCTGCCTTATTAATTTGGTATGGTATAGCGTTTACTATAATTCGCTCACGACCATTTTCAAGTATTTCAATATTCGTTTGTGCACGCATTATTATACGACCTCTGCCGGTTTCAAAAGCAGCCTTTACACCTTCGTAACCATAAATAATTCCGCCCGTTGGGAAATCGGGTGCCTTTACATGCTGCATTAATCCGGCAATATCAATTTCACGATTATCGATATATGCCACAGTAGCATTTACTATCTCTGTTAAATTATGTGGTGGCATATTAGTAGCCATCCCCACTGCTATTCCAGATGCACCATTTATTAATAGGTTTGGAATGCGGGTAGGGAGCACTGTTGGTTCTGTAAGACTATCATCAAAATTAGGGCGGAAATCAACCGTGTCTTTTTCGATGTCGTTCAGCATCTCTTCGGCTATTTTTTTTAATCTAGCTTCGGTATACCTCATTGCAGCTGGGCTGTCACCATCTACAGAACCATAATTACCCTGCCCATCTACTAATGGGTAACGTAAACTCCAATCCTGCGCCATGCGCACCATGGCATCATATACCGAAGTATCCCCATGCGGATGGTATTTCCCTAAAACTTCACCAACTATACGGGCCGACTTTTTATGTGGCTTGTTTGCCATAACACCTAAATCAAGCATCCCATATAATACCCTGCGATGCACAGGCTTTAATCCATCTCTTACATCAGGTAAGGCTCGTGAAACAATTACTGACATTGAATAATCAATATAAGCTGTTTTCATTTCTTCTTCAATATCAATTAAGATAATTTTTTCGCCCTCTGCCATATTTTTTATTTGTTAATTTTTAAATATTTATTTGATTAATTAATTTTTTATTTGAAATTTCATGAAACGAAAAGTTTCTTTTTATATTAATTTTAAATTAAATAAAATTAAATTTCAAGTATTGAAAATGCTCCATTTTTTTAGGAGTTCGAAGTTACTAAATTATAGCCAAATTTCGAAGATTCTATCAAAATATAATTATTAACATTTAAGTATTTTATTTTGTTAATAAAATTTTCAAACACGCAATACATCTTCTTAATCAATCAGTACTTTTGATTTTGAGATATAAATAGCGTATCTTTGATTAGGTATATGTAACAATTATACTTTATTTGCGTTTAAGTTTATAAATAATTATTACATAATATGGAAGCGAAATTCTCACCCAGAGTAAGGGATGTAATTACTTACAGTCGTGAAGAGGCATTGCGTTTGGGGCATAATTATATAGGCACCGAGCACCTTTTGCTTGGCATCATTCGTGAAGGAGAAGGAATGGCTGTGCGCCTTATGAAATCATTAGGAATCGATTTGGTAGAATTACGTAAAACAGTTGAAGATTCTATTGGTGTGGGTAATCATAAAATTACTAATCCACCCGATATCCCTTTAATAAAACAAGCCGAAAGGGTATTAAAGATTACTTATTTGGAGGCTAAACTCTTTAAAAGTCCAATAATTGGAACAGAACATTTAATATTGTCAATTTTAAAAGACGCAGATAGCGTTGCCACTAAATCGCTACTTAAATATAAAATAGATTACGAAGTTATGAAAATAGAACTTGAATTATCAAAATCTGAACCTAAGGCTGAATTCCCTGGTAATCCACCTGAAGAAGATGCTGATGATGATACATTTAGTGCTGGAAGTGCTAAAAAAGCTGGTGATAGTAAATCAAAAACACCTGTGCTGGATAATTTTGGCCGCGATTTAACAAAAGCTGCTGAAGAAAATCGACTTGATCCAATTGTTGGTCGCGAAAAAGAAATTGAACGCGTATCGCAAATATTATCTCGTAGAAAGAAAAATAACCCAATATTGATTGGTGAACCAGGTGTTGGTAAATCTGCTATTGCAGAAGGATTAGCATTACGTATTGTTCAACGTAAAGTATCGCGTGTATTATTTGGGAAACGCGTGGTAACATTGGATTTAGCATCATTAGTGGCAGGTACAAAATATCGCGGACAGTTTGAAGAACGCATGAAAGCAGTAATGAATGAATTGGAGAAATCTCCCGATGTAATTTTATTTATTGATGAAATTCATACAATTATTGGGGCCGGTGGTGCATCTGGCTCTTTAGATGCTTCCAACATGTTCAAACCAGCACTTGCTCGCGGCGAAATTCAATGTATTGGAGCTACTACTTTAGATGAATACCGTCAATATATCGAAAAAGATGGTGCCTTGGAAAGACGTTTTCAAAAAGTAATTATCGAACCTACTACTATTGAAGAAACCATCGAGATTTTAAATAATATTAAATCAAAATACGAAGACCATCATAATGTTAAATATACCGACGATGCAATAAAAGCATGCGTTACTTTAACTTCTCGTTATATCTCCGACCGTCATTTGCCTGATAAAGCAATTGATGCTTTGGATGAATCAGGTTCTCGTGTGCACATCATTAACATTAATGTTCCTGAAAATGTTGTTGAAATTGAAAAGAAACTAGAAGAAATAAAAGAAGAAAAAAATAAAGTTGTTCGTTCGCAAAAATACGAAGAAGCCGCTCGTTTGCGTGATACAGAGCGTCAACTCTTAGAACAATTAGAAGTAGCGAAAAAAAAATGGGAAGAGGATAGTAAAACTCATCGCGAAATGGTAACGGAAGATAATGTAGCAGAAGTGGTTGCTATGATGACAGGTGTTCCTGTACAACGTATCGCGCAAAATGAAGGTGATAAATTGGTGAAAATGGCCGAACTTCTGCAAGGTAAAGTGGTTGGACAAGATGATGCAGTTAAAAAAGTAGTGAAAGCTATTCAACGTAACCGTGCTGGCTTAAAAGATCCTAACAAACCTATTGGCTCCTTTATTTTCCTTGGCCCAACAGGTGTTGGGAAAACCCAATTGGCTAAAATTTTATCAAAATATTTATTTGATAATGATGATGCGCTTATTCGTATTGATATGAGTGAGTACATGGAAAAATTTGCAGTTTCTCGTTTAATTGGTGCCCCTCCAGGCTATGTTGGCTATGAAGAAGGTGGACAATTAACCGAAAAAGTCCGCAGGAGGCCTTATGCTGTTATATTATTAGATGAGATTGAAAAAGCACATCCGGATGTTTTTAATTTATTGTTACAAGCATTGGATGATGGTCAAATGACTGATAGTTTAGGTAGGAAAATTGATTTTAAAAATACCATCATTATCATGACATCCAATATTGGTGCGCGACAATTGAAAGATTTTGGACAGGGTGTTGGCTTTTCAACTTCTGCAAAAGAATCTGAAGTGGATGGGCATGCCAAGGGTGTTATAGAAGGAGCCTTGAAAAAAGCTTTTGCACCTGAATTTTTAAATCGTATTGATGATGTAGTTATATTTAATTCATTAACACGTGACCATATTCATACAATAATAGACATTGAATTGGAGCACCTATTTGGTCGTATAAATGGATTAGGGTTTAATATTAAAATATCAGACGATGCAAAAGATTTTATTGCTGAAAAAGGTTATGATGTTCAATTTGGGGCTAGACCTTTAAAACGTGCCTTACAAAAATATCTTGAAGATCCATTGGCAGAGGAAATAATCAAATCTCATTTAGTTGAGGGAGATATTATTGAGGTTGACTTTGATAAAGAAAAGCAAGAAATAAGAATAAAAATTACAAAACCAAAAGAAAGTAAGTCAAAGAAAAGTAAAAAAGAAGATTAGTTAAAAAGTCCCGCAAATTGCGGGACTTTTTTTAAAATAAAAATGCCGCAAAGCCACTAAAATTATATTGCTGCTTTTACATTGTTAAATTACTGCTTTTAAAAAAAAGATTATTTATTGTTTAATTTTAACAATCAATTATAATAATCTAACTTGCCATATATATATATATAATTTCATTACCAATATTTTTAATAGGCTAGGAGGGAGACATAATGAAAATAATATTTATGGGTACTCCCGAGTTTGCAGTGGAATCCCTAAAATTACTATTAGAAAATAATTATCAAGTGGTAGCTGTAATTACAGTGCCTGATAAGCCTTCGGGGCGAGGGCTGCAGATGCATCAATCAGCTTTAAAAAAATATGCAATTGAGAAAGGTTTAAATATATTGCAGCCAGAAAAATTAAAAGATGATTTTTTTCTTGGACAATTGAAACAACTCAAGGCCGATTTGCAAATTGTTGTGGCTTTTAGAATGTTACCCGAAGTAGTTTGGAATATGCCTCCTTTAGGAACAATAAATTTGCATGGTTCATTGTTGCCGCAATATAGAGGTGCTGCTCCAATTAATTGGGCGGTAATTAATGGTGAAATAAAAACTGGTGTTACCACCTTTTTTCTTCAGCAGGAAATTGATACAGGAAAAATTATTTTTCAGGAAAGTATTCCTATTACCGAAAATAATACTGCCGGTGAAATTCATGATAGTTTAATGAACGTAGGTGCTCAATTAATTTTAAAAACTGTTGAAGCAATTGAAAAGGGCAATTATCCTCAAATAGATCAAGCCTTATTAGTAAAAGAAAATGAGTTAATTAAAAATGCACCTAAAATTTTCAAGGAAAACTTTACTATCGATTGGTTTAAATCTTTAGATGAAATACATAATCAAATTCGTGGATTAAGCCCATATCCTGCAGCATTTACAAACTTTGTTTCACCCGAAGGAAAACTTTTCCCCTTGAAAATTTTTAGAAGTAAAAAAGAGATATCATCACATCATTTACCTTTTGCAAGTATAATTACCGATTCGAAAAGTTATATAAAAATTGCTGTCGAAAATGGCTTTATTTTTATAGATGAGTTACAGGTAGCAGGTAAGAAGAAAATGGCTGTAGCTGAATTTTTACGAGGGTTTCAGTTGAAAAATGAATGGAAATTAAATTAATAGAAAAGTAGAAAAAATATATTTTATTTATTACTTCTATAGCAGCACTTTCAAGAATAAAAAAACCTATGAATACCCATGTGGTATTAATTCAATCGATTATACCTCGGAATCACAACAATAGCTACCTTTTAAGGCAAAGTTATTAACAAAAAGCCTATTTATAAACAATTTTGTATTTATTTTGCTTTGAATGTTGCAGTTTAATTGATTTTTTGTACATTTGTATTATAAATAATTATTAACCCTTAAAAAATTAAAAAAATGAACAAAGCAGAATTAGTTGAAGCTATTGCTTCAGAAACTAAGTTATCAAAAGCTGATGCTGGTAGAGCATTAGAAGCATTCGTAACAGCTACAACAAAAGCACTTAAAAAAGGTGATAGAGTTGCATTAGTAGGTTTTGGTTCTTTCTCAGTTTCTAAAAGAGCTGCAAGAATTGGCCGTAACCCACAAACTGGAAAAGCTATTAAAATCGCTGCTAAAAAAGTAGCTAAATTTAAAGCGGGTACTGACTTAGCAAAAACTGTAAACAAATAGTTATCAACTAAGTAGTTTTAAAAAAAAAGTCTCGCAGCAATGCGAGGCTTTTTTTTTTGAAACAAAATTAGAAACAGAGTATAAGATACTACCTTTACAACCTAATTTTTTTGATTACCTAATATTTATTAATAATGAATATAAAAGATAAAATAAATAGTTTTGACCCTAACGCATTGGGCGATGCCAATAATAATATATTTGGTTTGCCCTTTACAACGGATGAAGCTAAACTTGTTATTATTCCTATTCCTTGGGAGGTAACTGTTTCTTATAAAGGGGGCACTGCACTGGGGCCGCAATCTATTTTTGATGCATCTTTCCAGGTAGATTTATTCGATCCTAAAATTCCTGATGCATGGAAAATTGGCATTGCTATGGAGCCCGTTTCAATTGACATAGCAAAAAAAAGTGAAACTTTAAGGAGTAAATCTGAAGTATATATTAAATTGTTGGAAGAGGGAGAATCGCCTGTAACCAATAGTGATATGGCAAAAATACTTACTGCTGTTAATACAGGATGCCTTGAGTTGAACACTTGGGTGAAAAATAAATCCCTCGCTTTTTTAAATGAAAATAAAATTATAGCCCTACTAGGCGGTGATCATAGCACTCCACTTGGATTAATACAAGCTTTGGCAGAAAAAAATACTTCTTTTGCTATTTTACAGATTGATGCACATGCCGATTTAAGAGATGCTTACGAAGGTTTTGAATTCTCTCATGCATCTATTATGTATAATGCATTAAAAATACCACAAGTATCAAAATTAGTGCAAGTGGGAATTCGTGATTATTGTGAATTTGAATATAATTTAATTAAAAATTCTAATGGTCGTATCCTTACTTTTTTCGACCGCGATATTAAAAATAAACAATATGAGGGTGCAACATGGTCAACTATTTGCAATGATATAATATCGCAGTTACCTGATAATATATATTTAAGTTTTGATATTGATGGCTTAGATCCAAAATTATGCCCTAACACTGGAACCCCGGTGGCAGGAGGTTTTGAATTTGAACAGATATTAATGCTCATTGAAAAAATTATTGATTCAGGAAAACGAATTATAGCCTTTGATTTAAATGAAGTTGCTCCAGGTGCGGATGAATGGGATGCTAATGTAGGCGCACGTTTGCTCTATCGTATTGCTAATATGGTAGCAAAATCAAACGCCATGTAATATTTTTGAATGGTTTAATTTCGGGTTACAGTTTAGGTCTAATTCCTTAATTTTTTTTTAAAAAATTAATAAAACTTACAGATTTAGCAAAAATTATAATCTGAAAGGTGCGTAAGCCAGAAAAGGTAGCGGGGGCTGTGTCAGCTTGTGCGTGAGCCGATGACCTTTTCTTGAATTTTTTGTTACTTTTTGTATCAAGACAAAAAGTAAAATGCTTAAAAGGACTAAGAATTATATATCTTAGACGAAGGTAATTGGGTGCAAAGCCGTGTTATTTGACTACTTAAATAGTAACAATTTCGGCGCGCTATAAGTTAGATACCAAAAAGAAATCTCATCGCTTATAATTTTTTTTATACATTAATAGATTGGAATCCAAATTATTAAATAAAGAACTTATTAATTATTTATCAAATTTAATTTCAGATAATCGAAGAGCTAAATTTGATGAGGTATTAAACTTTCGAACACGACATATCACAATTATGTTGGAAGATCTGTATCAGCCTCACAATGCTAGTGCTGTATTGCGCTCTTGTGATATTTTCGGGATTCAGGATATCCATATTGTTGAAAATAAAAATGTGTACACTGTAAATAAGGATATAGCATTAGGATCTCCCAAATGGCTTAATATAAGCCAATACAGGGAAAAAGAAAATAATACAAAATCTTGTATCGAACACTTAAAAACAAAGGGGTATCATATTGTGGCTACCAGTCCCGATAAAAATGGTTGTAAATTGGAAGAGCTTAATATTACTAAGCCCATAGCATTAATTTTTGGGACCGAATTAACAGGGATTTCTGATACAGTAAGAGATATGGCAGATAGCTTTGTTCAAATTCCAATGTTTGGTTTTACTGAAAGTTTTAATATATCAGTTTCTGTTGCATTGTTTCTGCATACACTTACTGCAAAACTTCATCAGTCATCCTTTAATTGGCATCTGTCGGAGGATGAAAAAAATGTTTTATTATTAGATTGGTTGCGTAAAAGTATTCGAAAAGTAGATTTAATTGAAAAAGATTTTTTTGAAAAAAGAAAATAATAATTGTATAAATCCTGTTGAATATTGCTCGACATATTTTGAGATAAATTATATATTAGAACAAAATTATTTTACTGTAATTTGATTTTAATGGCATTAAAATCAATACTATTCATTTATTTTTTTTATTTATTTTATTTGGTTTTTAAAAATCATTTTCATAATAATAATAGTAATAGTTTGCTGAGCAGTATTTATAATAAATTCAATAAAATGATATTTTTTAATAATCTATGATTTAAGTGCGATTAAAATGATTTTTTTTTTATAAAATTGATGTACATTTGTATTAATAATTAAAATAAATAAATTGAATTATGGGAAAAGGAGATAAAAAAAGCCGTAAAGGTAAAATTACAATGGGGTCTTATGGAGTTCTTAGGCCAAAAAAAAGTTCTAATACAAAAAAAGTAGTGGCAGCTGTTAAAAAAGCTGAAGCGACTAAAAAGGAAGATGCTCCAAAAACAGTAGCAGCGGCTGAAACAGCAGCAGCACCAAAAAAAGCAGCAGCACCAAAAAAAGCAGCAGCACCAAAAAAAGCAGCTGTAAAAAAAGCGGAATAAATTAATTTGAAAAAAATAAAAAATCCCTCATTAAAATATTTTAATGAGGGATTTTTTATTTTTTTTATTGACTTTATTAAATTATGGCGCTAGCCTATCAATTTTCCAGTTGTTATTTTCTTTTGTATACAATATTCTATCATGTAATCTATTTGGTCTACCTTGCCAAAACTCTATGGTTAATGGTTTTACAATATAACCTCCCCAAAATGCAGGTCGAGGTATCATATCTGTTGGGTATTTATTAGAATTAATTTCAAATTCCTTATTTAATACTTCACGATCTGAAATTACTTTACTTTGAGAGGAGGTCCAGGCACCTATTTTACTTTCGCGTGGCCTAGTGTTAAAATATAAATCAGATTCTTCAGATGTTTGCTTCTGCACTTCCCCCTCAATTCTAATTTGTCGCTCTAATTCGGGCCAAAAAAATAATATTGCACAATTTGGATTATCGCTTATTTCAATGCCTTTTCTACTTGTATAATTAGTATAATAAATAAAACCATCTTCTGTAAAATTACGCAGTAGTACAATTCTAGCCGATGGTTTACCCTCTTTTGTGGCAGTACATAATGTCATTGCATTTGGCTCATTAACTTGAGCTTCTATAGCCTCTTTAATCCATTTTTCAAATTGAATAAAGGGATTGTTATTTACATCTTTTTTATCCAAGGTCTGTTTACTAAAATCATGCCTTAGCGCATTGATAAACAATTTTAAATCTTCCATTTTTTTCATCATTAAATTTCAACAAAATTTATTTGACACCTTTTTTTCTTGCATGAAGCTATCGATTTTTTATTTAAAAATAATTTCAATATTTTTTTATTTTTCATCTCTAAACTTTATATGCTGGGTAATTTACTTTTACTAATGTTAAGTTTACTATCTGCTGTTTTGAAAATTTTAGCTAAAATAAGAAATACTAGTTTTATTTCTACTAACTTTGCTCAAATAAACTTAAAAAAAAAATTATGCCTAATCGCAGAGATATTAAAAAAGACATTAACAATGTACTTGGTGATGTATTAGAAGAATGTTATTCGCAAATGCTTTTTAACAATTCTAAAAACGAAAAAGAAATCAATGTTATTATTGATACAGCAGTTGATTTAGCTGATGATTTAATTTTCCGAGTAAATAATGCTGATGATATTACAAAAGGTAAGGCAATAAAATCTCATTTCAATAAAATTTCTGAGGAACTGGAAGAAAAAGCTATTGGTTTTATTGAAAAATTAAATACGCTTTCTTAATTTTATTTTTTGAATTTCTGTATTTACTGCATTAGCTAGTATTTAAATTATGAATTTTAAATACCTGGTTATTATGGAAATAAAATCTATTAATTTGAATTAAATTATACCCAGTTATTTTTGGAAATGCTTAAACATTTTTTATTATTCCTGTCTAAAATAATTTAATGCCGACACATCTATCAGATTTACATCTTTATAATAGTGGTGAAGTATGTTTTCGTAAGGATGTTTTAATTTAGCCATTTGCATTGCTCCCTCTTGACAAAGGCCAACACCATGGCCATAACCACGTCCTTTGAAAATTATGGAATCTCGGATTTGTTCAATAGAAAAATAGGTAGATTTTAATTTAAAATCTGCCCTTATATTTTTTAGTGGAATTTTTAAATCCTTGTCATAAAAATAAATTTCTCTGCCAGATTCTTGATTAAAAGAGGTAATTATATTAGCTTTTTTTTTGCTATTGATGCTCTGTTTATATTTTAATTGAATGTATTCTTGCCAATCTTCTAGTGGAATTATTCTCTCCCAATGAGCTTGAGATTGGTTAAGGCAATAGGTGTCCTGTATCGATTTTAAATAGGTAGTAGTCATTGCCCATACATCCTGTGAATTGCAGGTCTCTCCCCCACAATTGGAGTGGAATGCTGCAGTTATCAAATTTAAATTATTGTCTACTACTACAATTTCCTTTGTTTTAAGAACGGCCTTTTTAATAGTACCATCACTAGCTTTGCTAACATATGCCTGACAGTGAACATCATCACAAACCTCAAACCCTTCCAACATATGGCGGTTGATATGCGCTAATAAATAAGTACGGCACAATACCGATTGTATTTTATAGTATTCCAAATTACTTCCTTTGCCTCCCTCTGATTCAACTACCCCTGCAATGTAATTTTCTAAATCAACTTTATTTACAAGTATAAATTGTCCTTTATCAGGGCTTAACTTAATTTCAAGATCATTATCATAAGTTCGTATTTTGCCACTAGGAATTACTGATTTTATTTTAAAGGATGATTCAGCTTTTTTGGCAATTATTTTTATTGTAGAAAATTTCCCTAAGTCTTTTTCAAAAGTTTTTAAACGTATAAAATTACCTTCAATATTCATTTGGAAAATGCCAGAAGGGTCGCATTCCATCAATAATTCACCATCAGCAAAAACAGTATAATCAGATTCTAAGGGTGTAAATATAAATGTGTTAATTATTTTAGTAGTCAAAATTCTAACACTTACTGTATTTGCGTAAGTATAAATTTCAAATAGAAGGAATAACAAGAGTAATAGTATTTTATTTTTTTTCATTTTAAATAATTGATCATTAATTCAGCTGTTTTTTTTGATGCCCCAGGCCCTCCTAATTTCGCTGTAAGTAGCGAGTAATTTGATAGAATTTTATTTCTAGTTTCGTGGTTTAATAAATTATTTAATTCAGCTTTTAAATTAAACTCATTAAAATCACTTTGTATTAATTCCTTCACAATCTCCTCATCCATTATTAAGTTTACCAGTGAAATGTATTTTACTTTTATCAGTTGTTTCGCAATTCCAAATGAAATTGCCCCTCCTTTGTAACACACTACCTCAGGAACTCCTAATAATGCTGTTTCAAGTGTGGCAGTGCCGGAGGTAACTAATGCTGCTTTAGCTATTTTTAGTAACTGATAGGTTTGGTTGAAAACAATTTGTACTTCAGTATTCGAAATAAATGGTTGATAAAATTCAATGGTATGAGATGGGGCACCTGCAATAATAAATTGGAAATTGCTATAGTGTTTTTCCATCATCAACATGATAGGCAGTATTTTGGTTATTTCCTGTTTTCTACTGCCTGGTAACAATGCAATTATAGGCTTTTCATTCTTTACTGATAATTTATTAATGCTACTTTCAATATCTCCAATAGCATCCAGTAGTGGATGCCCTACAAAGTCAACGGGATAATTAAAACCTTGGTAAAATTCTTTTTCAAATGGAAGAATCACAAACATTTTATCTACTACACGTTTTATTTTATGTATTCGAGACTCTTTCCAAGCCCATATCTGAGGTGAAATATAATAAAATACTTTTAGCCCTATAGTTTTTGCAAATTCGGCTATTCGTAAATTAAAGCCGGGGTAGTCTATTAATATTAAAACATTGGGTATGTTTTGTAATATATCTTTTTTACAAAAAATAATATTTTTAAAAATTGTTCTTAAATTAAATAATACTTCTGTAAAGCCCATGAAAGCTAACTCACGGTAATGTTTTACTAGGCAAGCCCCTTCAGCTTTCATCAGATCGCCTCCCCAACATCTGAAGTTAGCTTCAGCATCTAATTTTTTTAATTCTTTTATTAAGTTAGAACCGTGCAAATCACCAGATGCTTCCCCTGCAATAATATAATAGTTCATCTGTTATTTACCTCCTCGTATATTACCTTCTGTTTATTCAAACATTTGTTAATATATTTTTTTAAAAATAATTAAGTATTAAAATTTAAATAAATTATAAATGCTGCCCAAATAAATGTAGCATAAATTACCCCTCGTGTTCCTTTGTATTTGTTCTTCCATATATACAAGTAAAATATTGCCAAATTGGATAAAATACACAAAGAAATTATTGGTTTGAATAAGTTACCTAATTTAATAAAGTTAATAAAAGTATAAATAGGCATGTAATTATAATTGATTAAATAATATAATAAAAATGTAAGCATGGGAGCAATTATACCCAGGATAAAACTCAATAATATATTATCAAAATTAAACTTTTTCATACTATTGAAGTTTTCGAAATAAATTCGCAAATTAAATGGTTCAAAAGCTGTGTGTTTTTCTTTTGTATTGCTACCCTTCGGCAAAAGCTCAGGACAGGCTCCAGAAACAAAAAATTAAGAACAAACGATTCCTCCATACCAGCACCCCTGCAACGTGTTTGTTCATTCCTCACGCGCATTTTCATAAGCATGTTTTTTTCAAAAAAATGAAATCATTTGTTCGTATTAATATAGCAGTTTTTATCGAAATTATTTTGAAAACTGCACTAATTTAAAAACGAAACAAAAATTAGTTTATTAATTCTTTTAAATTTATTCTTGCAATTTTATAATATCGAATTGATTATTATATTTTGCCAATGATTATTCCAAAATTCACATAAAATTATTATTATAATTCCCACTTTGTAATTTCAGCTATTGCTTTGTGGGCAGTCATATCAAATTGAGTTGGAACAATAGATACATAACCATTTTCTAATGCCCAAATATCAGTATCAATATCATTTAAATCCAAATTTTCGAATTTACCTGTCAACCAATAATATGGATGCCCGCTTGGATCATGTCGCTCATCAAATTCTTCTACCCAATTAGCTTTTGCTTGTCTGCAAACTTTTATCCCTTTTATTAATTCTAATTTTAATTTTGGAATATTAACATTTAAGCAAACTCCTTCTGGCAAGCCATTTTGTAATACCTTTTCTGCTATAGTTTGAACAATTTTTTTTGATGCAGTAAAATCTGCATCGATAGTATAGTCGGATAATGAAAAACCAATGGATGGTATGCCTTCAATTGCTCCCTCAACTGCTGCTGACATCGTACCTGAATAAATTACGTTAATTGACATGTTGGTGCCATGGTTAATGCCTGATACGCATAAATCAGGCTTGCGGTCCATTATTTTATTAACTCCAAATTTTATGCAATCTACAGGGGTTCCCGAACAGCTGTATTCTTCCTTTACATCATAGGTATTGCGTTTGTTAATTCGTATTGTCGAATTAATGGTAATAGCATGCCCCATACCTGATTGTGGTTTGTCGGGAGCAATTATTACCACTTCACCTAAAGTTTTCATGACTTCTATCAACGCTGCAATTCCAGGAGCATTTATTCCATCATCATTGGTTACTAAAATTAGTGGTTTATATTTTTGCATTTGTCAAAATTACTTATTAAATAGTTTGTTGAAATAGCGACGTATTAAATTGCATTCACAATAAATTGTTCATAATTATTGTAATTTTATATACTTTTTTTTACTAGTTTAATTGTTAAATAATTGTATTTATGTTATTCTAATGCCAAATCTTGGGAAAGATTGATTAGCTTATTTAACACTTGCAATATTAAATCTTCATCCTAAATATGGTAAAAAAAATATAAAATAAAAGCAATCAATTGTTTATAAATAGAAACTAAATCCTTATTGAACTATACCATCTCCATTAGCAGGTTATACAATTTGTCGTCTGTTATTAAACAGCCTGTTTGTAATAATTCGAAAATTTCCAATTCTCTTTCCTTGGTATAATTTTTTTCTGATTTAATTAAATTTATCGAACTTAAATTACTTTCAGTCCATTGGCTAAATATATCATCAGATGTTAAATTTAAGGGCGATTGATCCTTTACTCTTATACCAATTAAGGAAATTTTATTTTCCAAACAATTAAAAATATTAAGTGTTTTAGCATCTCGGTATTCAAGGAATTTTATTTTTTTTAATACTTTGTCATAAACTAAATCACTGAATACGGTTATTAATTCCTCCGCTTTAATATTTTCGCGTATTTTCATCTTTTGCCAATCGGCCCCAGTAATCTGCATGGATGATAAAAAGTTAATAAATTCTTTTTCTAGCGCATTCAATTCTTCAGTGCTAAGGCGCTTGTATTTAATACCTTCCATCCCGCTATTAAAGTTTAATTTTTGATTGTCTAAATTCATAAATTATTTTGCTTTATTCAACAAAAATACTTTAATTCGCATAAATTAAATAAAAATAACTAATAATATTCCTCTGCATTTCAAAGAGGGTAGTAGAGAACATGAAAATAAATTATACTGTTACGGAACGTTTTTTAAGATATGTTAAAATAGATACTCAGAGTGATCCAAATTCCTCCACCTGCCCTAGCACGGTAAAGCAAAAAGATTTAGGACATTTATTAGTTAAGGAACTATTGGAAATAGGGATTAGCGATGCTCATTTGGATGAACATGGATATATATACGCTACAATACCCGGTAATTCATCTAAAAAGATACCGGTAATTTGCTTTTGTTCTCATATGGACACTTCCCCCGATTGTTCCGGTAAAGACGTAAATCCTCATGTGCATAAAAATTATGAGGGTGGCAATATAGTTTTGCCAGGTGATAATACACAAGTTATAAAAGTGAGTGATCATCCCTCATTATTAAAACAAATTGGTAATGATATTATAACTTCCGATGGTACTTCACTATTAGGTGCTGATAACAAGGCTGGTATTGCAGAAATAATGGATGCTGCAAATTATTTAATGTCCCATCCAGAAATAAAGCATGGTACAATCAAAATTTTGTTTACGCCTGATGAAGAAATAGGAAGGGGGGCTGATAAAGTTAACATTCAAAAGTTGGGTGCTGATTATGCTTATACTATTGATGGCGAAGAGCTTGGGCATATTGAAAATGAAACATTTTCTGCTGATGGACTTACCATAAAAATTCATGGGGTAAGCACTCATCCAGGCTTCGCAAAAAATAAAATGGAGAGTGCTATTAAAATCGCTAGCGAAATAGTGGCTGCTCTGCCAAAAGATAAAATGAGTCCTGAAAGTACTGAGAAAATGGAAGGTTTTGTCCATCCTGTAAATATTTCTGGTAGTATTGAAGAGACCATACTTCAATTAATTGTTCGTGCATTTGACGAGGATGGTTTAATAGAACAAGAAAATTTTGTTCGTAATTTAATCGATAGGGTAATTAAAAAATATCCTAACTCCAGTTATGATTTTATTGTGAAACAACAATATCGGAATATGAAACAAGTGTTGGATAAAACTCCTGAAATAGTAAATAATGCTTTGGAAGCTATTCAAAGGGCAGGGGTAGTGCCTGTTTTATCAAGTATCAGAGGGGGGACTGACGGTTCCCGATTATCATACATGGGATTGCCTTGCCCCAATATTTTTGCTGGAGAACACGCTTTTCATTCCAAACACGAATGGGTTTCTTTGCAGGATATGCAAAAGGCTGTTCATACAATCGTAAACCTTTGTATGATTTGGGAAGAAAAAGCCTATTAAATGTTATGTTTGTAATTCTTCTTTTATTTTTTAAAAAGCTCTTAATTCCATTGGAAATAAATTAACTGGATTTTAATTGATTAACCTAAATTTAATGTGCGCGTTTGCAAATTAAAAATTGTTGTATCTTTATACTTAAATTAAATTGTGGAGTCTTGAGACCACTATAAAAAAAGGGGCGTAACTGAAAAGCCAAAAGAGTAGGATTATTTAATAACCATATAATATGAAATCAAAATTTTTACTTTCGTTATTATTTTTGTCAACTTGTTTGATAGGCTTCTCCACCGTTGTGGTAGTAAATAATTCGGGCTTAACTTTTTCACCTTCTACCATTACCATAAATTTTGGCGACTCGGTGAATTTCGTTATTGCATCAAGTCACAATGCTACCGAAGTTGATCAGACAGTTTGGAATGCAAATGGTAACACAGCATTGTCTGGCGGATTTCTAACTTCTTTTGGTGGTGGCATGATTTTGCCTGGGCAACTAGCAGTAGGTACCCACTATTTTGTATGCACTCCGCACGCTTCCTCCGGTATGAAAGGAACTATTGTTGTTCAAAGTCCAACAGGTATTTCTAAAAATGTACAATCTTCTGCAATTTCTATTTTTCCAAATCCTTCAAATGGTATTTTTCAAATAGAAATGGAAGATTTTAATGATGCTAATATATGTAAAATGGAAGTCTTTAACATTTTAGGTGCCATAATTTTTCAAACGGAAATAAAAAGTTTGAAATTTGAAATTGATTTATCTAATAATTTAAAGGGTGTTTATTTTATTAAAATTTCTGATGGTAAAACCATCAGAACTAAAAAAGTTATTATAAAATAATTTTTTTTAAAAAATTAACTTAACTACTCAATCAAATAATATCAGTAAAAAAATTCTAGGCTATTGAATAACTCTTTTAAAAGCTATTCCTTTTAATTAATATGTCTATAATAATTTTTACTGGTATTTATTTTTTACTATCTCCTTAAAAAATTTCTTTTATTTCATTCCTTTTAATTTTTTTTATCTTCAATAAATTTCAGATTCCGATGAATAAGCTGATTTTAGTAGCTTTATTTTTATATTTTAATATTGCATTAAAGGGACAAACCAACATTGATGTATTATTTAAGGATGGGATTTTAGCTCTCAGCGAAAATCAATTTGATAAGGCTTTATTAAATTTCAACCAAATAATAAATTTACAGCCATCAAATGCAGATGCTTATTATAACAGAGGGATTACTTATTCAAAAAAAAATAATATTAATGCTGCTATTGAAAATTATTCAAAAGCCATAGAATATAATCCTAAAAAAATAGAAGCCTATATCAACAGAGGGTCTGCATATTGTGAACTTAAAAATTACAAAAAAGCACTTCAGGATTATGATAATGCATTATTATTAAATTCTGAAATGCCCGAGATATATAATAACCGTGGGTATTTATTTAGCCTGCAAAATTCTCACAAGGAAGCTATTCAAGATTTTGATAAAGCTATCAAAATAAATAAAAAATATTTAAAAGCTTATATAAATAAAGCTTTTTCATTAAGTACAATGTCTGAGCATCTATTAGCCATTGAAGTTCTTAATGAACTTATTTATCTTAATCCTGATAATGCCGCAGCCTATGTTAATAGGGCTTCAGAATACAAATTGTTGAATAATCTTAAGAATTCAATCTATGATTATGATAAAGCTTTAACATTAGAACCAAGGGATGAAAATGTTCTTTTTTTAAGAGCTGGATTACGTGATGAATTGGGCAACGATATTGGGGCTATCGAAGATTTTTCAGCGATTATTAAACTTAATCCATTGAATGCTCAAGCATATTATCATAGGGCTCTTGCCGAATATGATATACCCAATTATAAAGATGTTGTTGATGATTGCAGCAGCGCCATTCAACTTAAAAGTGATTACTGGGAAGCTTTCATTATTCGTGGTAATGCATTTGATTTTCTTGATAAATATGAAGATGCCTTGAAAGATTATAATAAAGCCATAGAACTTAATCCTAGAGCTAGTGATGCTTTTGAACAAAGGGCCATCGCGCGTCTTTCTAAAAATGATATTTCTGGAGCACTTTCTGATTTAAGTAAAGCAATTATTATTAATCCAGGCAATTTTAATTTAATTGAAAAAAGAGCTAATTTAAGAGCTGCAACCAAAGATTATAAAGCTGCAATTGAAGACTATTCAAAAATTCTGGAATTAACACCCAACTCTTTTAAAATATTATTGGCAAGAGCCGAATTGTTAATTTTAATTGGGAAGAAGGAACAAGCCTGTATGGATTATAGAAAGGCAGAAGCTTTAGGCAATGGTGCTGCCTTGAGCAAAATAATTTTTTATTGCAATTGAGACCCTCTGTAATTTTTAAAACACCAAAATCCTTTTATTTTAAATTCTTTTTAATAAATACACTCTTTTTTATTGCTTTTTGCTTAATTTTCAAAATTCTGCTTTGGACAATTTGTATTTAAATAACTTATTTTTATTATTTTATTGCCTGTAGAAATGAAAATAACAAAATTCAGTTTAACTATTTTATTTGTTCTGCTTTTTAATATCTGCTTTTCTCAACTGGATTTCAATTCCCGAAAAAAGTTTGCGAAACAAGATACCTTGAGAGGTGCTCTTTCTGCTATGCGCTCTTGTTATGACGTATTGTTCTACGATTTAGATATTAAAGTGGATATTGATAATAAATTTATTTCTGGAAGTAATACAATTAAATTTCTTGCTATTAATGATTTTCAAAAATTGCAAATAGATTTATTTGCCAATATGAAAATTGATAAAATTGAATTACATAATTCTTCAAATGAAAAATTTGCTCGAAAATTGAATTTCACACGAGAGTTTAATGCTGTATTTGTTGAATTCCCTGATACTATAAAAAAAGAAAGCGTACGTTACTTGAAAATTTTTTATTCGGGAAATCCATTGTCTGCAAAAAATGCACCTTGGGATGGAGGTTTTTCATGGAAAAAAGATTTGGAAGGTAAGCCATGGGTTGGTGTTTCTTGTCAAGGAACAGGCGCAAGTTTATGGTGGCCTTGTAAGGATCACCAAAGCGATGAGCCTAATGAAATGCTCATCCGCATTACAGTTCCGCCTGGTTTAATGAATGTGTCCAATGGCCGCTTAAAACAAAAAACTATTTTGCCGGATGGTTGGACTAAATTTGAATGGTTTGTTTCCTACCCCATTAATAATTATAATGTAACCTTAAATATTGCTAATTACAAGTCCTTCAGCGATACCTATTTTAATCCTGCTTTTAAGGATACCTTAACATTAGATTATTTTGTATTGCCCTATAATTATAACAAAGCGATATTACAATTCCAGCAGGTAAAACTTATGTTAGCTTGTTTTTATAATTTGTTTGGTGAATATCCTTTTTTACGTGATGGTTTTAAATTAGTAGAAACTCCTTATCTTGGAATGGAACATCAAAGCTGTATTGCTTATGGAAATAATTATACCGATGGGTATTTAGGTCGCGATTTGTCGGGCACTGGATATATATTTGATTATATTATTATTCATGAAGCGGCTCATGAATGGTGGGGAAATAGCATTACAACAAACGATATTGCGGATATGTGGATACATGAAGGATTTGGAACCTATGCCGAAGCGCTTTACATTGAATGTTTATATGGTTTCGAAGCTTATTTATTATATATTAATTCGGAAAAATTTAAAGTTGTAAACGACTACCCTCTCATTGGTAAATATAATTTAAATAATGAGGGATCTGGCGATATGTATCCTAAGGGCGCTCTATTGATTCATACCATCAGAAGTATTATTGATAATGATAAATTATTTCTCGGAATTTTAAAAGGTATTCAGTCGTCTTTTAAATATCATACTTTAGATTCTCGTGATATTGAAAAATATATAAGTGATAAATCGGGCATTGATTTTTCTGATATTTTCGACTTGTATTTAAAAAGCACCATTATCCCTAAGTTAATTCTGGAAATTGAAGAAGACCCTTGGGATTTAAAAATAGCATATCGCTTTGACATAGGAGAAGTAAATGAAGATGAAGTGCCTTTTTTTATGATGCCTGTAAAAATTACTCTTAAAAACGATACATTTGATTTTATTTATCCATCCACCAATTGGCAAAAAATTATTATCAGAGATATGAAATTAGCTGATTTTAAAGTAGCAACTGATTTGTTTTATATCGCCGAGAAGATTATAATTGTTGACAACAAAAAATAATTTTTATTTCTTATGAATACTTATTTTTTCGATAATTTAAATATTATACACTGATGCGTTTATTTTTCATTATTTTATTCTTTACTTTTTTTGGAAAATTATTTTCTGTAGAAATTATAAATAATAAGGACTCCTTGTTATTTACAAAAATAGATTCTACTTGCATCGAAACGTATAGATCCATGTTAAATACGAAACTTATTTTAGGTGGCCGTTTTAATATATTTAGTCTCACGGATAGCGCCAAAGTTCCTTTGGAATATAGTACGAATGACAAAACTAATTTGGGGATTGGTCTCAGTTATAAAGGTTTTGGTGTAGAATTTCAATTTGCTCCCAAAGGGGCAAATAAAGAAAAGGATAAATTTGGTAAGTCGCAGCAGTTTTCGCTTTCTACCAGTGCTAATGGCAGACGTTTTATTTACGATTTTTATATTAGATTTAATAAGGGATTTCATACAACAACACCATCAAAAATTTCTGGAGATACTTCAGGGGCTGTTGCTTATTATTACCGCCCCGATATAATTAATTTGAACCTTGGCTTTGAATTCGCATATCTTTTTAATAATAAACGCTTTTCTAGTTCTGCTCCTTACGACTTTACGCAACGTCAAAAAAAAAGTGTAGGTTCATTTATTGCTGGCACTTTTTTTTCAGCATATTCTATCAATGCTGACTCTGTTATTTTCCCCGATTCATTAAAAAATCGTTTTTCGCCAGCAGCTCATTTTGTTTTTGCACAAAATATACAATGGGGCTTCTCCTTTGGATATACATATACTTATGTTTGGAATAAATATTGGTTTGCCAACATTTATTTGTTGCCTGGTTTATCTTTGCAAAAATATAAGTCAACTAAATTAGATAGTGAAACTACAATACCTAAATTTTCTATTGGTGGAGCACTTCAATCACGATTTTCAATTGGGTATAATCAAAAAAAATATTTTATTGCATTCTCCGTTATGGGAAATAATTATACTGTAAATGATGTTGGGAATTTCGCACTAAATTATAAATACGGTAGTGTCCGCTTGTTATGCGGATACCGTTTTAATCACCGTAAATTGAAAGATTTACCTTTGTAAAATATTCTTAAAATTTAAAAAATGTATTATTTTCAGCTAAAAAACAGCTTTTTATAAAATAAAAGCCAATATTTATCAACAAATGCTGCATTTATAAACAATTTCTCATTTATATACGTTTAAACATACATTACTTAAGATAAATCTTATATTTTTGTCCTATAAATAAATGTTTAACCCTTTTAAAAATTACAAAATGAACAAAGCAGAATTAGTTGATGCTATTGCATCAGAAACAAAATTAACAAAAACAGATGCTGCAAGAGCATTAGAAGCATTCGTTAACGCTACAACAAAAGCACTTAAAAAAGGTGATAGAGTTGCATTAGTAGGTTTTGGATCTTTCTCTGTTGCTAAAAGAGCAGCTAGAATCGGACGTAACCCTCAAACTGGAAAAGCTATTAAAATTGCTGCTAAAAAAGTAGCTAAATTTAAAGCTGGTTCTGATTTAGGTAAAGCTGTTAACAAATAGTTATCATCAACTAAAAATCTTTAAATGCCCCTTCCTTTATTGGATGGGGCATTTTTATTAATATGTAATCCCTGAATTTTTATAATTGAAATATTTAATACTGATGAATTACAAGTTGGGTAGAGTTGAGTAGGGTAGGGTAGAGGCGTATTTTTATTTTGCTTTCTCCTTTGTCAGCAAACCAGAGGTAGGTTTTTAGCAATATTCAATACCTCTCAAAATTTTAAATTTAAGTGTATAATTAATTGCAGAAAGCCTGTTCACACTAAATTAATTATTTTAAATTTTTAAGCCTATCTGCCATTTTAAAAACTTTTTTTTATCGTTATTAATTAATAAAACCCTGCTATCACCTCCCTATTTTTGTTAATTTTTTTAGCTCTATTGTTTTAAATATATCCATAATTCCCTTTTTATACTTTTTGCCGATATTCCTTAACTTGCATAGAACTTGTTTGGAATTTTAGTTATAACTAATTATATTTGTTGTAACGGTAAAATAAAAATTGACGAATTATAATTTTAATAATTTATAAATCTATTTTAAAATGAAAAAATATTTTTTTATTTTTTTTTCTATTTTATGTTTTATTCTCTTCTTTTTTTCCTGTAAAAAGGATTCTGAAATTGTAGTAGATAATAATGATTCACCATACTATGGTGGAATTCCTAAAGTAATTCTTCAAAATTATATCAACCGACTTTTTATTGACTTAATAGGCAGAGAAGCATTGGATGCTGAAATGATTGCTGAAGAAAATACATTTCGTGAAAATAACATTAGCATTTCTTCCAGAGAAAAATTAATTACAAAATTACAAACAGATACTGCCTATGTTTTTGGGGACTCTTCCTACAAACATGCCTATTTTAATCGTTTTTACGAACTTTGTAAAGCAAGAGTGCTGGAGGCTGCATCTAATGAATACATAATGAGCGCAGCGGGAATAGCAAATTATGGTGCAATTTCAGATTCCCTCGCTGGCGACAGCCTTCATTATTCTATATCTAAAAAAAATGTTCGAAATTACATGTTAGTGATTCAGTCTGAAAGAGCATATCGTCTCGATTCTATTGAAATTAAAGATGTTTTTGCACGCCTGCTCAATAATGGTGTTTATGACCAAATAAATATGAATACATTTAATTTTTTAAATTCTACTTTTAACGATTTGTTCTTTAGATTTCCTACCACTAATGAGTTTAATGCTGGCTATCCCATGATTGAATTCAATACCGCCGAAATACTTTTTGGAAAATCGGCACAGGATAAAGGTGGCTATTTAAATATTTTAGTTAATTCAGATGAATTTTATGAAGGCATAATTTATTGGATGTATAAAAATTTACTTGCCAGAGAACCTTCAACTCAGGAAGTGGTTGACATGATGAAGAGCTTCTTTAATGACCATGATGTTAAAAAAGTACAATTGCACATTATGAGATCTGACGAATACGCTAACTTTAAATAAAAAAAAATGAAAAATTTAATCCTCCATTTGAACCGAGGTTCAAAAAGTAAATTCTTTTTTATTCTAGTAACTGCTTTTTTTGTAATTACGCTCCCTGCTTGTAAAAAGGAGGAGAAAAAACTTTTTGATGTAAACGAAACTGGCATACTGCCTCCTAATAGTGGTAAAAATAAACTGAAAACCAACGAACAGTACGTGGCGATATTACATGCAAATTTATTTCAATATGCGCTTTCTGCTAACCAAATATTCGAAATTGGTCAATGTATGGAATCTATTGGTGATCAAGAGCTTGCTAGGGAGGTAGTGATTAGTAATTTTATGAATAAACCAGGCACCATAATACCCTCCAAATCTCAAATGACTGCCGATTTGGATTTTTTTATTACGGATACTTATATTCGTTTTCTTGTTCGTAAACCTACTGAAGCTGAAAAAACATATTTCGAAAATTACCTCTTGGCTAATATAACTCCTACTGATACTATTATGCCTGAATTGGTTTATATTTCTTTCGCTCTTTCAAATGAATATATGTATTATTAACACAAATTAATTATACCATGAAACGTAGAGATTTTATTAAGAAAGCAGGGCTTGCAGCAGCAGGCTCTTTCGCTCTGCCTTATATTCTTCCTAGTGGCAGACTTTTTGCTAGTTCAGGAACAACTCCTTTAGCTAATCATGTTGTATTGGTTATGTTTGCCGGTGGTGTGCGAAATCAAGAAACAATAGGACAATCCTATTTGCAAGGCAGCCAAATGATTTATGCTCCCTCGCAGGCGCAGCCTGAGCTTAATGTTACTGGTAACATAATGCCTAATATGCTTGTTGGAAATGCTCCTTCTAGTAAAATACTTTATGGGAAAGGTACTGGTGGACAAACTCCAATTTTACCTGTACTGTCTAATACATTGCAACAGCAAGGTTCCCTCTTTACAGAAATGAAAAGTAGTTCCGCAGGCCATTATGGCGGCTTGAATGTGCTATTACAAGGTAATACTTTTTCTTCTCAAGGATTAAAACAGAGGCCTGTAAATCCTACCATTTTCGAATACTTAAGAAGGCATGGCGGTCCAGTTGATTTTCCGGCCTCTAAATTATGGTTTATAGGAAATACTATTGGTAACTCTGTACCATTATTAAACTATAGCTTACATCCTCAATATGGTTCTCAATATGGTGCAAATTTTTTCGCGCCATTGATAACATTTGGTTCCAAAGGCGACGCTTATCTTAGAGATGCTAAAATTTATCATCCTCAAGACCAATTAGGTCCTATGTATGAAATGAAATATTTTCTTGATAATAGTTTTGAAAATATAGGCAACAATCTACCAAACATTGGAAATACAGAGGCTGAAAAATATCAAATAAAACAGTTCATGAAAACCATGTTCAACAAAACAAGTGCTGGTACTATCTCCTTCCCTCCCGACCATGCTGCTGCCGGTAATGGTGATACAGCTACTGTTGGATATGCTTGCGAAGTTATGAAAGAGTTTAAACCAAAATTAACTGTTGTTAACTTAAGCGCTGTTGATTCTTGCCATGGTAATTTTACTGGCTATCTTAAGTCAATTCACAGGGCCGACCATGCCGTTGGCCATTTATGGAATTATATTCAAAACGACCCGGTTATGGCAAACAATACTACCATTATTGCTGTTCCCGAATGTGGTCGCGATTTGCAGCCTAATTTAATTAAAGATTCTCAAAATAATTTTTTTGGATACGATCACTCCGATGCTAATACGCTGGATGTTTTCTGTTTGATGGCTGGCCCTAGTGTGCCTAGTAATATAACTGTTAACGCTGCCAATAATCCAAATTTTTCTGGTCAATGGGTAACAGCAGATATTCCACCTACTATTGCAGATATATTAGGCCTTAAAGGCGATGTGATGGGTGCAAATTTATTACTGTCTGGTGCTGGTTCTTTATTTGATAAAAGTTAATTGGCTATTGCTTTGTTTTTGACTAATTATTTTTTTTACTTAGTAAAGCTTTCAAAATAATTTCGACAAAACAGATATATTAATAAAAATAGATGATTTCATTTTTTTGCAAAAAATATGCTCATGAAAACGCGCGTGAGGAATGAACAAACGCTATGCAGTGTTGCAGGTGTGGAGGAATCGTTTGTTCTTGATTTTTTGTTTCTTTTGTATCAAGACAAAAGAAAAACACACAGTTTTTAAACCATTTAATTTGCGGATTTATTTCGAAAACTTCACTTTAGTATTTATAATTGAAAATTATGAAAATTAGAATAGCTTTTATTGTATGTGTTATGTTGGTTGCTATTATTGGGATCAATGCTTGTAAAAAAGATCCTTTTATTAACCCTTATGACGATCCAGCACTGGATCCTCCTGCATCAAATCCTAATCCAGATAATCTGAATCCAAGCAATTTCGCTTATTTACATTCAAAAATATTTAAACCTACCTGCGCCAATTCAGGCTGTCATGATGGTACATTCCCTCCTGATTATCGTTCTATTAATAGCGCTTACAATACCTTGGTTTACCAAAAACCTGTTAATTCAAGCAATGATGTTTTTAAATATAGGGTTTATCCCTATAAAGCCGACTCATCCATTTTATTTCATCGCATGAATGTTATTATGGGCTCTGGAATAATGCCTCTTGTTACTGACCCACAGTCCGACTGGCCAGTTAAAAAAAACGACTATCTCAATGATATTAAAAATTGGATTAATGCAGGTGCTAAAGATATGTTTGGAAATTATCCTCAGCTAGGTAATCTGCAGCCTCAAATAACCGGCTTTTTAAGCTTCCCTGCTGGTAATACTAGCAACCCTTTCCCTAGAGGATTTGGCAATATAGTTCCCATAGAGGTGCCTCCTAATAGTTCAATAGACCTTTGGTTTTTAGTGGAAGATGATTCTACTGCTGCTGCCAATATTTCCTATAATATTTGTAATGTTTCTACTTCGCTTATTAACTTTACGGTATCCGATTCTGTGCCCTTGTCCTACTCTTCGGCAGGCTTAACCGCCAATGATTTTTCAGGTAATGCCGCACAGTTTACACATAAAGCAACAATTAATACTGGGCCTTATCCTATTGGCACCTATTTATATTTAAGAATAAAAATTGATGATAATAGCCAGGATGAGATAACAGAAATTCCAAATGAAGGTACTGGTGAAATTATGAGTGGTTATTTTGCACTAAAAATTAAACTACCATAAGTGTTTATTTTTTTACTAAAAAATTAAAATAATGAGAAACTTTTTATTTTTAATATTATTATCCTTATTGGTTTTTTCTTGTAAAAAAGATAAACCTATGTCCAGAGAACCTGTAATTGAACTTGTAAGTGTTGGCCCTACAAATATTGTTCAGTTTAAAGATTCTATTGAGGTAGTATTAAAATATTATGATAATGATGGTGATTTGGGCGATTATCTGCCCGATGAAAATTCATTAATGGTTAAGGACAGCCGTTTAACTTTGCCCGACTGGTATCATATTTCTCCATTAGCACCACCCGATATTGAACTAAAAATTGAAGGACTACTCAAAATAAAAATTAACACAATGTTTTTATTGGGAAATGGTAACCAAGAATTTCCAACCCTATCAATTAAATTAAAAGACCGTTCGGGTAATTGGAGTAACGAAATTATTACTTCTACAATTACTATAAATGACTCTTTGTAGGAATATTATTTGAGTGTAACCAAAATTACATACAATGTATTAAAGATTTATTAAATCCCGAGTAGTCAGTGCAGAGGGAGGCTAATTTAAAACTAAAATGACCTTCATCAACTATTTATGATTCAAAAATTAAAGTTAATTCAAAGCAAGTGCTTTTGTAGGAGCGGAAACTTTTGGAGGCTAAACGAATGTTAAATTTTGGCAATCATCTATCAGCCGAGTTTTTCCGCTCGGGTGAATGACGTTTAGGTTTTTATCATTAATAGTTGAAGTCTTGATTTTTTATTTCTGGAGCCTGTCCTGAGCTTTTGCCCAAGGGTATCAATACAAAAGAAAAACACACAGTTTTTGAATTATTTAATTTGCGGATTTATTTCGAAAACTTCACTGAGCTTATGTTGAAAAACAAAAAACTATTCTTATTTTTTATATTTATTTTATTTAGTAGGCTCACTTTATTTGCCCAACTGCCTATCTATTTAATGCCCGTTCACGATGATGAAACTGTTTTCGACTGTAAAGGTGAATTCCATGATAGTGATGCAGGGGCCCTCACTGCATATCTCCATTCTGCTTTAGATACTTTCCGCATTTGCACCGGTGGTATAATTACCATGAGCTTTCAGCAATTTCAATTGGAAAATGGAAACGATACCTTGTTTTTTTATAATGGCTTAGCTATGAATTCTGGAACATTGATAGGCATGTTTACTGGTAGTAATATACCCACTGGTATAGTAGCTAACGGGTGTTTAACAATTTTTTTTAAATCTGATAATTCATTACAAGATATTGGCTGGAAGGCATTATGGACTTCTACTGTTGTTCCTCCAATTCCTCCATTACTAAATGTTACTCCTACTCCTTCCTGCAATGCTAACAGTATTGAAATATTGTTAAGTAAAAAAATAAATTGTGATTCGGCTTACAGTTCCGCATTTGTTTTAACTGGTCCCAACATTCCAACAGTTACCGGGTCTTCAAGCATTGGCTGTTTATTCGATAGTACCAATAATTTTCAATTGCAGTTAAGCCACCCGCTTACCGAAAATTGTAATTATTATATCAACTATACTATCAACATGCTGGATAATTGCGATAGCGTTTGGACTTTTATCGTTACAGATACCTTTACTATTACCGATTGCCTCTTAACTGTTAATATTTTATCTGAGCCTAACGATACCATTTGCCCTGGCTCCTGCGTTCAGTTAGAGTCGGTCCTCAATTCCTGTCTCGGATACAATTATATTTGGAGTCATGGCTTGCCAGCCACAAGCTCTCAGATAGTGTGTCCCTTAACCACAACTACCTATACATTGGGTGTGCAATCCACTTCGGGTGGCCCTGTTTTTAATTCTTTTATTACTATTACGGTTTTAGATCCGCAAATTACTCCGCCTCCTAAGGATACCGTTTGCCAGTCGGATGCACCTTTTAACTTTACAGCTTTTCCTCCTGGTGGTATTTATACTGGGAAAGGTATTTTAGATTCCTTATTAGGTACTTTTCACCCCGATACTGCTAAGCAAGGGTATCACTTTATTTATTATAAAATAAATGGATTGTGTAAGGATAGTTTTGCCATTACCGTGCTGCCTATGGATGCTGGTTTGGATGAAGCCGCTTGTCCTGGTACACCAGCATTCGCTCTATCAGGCTATACCCCTTTAGGTGGCAGCTGGTCGGGGTATTCAGGTCTTACAGCAGCAGGGGTATTTGATCCAAGCACTTTAGGAACTTATGTGGTTAATTATTTGCATCCCAATGGTTGTTCTGATTTTAAAAATGTATATGTGCAGCCATTAATTGTTAATGGTGGTACTGATAGTATTTGTGAATCCTTGCCTTTGGATACCATGCTAGTTTCCCCTCCTGGTGGAAGATGGGTAGCTGCTACAGGTATTATTGATACTATAAATGGTGTGTTGGACCCTGGTAAAGCAGGTGCTGGCTTGCATCACTTTTATTATAAGCTAAACGGATGCATCGATACGGCTCACATCTATATAAAGCCTATTAATGCAGGCGATAATTTAGTGTTTTGCCCATTACAGCCTATTTCTACTATTGTAACTGCCTCTCCTGCTAATGGTACATGGAGCAATATTGGCACAAATAATGGCGGTATCAGTGGTTTATTAAATGATGCCGGACTATATAATCCCGGTATACAAGGAATATCAAATTTTGCTGACTCCCTCGTTTATACTGCCCCCAACGGCTGCACAGATACTATGATTTCCTACGTTTTGTTAACTAATATTATTAATGATTCCATGTTTTTTTGTTTGGATGATGATTCCCTTATCTTAAAATGGGAAACTACAAAAAATTATCCCGGTGGTGGTGTTTGGTCAGGAACAGGCGTAGTAAATTGGGGATACTATTATTATTTTAAGCCCGCTTTAGCTGGTGTGGGGATACATACTTTATTATACAATGCTAATTCCTGCTCCGATACAATACAAATGATTGTGCACCCTGCCAAATTAAGCTATAACGATACTACCGTTTGTTCTACACACCCTACTTTTATACTGGACCCTATTGGTGTTAATGCAAATTGGCAAGGTACAGGCATATTAAATACTTCCAACGGATTGTTCGACCCTTCTATTACTGGTGCTGGCACTTTCCCAATTGTTTATTCCACCCCAAATGGTTGTAAGGATACCATTAATGTAACAGTTTATCCGTTTGTAACCGCACAAATAGCTAACTTGAATAATTATTATTGTTTTCGTGATTTTAACTATCCTTCAAATTTAATGCCTTCGGGAGGTGCTTTCAGCGGTCCGGGAACTTCAGGTAATGTATTTAATCCTGCAGTGGCAGGGGAGGGGAGGCATCAATTAATTTATTCTTACGGCACTGGAATTTGTTTTACCTCGGATACCTTAATGATTATTGTTTCGCCTCCCATTCAAACATCTATAATTAATTCCGATAGCGCTGTATGTTTGGGGGCTAGTTCAACTATTAATGTAAGCTCCACTGGTGGGGATTCTACAGTTATTAATCATTCCTACACATGGAGCCATGGCCTTTTTGCTACCACTAACAATGTAGTTAGTCCTGTTTCCACCACATCTTATACAATTACTACCTCCGATGGATGTTCCGATGACGTTATTGATACAGTAACGGTAAATGTTTTCCAAAACTTTTCTTATGATTTTATAACTTCTCCTATTGGTTGCAACGGTCAAAATGGTACTGCTAGCGTTAATGTTATCGGACCTAACACCTATTCCTATTCATGGCTTTCTAACCCCGTTCAAACTACTAATGCTATGAATGGTATTATAGGTTCAAGTTATGATGTTAAAATAATTGAGAATCCTACAGGTTGTTATTTCGATACTACCATTACCATTCCGGGCTATGGAATTATCAGTTCTTTATTTTCTATTAATCCTAGTCTATCATGCATACCTCTTGAGCAGACTGTTACCACATTTATCGACTTAAGTATTGGTGCATCTCATGGTTATTGGGAAATGGGGGATGGTACTATTATAAATTATATTCCAGGAGTGAACCCCGAATATTCTTTTACCCAACCGGGAGCATATTCAATGAAACTTCATGTTGAAAATATTGGGAACTGTGCTTCTGAATTCGAAAAGGATTTATGTATCTTGGAACCTTTTGTTGTTTTTGTTCCTGATATTTTTTCTCCCAATGGCGATGGTATTAATGATATATTATTTGTTAGAGTGAAGAGTGTTAGTGAATTTTATTTTATTTTATACGACAGGTGGGGCGAAAAAGTTTTCGAAACCAATAACACTGATTTAGGATGGGATGGTAGATTTAATAATAATAATCTGCAGTCGGGTGTTTATGTTTGGTTTTTGAGTTATACTATGGTGGATGGAACTATTAATAATAGCAAAGGTGATGTTTCCTTAATTAGATAAGACCTATGCTTTATTGTTTTAGATATTTGTTTTTGCAAATCAAATTTAAATTATAATTTATGCGTAAAATTATAATGGCAAAATTTTTCATTTTAGTTTGTGTGTTTCTTGCGCCAATAAAAGGGCGTTCGCAGGATATTCATTTTTCGCAATTCTACCATTCTTCTCTTTTTACTAATCCTGCCAATACAGGCGTTTTTGATGGGAGATACCGTATTTCTACAAATTATCGTAACCAATGGCAAAGTATAAATAAGCCCTATAAAACTGTATTTACTAGTTTTGATATGAAGTTCCCTTCAAAAAAATTGGGCCTTGGAATGTCGTTTTTTAATGATAAAGCTGGTAAATCAAAGATGGGCATTACGCAAGGGAATTTGCTCGTATCTTATAACCTTCGTATTAATGGAAGAAATCATTTTATTACCGGCATTCAATATGGTTTCGGACAAAAATCTATTAGTTTTGAAAACCTTAAATGGGACAGTCAGTTTAACGGTAATACCTATAATCCCGATACTCCTTCAGGCGAAAATCAAGCTTCTGATTCATACACCTATATGGATGTTTCAGCAGGTGTTTTATGGAATTATATTGCATCCCCTAGCAGGCCTAAATTTAAAGCCAGTGCTGGGCTAGCTATTTTTCATGCTAATCAGCCCAATCAATCGTTTATTGGTAATGATAAATTATATTTAAAAATTGTTTCTCATATCAACAATCAATTTAAAATTCCTGATAGGGAAATTTATTTTTTGCCTCAATTATTATATGCCATTCAAGGTCCGCAGAGTGAAATTAATATTGGCACTTTAGTTAAATTTGTGCTCCTTACCGAAGGAAACGACCTCATTCGCATTAATCGTGTTGAAAGAAAAAATTCTTATTCTTATGCCCTGGTTGGAGCGCAATTAAGATATAAAGATGCTCTTATAGTAATGGCTGCTTTCGAGTTTAAAAAAGGTTTATTATTGTCTTTTAGTTATGATGTAAATATCTCTAAGCTTAATGTTGCAAGCCGATATAAAGGTGGAATGGAATTAGCGCTCAGCTATAGGGGCTACTTTTAAATTTACAGGATAATAATAGGATATGATTGTAACCAAAATGGCTTTCAATGTATTACAGATTTATTAAATCCCCAGTAGGCATTAAGGGGGATGCTAATTTAAAACTAAAATGACCGACATAAAAAGTTGGAGTCTTAATTTTTTGTTTCTTTTGTAGCAAGACAAAAGAAAAAATGCTAATTTATATTGCAATTATTTAATTCCCGCTTTTTAGCGTTGATAAGGTTTTATCAAGGGTTTCACAATTTACAGTTGATTTCTGAAATATGCGCTAATAAAGGGTATTAAAAAAAAACTACCGAACCATTGATAATTGTAAGCAATTTTGATTACACTCATAGGATATAAAGAATGTGGTAATGAAAAAATGAAAAGATTTTTATATCTTTTAAAGGTTTTTTTTGCTTTTTATGGGACCTGGTATAAGCTCAATAATCATTAAATACAGATTTTTTTTCAGTTTCTTAGTTTAAAACGATTCAATTAAGTGCAAGAATTTCATTCTGTAAAACTTTAACTTTTGTCGTTATTGCGATGAAGCATTCTCATTTTGGCATGCGATTGCTTCATCGTATTTCCTCCTTCTATAACCTACAAAGTATAATATAATTATAAAACTACCATATTTCAGCTCTTTCGGCTTTTGGACGGTACATTTTATCATTTTCGGTAACGCCAAAGGCATCATAAAATTCCTGCATATTACTCGGAGCACTATTCGCCCGCAAATTGCCTGGTGAATGTGGATTTGTTTGTATCATATTTTTTAAATACTCCGGACGCATATTTATTCTCCAGCCTTGTGCCCACGACATAAAGAAACGTTGCTCTGCAGTAAATCCATCAATTTTCTCAGGAACAGCCTTCCCTTCAAAGGATTTTTTTAGTGCATAATACGAAATTGTTAATCCTCCTAAATCAGCTATATTTTCTCCCAAAGTTAACTCTCCTTTTACGTGTAGGCTATCTATGGCTATATAATCATTAAATTGCTTTACCAGGATATCTGTTTTTACTTTAAATTTACTTAAGTCTTCTTTTGTCCACCAATTTTTTAAATTACCATCAGCATCATATTGTGCACCTTGGTCATCAAAACCATGGGTTAATTCATGCCCTATAATGGCACCCATACAGCCATAATTTACTGCATCATCTGCTTCTGGATTAAAAAATACAGGTTGCATGATACCAGCCGGGAATACAATTTCATTCATGGTTGGGTTATAATATGCATTGATAGTAGGGGCCGTCATGTGCCACTCTGTGCGATCTACCGGCTTGTCTAACTTATTAATCATCTCCTTATAGCTGTATGTATTCGCACGCATAAAGTTTTGTACATACGAATCTTTTTTTATTTCCAATGAAGTATAATCTTTCCATTTATCGGGGTAACCCAATTTTTTCATCACTTTATCTAACTTCGCTATTCCCTGCTTTTTTGTTTCTTCACTCATCCATTCGCGGCTGTTGATACGCACTTTATAGGCGGCAATAAGATTTTCAACCATTGCTGCTACGCGCTTCTTGCTATCTTCCGAAAAATGCCTTTCTACAAATAATTCCCCTAATGCATCACCCAGTGAAGCATCTGTTGCTTCGAAAGCTCTTTTCCATCTTGGTTTTAAGGCTGGCGTCCCCATTAATATGGTACCATTAAAATTGAAATTTTCATTTACAAAATCATCGCTTAATTTGCTGGCACTCTGATCTATCAATGTCCAACGCAAATAAGTTTTCCAATCATTGATAGATACCGTATTTATTGAACGAACCAATTCTTTAAAGAAAAGTGGCTGACAAACAATTACATCGGTATTGGTTCTGATACCAACGGCACTAAAATAACTTTCCCAGCTGATAGCAGGTGTAAAACTGGCCATCTCTTTTGATGTTTTTTTGTTGTACTGTTTTTCCGGGTCACGTAATTCTATATTTGTCATGGAAGCTTTTGCCAAATTTGTTTCGATAGCATAAACTGTCGCAGCATTTTTTCTTGCAAGCGCCTCATTTTCCCCTAATAATTTGAACATAGCAACAATATGTTTCACATATGCTTTTTGAATGCCTATGGTGCGTTCATCGGTTTTTGTATAATAATCACGGTCTGGCAAACCTATTCCTCCCTGGTATAATTGTGGAATATAGCTGGTGTTATTTTTTGGATCCTGATCTATGTAAGCTATAAATAGTGAAGATATACCTATGGTATGCAAATGTGCTATTGATTGTATTAAATTATTTTTTGTTGCAATATTATTTATTGCATCAAACTCTTCTTTTAATGGATTTGCTCCCTCTTTATTTAATTTTACCGAATCCATCGCCAGGGAATAAAAATCACCAATTTTTTGAGTGTTACTCCCTGCCTTCGCCGACTTATCGGCTACCGCCTCTTCTAATATTAATTTTAGCTTTGCCGTGTTTTTTTCATATAATTCATTGAAACTACCCCAGCGACTCTCCGATGCCGGTATAGGATTGTTTTTTAGCCAATTACCATTTACAAACTGAAAAAAATCGGCCGTAGGTTTTGTAGCCGTATCTATATTTTCCATATTCAAACCTGCTGTTAATATATTTCCAGATTCCCCATTTTTACTATTACCTCCACAAGACGCAAATAAAATAGATATTGCAATAAATGAGAGCGCTTTAATTTGTTTTTTCATGTTTTTTATATTTTTTTTTGCAAAGCTACTCCATTTTATTTATTCCACAAAAGGATATTTTTTTAAGGCTTAACCTTTATTAAATAGTCAAAACCTCCTGGTTAGCTGCAATGGATAACGAATCCAACGAATAACGAATAAATACAGATTCGTTATTGTCGAAAATTCGTTTTTCGTTATTTAATAATTTTGTATTTTAGCATCCTAAAAAAACTGAATTATGAAACTAATTAAAACGAAAAATAAATTAATCAGATGGTATCATTTCTTTTTTGTTGCAATTGTGGTTTCGATTCTGCCGGCTTGCATTAAAGATAATTTTGAATTCGACAAACTTACCGCCATACAATGGAATCCAAACGTGGCTGTACCATTGGTATATTCTTCACTTACCATCGAGGATTTGCTTACTAAAAATGATAATGGAGGACTTATTTTAGTGGGCAGTGATAAATTTTGTACATTGGTATATAAAGGAAATTTATTTTCACTTATAGCATCCGATTTAATAACTATCCCCAACCAGCAGCCTCCTGCGTTGTCTGCATCTCTTAATTCGGGACAAATTTCAGCTTTTGCTTTTGCTGGCACTGTTACTGTGCCTTATAGCCAGACTGTAACTTTTGATGCAGGTATAAACGGACCGAAAATAGATTCGGTAAGTTTTAAAACAGGAAATATCGCACTCTCTATGAATTCTGATTTTAAGTACAGCGGACAAATAAAAATAATAATTCCCGGTGCAAAAAAGAATGGAATCATTTTTACTAAAACTATTCCTTTTACCTATTTAGGCAGTGTTCCTGTAGTATCCAATGCAAGCTACGATTTGGCGGGCTACAATTTTGATATGACCAATGGAGGTGGCGCATTTAATGAATTTATAGTAAATTTTGAAGTAACACTTTCAGGTTCAGGTGCACCTATATTGGCTTCGGATCAGATCATCATTACCCAATCGTTGAGCAATATGAAATTCGACAAAATTTTCGGTGATATCGGACAGATGTCTTTATCACCGGATATAGATTCTGTGGAATTTTCTATATTTAAAAATGCCTTGGGGCAAGGCTCGTTCACGTTGGTTGATCCAAAAGTAAAAGTGCTGATTTCTAACTCGTATGGGGCACCCATTAATGCCACCCTTTCTCAGTTTGAGGGTTATACTCCGGGTGTGGGTTCTTATGCGATTACCGGCAGCCCTAACCCACTAACAATACTTAGTCCCAACTTTGGTCAAATCGGTCAAGTATTAACCGACTCTTTCTCATTAAATACCGGCAACAGCAATATTGCAACGGTTATTAATGCTACTCCAAAATTTTTAATTTACAAAATAAATTCACAAACAAACCCTGCAGGCGGTATCACTCATAGCAATTTTGTTATTGATAGTAGCCGTTTTAACGTTGATATGGAAGTAGAACTGCCGCTATATGGAACAGCCATGAATTTTGTTCTTCAAGATACTATGCCTTTTAAATTTAACGAAACTATTCCCGATGAGGTTGAATCCGCTTTAATCAGAACCTATAACGCTAACGGCTTCCCATTTGATGTTGACCTGCAGATTTATTTTGTTGACAGCCTCTATACAAAACTCGACTCCTTAATAATGCCAAACCAAGTCCTATTAAAATCAGGGATTGTCAACTCAGGAATAGTTACTTCCCCCACCGCAACAATTTATGATGCCGTACTGAACAAAACCAGGCTATTGAATTTAAAAACATCAAAATATCTTTTGATAAGAGCTCTTGCTAACACTATAAACGGAGGCACTACGGATGTTAAAATTTATTCGAATTACAAAATAGATGTCAAAATTGGACTGCAGGTTCAGGTGAAAGCAAAATACGATTTCCAATAAAAATTCTCTGCCGTTAATTTTAAATTTTTGTAAAGCAGTTGAATAGTAGTTTTAAAAAAAAAATTCTAAAAATAAAATTCTAAATTTTCGTATGAAAAAAATAATTCTTTTACTTTTAATTGTCTTATTAACTAACTATACCGCATCTGCTCAGCAAAATTTTACCTTATATAATATGGAAGCTGTCCCGCAACGGATGTATGCTAACCCTGCATTTATGCCTTCCAATAGTAAAGTGTACGTTGGCTTACCCATTTTATCTTCTGAATACTTGAATTTCAGCAACAGTGGCTTTAAATATTCTGATTTAATCAAACATAGGGGGGATTCTCTATATGTTGATTATGAAAATATGCTTAGCAAACTATCTAAAAATAATTATATTTCCGCTGCTTTTCAACCCGATATTCTTTCATTCGGGTTTAAAATTAAAAAAAACTATTTCAGTTTTAATGCTACCGAAAAAATAAATTTACGTTTTCGTTACCCCAAAAATTTTATGGAATTAATTTGGAAAGGCAATGGTGGTCTTTTAGGTGAGGAAGTTAAATTAAATTTTGGAGTAAACTTTTCTCATTATCGCGAATATGCAATAGGGTTTGCCAGGGAAATAAACGATAAACTTACTGTGGGTGCTAAGGTGAAATATCTGTACGGAATGGAAAATGTATGGACAGAAAGATCAGATGTGTCTTTAACAACCGATCCTACTGATTTTGCCATTACAGCAAAGTCTGATATTAAAATTAATACTTCAGGTGTTGATAGCAGTTCAACAGCAAATATCAATGTTAAAGATTATCTCTTTAAAAAGAAAAATCATGGGCTTGGGCTTGATTTGGGAGGTGTATATAAATACAATGATAAGTTTACCTTTTCAGCAAGTGTGATCGATTTTGGGTTTATTAAATGGAAAGACGAAGTTACCAATTACCAAAGTACTAATCCGAATGGTGAATTTACCTATCAGGGGATGGATCTGAACCAATTATTGAATGCCGATTCTACAAACAATCCCGGTAAAGTAATGGCAGACTCCTTGGAAAAAATATTTAAAATTGAAGAAGCCCACACGAACTATAAAACCAATTTATCGACACAAATTTATTTAGGAACCAATTATTCTATTACAGAGAAAAGTAATGCCGGTATCTTATTGTATGCTCAGGTGTTTGATAAATCCATACATCCCGGACTTGCATTGTCTTATAACCAAAGAGTTGGTAAATGGCTGAGTTTTTCTGGTTCTTATTCGATATATAACCGGAGTTATAATAATTTAGGTTTGGGCTTAACTCTTGCCAGAGGTCCTGTTCAATTGTATATTGCAAGTGATAATGTGCTGGGCGCAATTTTTCCTCAAAACACAAAAAATTTACACCTGCACTTTGGAATTAACTTAATGTTCGGGCGAAAGGGTTCGGATAAAGATAAGGATGGCATAGCCGATAAAAAAGATGATTGCCCTGAGATTGCAGGATTAAAAGAATTAAAAGGTTGCCCTGATAAAGATCATGACGGCATTGCGGATAAAGAGGATGCATGCCCGGATGATTCAGGATTAGTTAAATTAAACGGTTGCCCGGATAAAGATGGTGATGGCATCATTGATAAAGGGGATGCATGCCCTGATGTGGCAGGTTTAGCTGAATTTAGAGGTTGTCCGGATAAGGATGGCGATGGTATTATTGATAAAGAGGATGCTTGTATCGATGAAAAAGGGTCGCTTGAATTAAAAGGTTGTCCGGATAAGGATGGCGACAAAATTAGTGATAAGGAAGATGCCTGTCCGGATGTACCAGGTTTATTAGCGTTTAAAGGTTGCCCTGATAGAGATGGAGACGGACTAGAGGATAAAGTAGATTTGTGCCCTGATAAGCCTGGTTCTGTAACTAATAAAGGTTGCCCTGAAACAAAATTATTATTAATTGATATTCAAGGGAATACGCTAAAAACTACTGTTCGTGGAAAAGAGGATCGCTTTTTATTTGATGGCATACCTTTTGATGAAAATATGCTATTTAAATTAGATGGCGAAAATACCGATGGTATTACTGAGGTAGCAATTATTGTTGGTGGCGAATCCAGAAAAGCTGTTAGATCCGGTTCTGAAAAAATATTCCGCTTTGAAAAAACTCAAGCAATAGAAACAAAAGAAGTTGCCGTTAAGTTGGATCAAAAGGAAGCGGAAGTGCTCAAAAAAGCATTTAATAATCTTGAATTTGCTACGGCAAAAGATATTATTATGGAAGTTTCCTTGGCTTCGCTTAATGAATTAGCGGACTTAATGGCTAAGAAACCAAATTGGAAATTAAAAATTTCGGGACATACGGATAACAAAGGAGATGCTGTAGCTAATTTAAAGTTATCAGAAAAACGTGCAGAGGCAATTAAAAAACACTTGATTACCAAAGGTATTGCCGGGGACAGGTTTAAAGTAATGTGGTTCGGTTCAACCCAACCAATTGCTGATAATAAAACAGAAGAAGGGCGTCAGAAAAACAGACGAGTGGAAATGATGATCATTGAGTAAATTCCTAGTATAATTCGTGTCTGTCCATATAATATTTTTTTCCCCCCCCGTAGGCGCTAAGCTGTGCTTAGTGACGTTCCTAATTGGTAAGCTGTGCTTACCATACACAGTAATTCAAACACAGCAATACTAAATCCGTTCATTTAATTTTATAGGACTTTGTTCATTTGCGCTACTCAATCGCCACCCCCGTAGGCGCTAAGCTTTGCTTAGTGACGTTCCTAATTGGTAAGCTGTGCTTACCATACACAGTACTTCAAACACAGCAATACTAAATCCGTTCATTTAATTTTATAGGACTTTGTTCATTTGCGCTACTCAATCGCCACTCCTGTGGCTGATTTACAAAACCTGCCTCAACAGGGTTGTTCTGAATATAATCCACTTTCTGTTGAATCACTTTGTTGCTATATAAAAAAAACGGATGATTATCATGTTTCCAAAATTGCATTTTTTGTTTTTGAGGACTTATTTTTCCATGATATTCAAACTTATTTAACATCCACTCTTTTCTGCTTTCTCTTGGATTTTCTTCTATTGCTTTTATTATTTGCTTAGCAGTGTAGGATTTTAAATCCCTTAGAACATTTGATATTTCGCCATATTCCGAATATGTTATAAAATGAACATGGCTTGGCATTATACAGTAACAATAAATTGAAAGATTTTTGTGTTGTTGACAATAAGCAATGCTATCCGTTAAAATATCCTGATACTCTCTTCTTGTAAAAACATCAATCCAACTTACGACACTAAAAGTGACAAAGTATAAACCATCACTATCTGTTTTATATTTTTCTGACATTGTTTTGTAAATAGGGTTAATGGACAAAAGTAATGGTAAAATCGTTCAAACTCCTTGACATACTTATATTTGCAACAAATTTTATAAAAATGAAAAAAACTGCTTTTATTGCAATTCAAAAAT
>Ga0114966_10000186_pt1 | contig 59358 bp, 49 predicted proteins | sample M_130207_XF_Meta_FD_87029 | JGI IMG/M metagenome (GOLD analysis project Ga0114966, IMG submission 87029) | Freshwater microbial communities from Lake Montjoie, Canada to study carbon cycling - M_130207_XF_MetaG | ecosystem: Environmental > Aquatic > Freshwater > Lake | place: Lake Montjoie... | reverse complement strand
TCGGCGGCAATATTTCGCTCTACACGGAGTTGTGCGAGAAGGCGCGGGAAGATGCGTTTCGCATCATGCTGGCGCACGGCGCTGAACTCGGGGCCAACGCGCTGGTCGGCGTGCGCTACGACGCGAACGAAATCGCGCCGGGCGTCACCGAAGTGCTGGCCTACGGCACAGCGGTGACGGTGGAACCAGTGGTGGTTGGAGGATAGAGGGCGGAGGCGCGCGGCTACGTCGGAACGATCAGGTGCCTCGCCTGTAGCAGCGTCACGATCCGGTCGGCGTCTGTCCGGATGTCGAGACCAGGAGCGGCGGTGATGACGAACAGGCCGTGGCGAGCGTGCTCTTGCCCGCCACGGACATGCCGGTGAACCAGCGGATGGCGCCGGTCATCTCAGGCGAGCAGCACTTCGAGCGCCTTGCGGACGGCGTCCACGGCCTCGGCATCGCTCGCTGCGCCGCGGGCCAACCGTGCCAGGCGCTCGGCGGCTCCGGCCCGCGCGGCCGACACACTCGTCGAGTCGCGCAGCACCTCGGCAATCATCCCGGCGCCGGCCGTGAAGTTGGTGGTGGGGTCGACGATGATGAAGCTGCCGGTACCGCGGTTCTCGACATAGCAGTCGGCCATCACCGGGCGCGCCGTCGTGATGGTGACCGAGCCGATCTGGTTCAGCTCGAGCACGCGGTCGAGCTCGGCCGTCACCGTCCGCGTCGTGTGCTTCAGCACGTAGACCCGTTCGGGGTCGAGCGGACGTTCATCCATCCACACCACGTCGGCGCGGAAACGCTGCGCCACGTGCACGTCACCAACCGTGATCATGTCGCCGCGGCTGATGTCGATTTCATCCTCGAGCGTCAGCGTGACCGACTGCCCCGCTGTCGCCTGCTCCAGCTCGCCGTCGAAGGTGACAATCTGCTTCACGCGCGACGAGCGGCCGCTCGGCCAGGTCGTCACCGTGTCGCCGCGCGTCACAGTGCCGGAGAGCACCTGCCCGGCGTAGCCGCGGAACTCGTGGGTGGGGCGCAGGACCAGTTGCACGGGAAAGCGGAACGCGGTCGACTGCGCATCGCGCTTCACTTCCACCGTCTCGAGGAACTCGAGCAGCGGCTGGCCGTCGAACCACGGTGTGCGGTCGCTGTGGCCGATGACGTTGTCGCCGTGCAGCGCGCTCAGCGGAATCGGGTGCAGCTTGGCGCCGGCCAGAATCTGATCAAATTCGTCGACGATGCGGTCGAAGACCGCGCGGTCGAAGTCGACCAGGTCCATTTTGTTCACGGCGAGAACGTAGTCCTTGATGCCGAGGAGCCGCGCAATCTGCGCGTGGCGCCGCGACTGCGGACGCACGCCGTGCCGCGCATCGACGAGGAGGATTGCCACGTCCGCGGTCGACGCGCCGGTCGCCATGTTGCGCGTGTACTGCTCGTGGCCGGGCGTGTCGGCGAGGATGAACTTGCGCCGCGCCGTGGCGAAATAGCGATAGGCGACGTCGATCGTGATCCCCTGCTCACGCTCGGCGCGCAGGCCGTCGGTGAACAGTGAGAAGTCGATCGGACCGGCCGACCGGTTCTTCGACGCGCGCGTGACCGAGTGGAGTTGGTCTTCGTAGACCGAGCGCGAGTCGTACAGCAGGCGGCCGATGAGGGTGCTCTTGCCGTCGTCGACGCTGCCGGCGGTGCAGATGCGGAGCAGTCCGGATGACATTAGAAGTAACCCTCGCGCTTGCGGTCTTCCATCGCCGCTTCGGACGCGCGGTCGTCGGCGCGCGTGGCGCCGCGTTCCGTGATGCGGCTCGTCGCGACCTCTTCAATGATCTTGCCGACCGTGTCGGCTTCCGACTCGACCGCCGCGGTACAGGTCATGTCTCCCACCGTGCGGTAGCGAACGATGGTACGGAAGACCTCTTCGCCGGCCTGCGCCGGGGTGACCGGCGTCACCGCCATCACCATGCCGTCACGCCGGAAGACCTCGCGTTCGTGCGCGAAGTAGATAGTCGGCAGCTCGAGCTGCTCGCGGGCGATGTACTGCCACACGTCCACCTCGGTCCAGTTCGAGATCGGGAACACGCGGATGTGCTCACCCTTGCGGTGGCGGCCGTTGAAGAGCGACCACAACTCCGGACGCTGGTTCTTCGGGTCCCACTGACCGAACTCGTCGCGGAAGCTGAAGACGCGTTCCTTCGCGCGGGCCTTCTCTTCGTCGCGGCGGGCGCCGCCGAAGACGGCGTCGAACTTGTGCTGCTGGATCGCGTGCAGGAGCGGCACCGTCTGGATCTGGTTGCGCGAGGCACGCGGACCGGTCGGATCGGTGACCAGCCCCTGCGCGATGGCGTCCTCCACCGACGCCACGACCAGACGTGCGTTGAGCTCCGCCACCCGCCGGTCGCGATAGTCCATCACTTCCGGGAAGTTGTGGCCGGTGTCGACGTGCATCAACGGGAACGGGATCTTCGCCGGGAAGAACGCCTTCTCCGCGAGGCGCAGCATGATGATGGAGTCCTTGCCGCCGGAGAACAGCAGCACGGGACGCTCGAACTCCGCCACCACCTCGCGCATGATGTGGATGCTTTCCGCTTCGAGCGCGGCAAGATGGTCGTAGCTGGGCGCAACCTCGGTGTGCTGCGCGCCTGGCGGGATGCGATTGTCGACTGCGGCCATGGGCATTCGATCGGTCCGGAAAAAAGCAAAAGCCCGGGAGGAGTCCCCGGGCTTCTGGTCTGTGGTTCCGTTGAAGTCTGGTTTCAGCGGATGTTCACCGTGAGGCGGCACGACCATAGCGCGCGGGGTCTGACGAACCCATACAACAACACGCGCAGCAACAGGCCATGGCCATCAGCGACATCAACGCCTAGATATGTACCAACTTACGTCGGCCAAGTCAATCGCCGCGACGTCCACCGCCCTCCCGGTCAGTCCGACTGGACGGCCAGCCTCGGCTCCGGCGGCGTCCCGGTCTGGTCGGCCAGCAGCGAGAAGAAACGGTAGAGCAACCAGGCATCGAGCACCATCACGGTCAGCAGCAGGAGGTAGGCCTCGTTGCCGGGCACGAGCTTGAGATCGTGGATCAGCTTCGACAGGCCGAACGCCACCACCCAGGCATCGAAGCTCATGCAGATGCGGCGGAACGTCTCGGGGCGCATGCGCTGGATAATCTCCGCGCCAATCGGCACGCCGAGCGCGACGCTCGGGATAATCCACGGCACCAGCGCGAAGCTCGGAGCCGTGAACAGCCCGGCCCAGATGTAGGCGACCGCCGTCATCGACGACTCGGCGAGGCGCACCACGCCGAGTGCCGCGCGGAACTCCCGCTTCTCGAGCCCCTGGTTGTTCAGCGCGATCGCCAGCGGCGGTCCGGAGATCGTCGTCACCGAGTAGAGCACGCCGACGCCGGCGCCGAACAGCAGGCCGGCGCTCCGCTCCGACTTGATCGGCCGCCTGAAGCCCGCGGCCTGCAGAAGGATGAGCGGCAGCAGCACCAGGTAGGTGTAGAACTTCAGCCAGTCGGGGTTGACGCTGGAGAGCATGAACGTGCCGATCACGATGCCTGGGATCAATCCGACGATGATCGGTAGCACCCGTCGCCACACCGCTCCGAGCGAGGCGCGATTCACCCACAGCACGTAGGCGTTCAGCGGCACCTCGATGATGATCAACGCGGGGTTGAGCACCCGGTTCGACAGGAACAGCAGTGCCAGCGGCACCGTGATCGAGGAGAACCCGTAGCCGAGCGCGCCGTTGACGGTCGCGGCGCCAAGCGTGATGGCTGCGAGCCACAGCATCTGTTCGTTCATGTCGAATCTGCCTTAGAACTATAACCCGTCAGTGCGCCGCTCCGACTACCGGCCCTTGAGCGAAAGACGCAGCGTCACCCCGACGGTCCGCTGGTCGCCGGGCTGTCCGACGTAGAGACCCGAGTTGCCGGGCGCGGCCGACAGCAGGTCGTAGTAGTCCGTGTTCAGCAGGTTGCGCGACCAGAGCGACAGCGTCCACCCTTCAGCAGCGCGGAACCCGAACCGGGCATTCAGCAGCGTGTAGCCGTCAACGACGAGGTAGGTGGATGCGCTGGCGCTGGAGGAGAACGTCGAGCGGTAACTGGTGTCGAACGCCGTAAAGAACCGGCCGCTGCGACCGAGCAGACGTCCCTGCTCCACCCACTCGCCGCCGAACGACACGGCCTGCTTCGAAATGCCGGGGAGCAGCGAGCCCGAGATGTCCTTCACCTGCGGACCGCCCGTTTCCTCGAGCGGTGGCGGTGCATCGGGGAACGACACGTAGGTGCCGTCGGTGTAGGCCGCTGCGGCATACACGGAGAGGCGCTTGCCGAGGCTGGCGCTGGCGTCGAACTCGACGCCGCGCACCCGCACCTTCTCGGCATTCGCGAGGTAACCGCGCAGGACGCCGACGCCGGCATTCACCACCTGCGCCTGGAAGTCCTTGATCTGCGTGTCATAGAACGCGACGTTGGCGGTCACGCCGCGGAACGGTTCGGTCTTGATGCCAAGTTCCACGTGCTTCACGTCCTCGGGCTTCACCGTCGCCGCCGACAGCACCGGCCGGTCCTGCGCGTCGGCCGGGACGCCGTTGAGGTTCAGTCCCACCGACTTGAAGCTCGTGGCGTAGGTGGCGTAGGTGTTGATGCGCTTCGCCACCTTGAACGCCACGGTCCCCTGCCCGGACACGTTCGTGCCGTCGACGTCCGCGGTGTAGGCCTGCGGCGCCAGCACCGAACGCTGCAGCGTGATGAGCGCGGCGTTGGTCGTCTGCAGGCCACCGTAGACCTGCTGGTCGAAGTCGACGTGCTTCTTGTCGTAGTTCAGGCGCAGGCCTGGCAACACGCGGAGGCGGGGGGTGATCGACCATTCGAGCTGGCCGAACGCGGCAGCGCTGGTGTTGTCGTAGTGCAGGGACTGGTCGAAGCCGTAGCCATCGAGCAGGCCGGGCGTCGCCGCGTTGGCGCTCGGCGCCAGCAGGAAGCGCCACGCGGCCGAGCCCTGCTCCTGCTTGATCACGGGGTTCGAGTCGATGCCCTGCGTGAAGTAGAACAGGCCGGCCACGAAGTTCGCGCGCCTGGTGATGTCACCGGCGTAGCGCAGTTCCTGCGTCCACTGGCTCTGCTTCGACGTGCCCGACGAGGTCGTCGTTACCGGCAGGCCGATGAAGTCGCGGTCGTTCGACGGATTCCAGTCCCAGAAGCGCCAGGCGGTGGTCGACGTCAGTCGGCCGGGACCGACCTTCCAGTCCAGATTCAACGACGTGCCGCCCATGTCCTGATACGAGCGCATCGCCGTGTCGATGTCAGTGACGCGGTCGAAGGCGTTATAGCTCGGCGGCGTGTAGTTGAGGTCGGCAGCAATGGCCGCCCACTGACGGTTGGCCGCCCGCAGCGTCGGCACCACGCCGGCCACCACCTGCGTCATCCCCTCGACGCGCTGCCGCGTGTGGTCGAACGCGAAGGCGGCGGCAAGGCGGTCGGACGGCGCGAAAAGGATTTGCCCGCGCACGCCCAGGTTGTTCATGTCGTTCACGTCGTCGCCGGTGCGGGTGTTCAGCACCGTGCCGTCGCGCTGCGTGCCGGCGAACGAGAGGCGCCCGGCGACACTCTTCAGCAGCGGACCGGTGATCGACGCCTTGGCCTGCACGAATCCAAGGTTGCCGTAGTTCAACTCGGCTTCCGACGATGGGGTGAAGCTGGGTTTACGGGTGGTGACGTTGATGGCGCCGGCGGTGGTGTTCTTGCCGAACAGCGTGCCCTGCGGTCCGCGCAGCACTTCCACCTGCTCGACGTCAAGAAAATCGAGCGCGGCAGCGGCGGGGCGCGCGAAGAACACACCGTCGATGTAGAGGCCGACGCCGGGCTCGATGCCGTCGTTGGTGAGGCCGAACGGCGCGCCGAGGCCACGGATGTTGATGGCCGAGTTGCGCGGGTTCGTCGAATAGAACTGGACCGTCGGCAGCATTTCCTTCATGCGGTTCACGTTGAACGCGCCCGCATCGGCGACAAGGTCGCCGCGGATCACCGATACGGGAATGGGCACGTCCTGCGCCACTTCCTCCACGCGTCTGGCCGTCACCACCACCGACTCCGTGAGGCGCGAGGGCGACAGCGTCACGTCGAGCGTCGCCTGGCCGCCGGTCACGGTCACCTGCAGCGCCGAATTCTCGAAGCCGTCGAGTGCGGCCTCGACACGGTAGGTGCCGGTAGCGAGCGACGCGGCGCGGTAGACCCCTTCGCCGTCGGTTACAGCCTCGACGCCGGCGTTCGTGGTGACGTTGGTCACCTTCACGGTCACACCAGGCAGCACGCCGCCGTTGACGTCCTTGACCGTGCCCGTGAGAAGGCTCGCGCCCCCCTGGGCAAAGGCAGGGACCACACTCAGGAAAGCCAGCGCCACAAGCGCAGCCGTACGAACCAATCTGGAAATCGAAACCATCACGCTTCTCCGATGTTGTCGAGGTTGATCAGCCGAGACGCCGAGCGACTGATCGGGGAGAAGCGGAGAATGCTGAGGAGGGGTGTAGCGCTACCTGAGGATGCCTCTCACCGATCGATCGTCGGCCTGGTACACATGCAGCGACAGGTCGCGCACGGGCAACACGGACAACAACACCGACGGTGAGCAGAGAAACGCACGGAGGACGAATTGTGTGGCACGGACGGGGGCACAGTCAAGCTCGCGTCGTCCTCACCGCGCGACAACCGTGTGCCCGCATGTGGACAGCCATCCGTGTATTCACGCGGGTTCTCCGGCAAAACACCGACGTTCGTCTGGCACGGCCGTTGCGCCGCGATCGGGTGTTCAGGCCCTGACGAGGAGTATTGCCGTGTATCGAAAGCTTCAGCTCATTGCCCTTCTGCTGCCACTCCTGTCCGTTGCGGTGCCTACCGCCGCATCCGCCCAGTGGCGGCGCTATCCGCCCTATCCGTATCCGGCCTACCGGCACTACCAGCCCGAGAGCCACCTGCGGCTGAACGTCACGCCGAGCGACGCCTCGGTCTACATCGACGGCTACTTCGCCGGCACGGTCGACGAGTTCGACGGCAAGCTGCAGCGCCTGCACGTCGAGCCCGGCGAGCACGAGATCGTCGTCTACCTTGAAGGCTACCGCTCGTTGACCGAGCGGCTGTACCTCAGCCCCAATAGCACGCGGACCATCGACGGCCGGCTGCAGACGCTCGGGGCCGGCGACGCCCAGGACCCGCGCCCGCAGCCGTCCGAGGACGGACGTGCGCGGCGACGCGACGACCCGCGCATGCAGCCGCCCGACCGCGGGCCGCTGCCGCCGGTCCGCGGCCCGGCCGGTCCCCCACCCCGCCGAGGACCACGCCTCGAAGACGACCGCGATCGCGATGCCGCCCGCGAATCGGCGCTCGCCATCAGGGTGCAGCCGTCAGGTGCCATCGTGCGCATCGACGGTGAGCGCTGGGACGACCAGGACGGGCGGGATGCGCGTCTCGTCGTGCAGGTCTCGGAGGGACGGCACGTCGTCGAGGTCGAGCGCGACGGCTACGAACGGTTCACCACCGAGGTCGAGGTGCGGGAGGGCGAGACCCGCCCGCTGAACATCAGCCTCAGGCGGGGTGGGCGGTAGTCATTAGTCATTAGTCATTGGTCATTAGTCATTGGTCATTGGTCATTGGTCATTAGTCATGCGCGCTGCTGCGCCTCGACCAACGACCAACGACCAACGACCAACGACCACCCGTATAATCCGCCCATGCATGCGAAATTTCGCTCGGTGAGCGCGGCTGTGCTGGCAGCCTTTGTCGGCATTGCCACCGCAGGCGCGCAGGCGCCGCCACCTGCGGCCGCCCCCCTCTCGCTCCAGGATCGCATCCCGCTCGACACCACGGTCCGCACCGGGCGACTGCCGAACGGCCTGACCTATTTCATCCGCACGAACGGCCGTCCGGCCAATCGCGTGGCGTTCCGCCTGGCCGTGAAGGCCGGGTCGCTCTACGAGACCGACGACCAGCAGGGACTCGCGCACTTCATCGAACACATGGCGTTCAACGGGAGCGCGCACTTCAAGCCGGGCGAGCTCGTATCGTTCTTCGAGTCGTCCGGCTCGCGCCTCGGGCCGCACGTCAACGCCTATACGAGCTTCGACGAAACGGTCTACATGCTCGACCTGCCGACCGAGTCGAAGGAGGTCGTGCGTCGCGGTGTCGATGCGATGGCCGACTTCGCGGGCGGGCTGACGCTCGACCCCGAGCAGGTGGACAAGGAACGCGGGGTCGTCGTCGAGGAATGGCGCGGCCGGCTGGGTGCCTCCAGCCGCGTGCGCGACAAGCAGACGCCGGTGCTCTACTACAAGTCGCGCTATGCCGACCGCTCGCCAATCGGCAAGCCTGACATCCTGCGCACGGCCCCCGTGCAGCGACTGCGCGACTTCTACGACACCTGGTATCGCCCCGAACGCATCGCCATTGTCGTCGTCGGCGACGTCGATCCGGTCGCCATGGAAGCGTCGATTCGCGACGCCTTCGGCAGCCTGAAGGCCCGCGCCGCCGCCGCGCCGGCGCCGGACGGCACCATGCCGCTGCACAGCGAAGGCCTCATCAGTATCGTCTCCGACCCCGAGCTGACCTCGTCGTCGGTGCAGATCATGCACAAACGGCCGGCCGAGAGCGACGCGCTCGTCGGCGACTATCGCCGCTCGCTGGTCGCCAGCCTGTTCTCGAGCATGCTGAACAACCGCTTCGGTGAACTGGCACGCAAGCCCGACGCGACCTTTCTCAGTGCGGGTGGCGGTGGCGGCTCGCTCAGCCCCACCGTGGACATGTTCGGCCTGAACGCGCGCGTGCCCGACGGCGGCATCGTCGCGGGCCTGACGGCCATAGAGGTCGAGGCACGCCGCGTGCGGCAGTACGGCTTCAGGGCGTCGGAGCTGGACCGCGCCACGCGCTCGCTCCGGTCGTTCTACGAGCGCGCCTTCAACGAGCGCGACAAGAATGAGAGCGCCTCCTACGCGCAGGAATACATCGGCTACTTCCTGAACAACGAGCCGAGTCCGGGCATCGACTACGAGTGGCGGCTGGTGCAGCAGGTGCTGCCGACGATCACGCTGCAGGACGTCACCACGCTGGCGACGCAGCGGCTCGGCGGCGAAGGCGAAGTGATTCTCGCCGTGCTCCCCGAAAAGGACTCGGTGAAGGCACCGCAGGAAGCCGACCTGCGGGCGGCGCTCGCCGCGGCTGACCGGGTCGCCGTGACACCGTGGAACGACGCCGTCACCGATCGACCGCTCGTCGAGAAGCCGCCGACGCCAGCCACGGTCGTGTCACGCCGTCAGATCGCCGATCTCGGCGTGACGGTGGTGAGGTTCTCGAACGGCGTCGAGGCCTGGTTGAAGCCGACCGACTTCAAGAACGACCAGGTGCTGTTCACGATGTACGCGCAGGGCGGCACGTCGCTGGCCCCGAAGGACGACTACATCCAGGCGAGCTTCGCGACCAATTACGTCGGGCTGTCCGGGCTCGGCGGTATCAAGGCGCTCGACCTCGACAAGATGCTGGCCGGCAAGATCGCGTCGGCCTCGCCCTTCATCGCCTCGGCGACGCACGGCATCAACGGGTCGGCTGCGCCGGCCGAACTGGCCACGGCGCTGCAACTGCTCTATCTCGACGTCACCGCGCCTGGCGACGACCCCGATTCGCTGGCCCTGATGCGGCGGCAGCTCGAGTCGTCGCTCGCCAACCGCGGCCGCAGCCCGGGCCAGGCGTTCGGAGAGAAGGTGGACGCGGTGAATACGCAGAACCACTACACCTCCGAGCCGCTCACGCCCGAGCAGGTAGCCAGCCTCGACCGCGCCCGGATGCTCGCCTTCTACAAGGCCCGCTTCTCGAACGCCGCCGACTTCACCTTCTTCATGGTCGGCGCCTTCAACGTGGACTCGGCGCTGCCGCTGCTTTCCACCTGGGTGGGTGGCCTCCCGTCAACCGGCACGCGCAGGTCGGCGTTCACCGATCTCGGCATCCGCTTCCCCGCCGGCCTGCAGAAGGCCGAGGTACGGAAGGGACGAGAACCACGTGCGCAGACGGTCATCAGCTTCGCGGCGGATCCGTCGTTCGAGCCGATCGAACAGGAAAAGCTGATCGCGGCGACGTCGGTGCTCGAAACGGTGCTGCGCGATTCGCTACGGGAAGACCTGGGCCAGACCTACACCGTATCGGTCGGACTGGCGCAGTCGCTGCCGATGCGGGGTGACGGCTACGTCGCCGTGCAATTCGGCGCAGCGCCCGAGAACATCGGCGCCATGACCGACCGCGTGCTGAAGGCGGTACAGACGCTCCAGGCAGACGGGCCGTCGGCCGACCTCGTGGCAAAGGCGCGCGAAGGTGCGAAGCGCGACTACGAGACGGCACTGACACAGAACAACTACTGGCTGCGGCGCCTGCAGACCGTGCACCTGCTCGGCGGCAACCCGCCGGATATCATCACGCGCGCCGCGCGCATCGACAGCGTGACGCCGGAACTGGTGCGCGACACCTTCCGCACCTACTTTCCGCTCGGTCGCTACACGGTGGTGACACTACTCCCGGAGACAGCGCCCAGCCGCTAGCGCGTTATCCGGATGTGTACGTCGTGCCCGGCTTCAGCCGGGCCATGAAGTCCGTCTGAAGGCGGACACTACACAGTTGTGAAAGAAGCAACTTCACGAAGAGCACGAAGACACACGAAGCTCTCTCGCCGGAAAGGCTCGGTTGTGCTTCGTGCCCTTCGTCTCTTCGTGATGTCGGACACACGCCGATACGTCGATCACACCCGCAGCAGATAGCCGGTCGCCGTACCGCCCGTCGCTCGCGCAATGGCCGCGGCGTAGACCGCCACCTGTCTGGAATAGCGCTCGATGCTGGCCTGCGAGATCTCGCGGTCAGTCTTGAAGTCGACGACCGTCCAGGCGGTGCCTTCGCAGAACGCGAGGTCGACCACCCCTTCCAGCACGGCGCCGTTCCCCATCGTCAGCGTGACCGGGCACTCGCGCCTGGCCTCGCCACGCGCCTCTGCCGCAGCGGCCCGACGCAGCAGGTCGTGCGCGGCGACGCGCAGGGCCGACGTGACCGCGGCGTCCCGTTCGTCCTCCGGCGCCCCGAGGATGCGCGCATGCACCTCGGCGGCCGACTCGATGTCGGCGCGGCTACCGCCGAGCGGCGCTGACGCCAGCACCGCGTGCACCAGTTCACCGAAGCGGGCACCGCCCGTGCGTTCGCCGTCTCGCAGGTCGACCACCGTCACCTCGGGTACGGCCACCGCTGGCGCTGCGGTCGGCGCGGGCGGCGCCTCGAACAATCCGTACTGCACCGGCGCGCTCGGCGCCACCGCCGCCTGCGGCGCGGCGAAGACCGACAGGTCCCCCGACGGATCGGCGGCCCACTCGGTCACTGTCCGCACCTCGAGTGTCGCGGTGGACCCGGCGCGCACCGCTTCGGCATGACGGGCCTGCCACCGCTGATAGTCGCGCAGCCCCTCGTCGACGACCGACTGCGGTACGTCCTTGGTGACGAGCGACTCGCGGCGGATGCCAAACGACGCCTCCGCGCCGAGCGGCAACGCCTGTGGGTCCCACCACACCACGGAATAGGCGTCGTCGCCCTCACCGAACAGGTGCACACCAGGCTGCACGGTGGCCGGCGTGAACGGATCGCCATCGGGCCGGCCGAAGACCGAGTCTTTCGAGAACGATGGATGATACGCGGCCGTGACCGGACTCCGGCGCGTCTGTGCCGACGGGTAGACCCCGGCATTGAGCGGGCTCACCCAGCCGCCATCGAATTCGACGTCGCCGACAACCGGAATCACCAGCAGGTCGCGCGCCCTGGTGGCCGCGACATACGCCACGCGCACGCCCTCGGCCGCGTCGCGTGCCACTTCGATCGCTTCGTTCGCCGCCAGTTCCACCGGCGTCCACCGCCCCAGCCGCAGGTAGCAGGCGTTGCGGGCCTTGTCGATCAGGCGATCGGCTTTCTCGCCCTTCAGTTTCGCCGTCATGTCGGCGAGGATCACCACGGGAAACTCGAGCCCCTTGGCCTTGTGCGCCGTCATCAGGCGTACGCCGTCGCTCCCCTCCTCGAGGATCGGCGCTTCGGCAGCCTGACCGCCGTCCGCCTGCTCCCGCAGTTCGTCGACGAAGCCGCGGAACGACATGCCGCCGTTGATCTCATACTGCCGCGCGAGTTCAGCCACGTGCAGCACGTTCGCCAATGCCTGTTCGCCCGCCGGTCGCAGCACGAAGCCGACGTGCGCCCGCGTCGCGTTCAGCAGATCGGTGACCGTGTCGGCCACCGGCCGGTAGTTGCGGCGTGCGTGCAGTGTCTTCAACAGGGCGAGCGCGCTGACCACCGGCACGAGTTCGGGCGGCGGCTCGGCCAGCGGACGAAACGGATGGAGCACTTTCTGCCGATGGCGATAGTCGAGCAGCGTCTCGTCATCGATCGCGAACAGCGCCCCGCGCAGCGTCGCGAACACCGACAGCTCGTCGTCTGGCCACTCGATCGCCGCAAGCGCCGCCCGCAGCGTCTCGACCTCTTCACGGCCATGGAACGACTTGCCCCCCACCAGCAGGTGCGGAACGCCGCGCGCCTCCAGCGCCTCCACGTACGGCCGCGTCACGTCCTGACCGAAGCTGAGGAACCGGCGGAAGAGAAGGCAGACGTGTCGCGCCTGAATCGGCACCTCGATCGGCAGCTCGTCGCGCGAGCTCTTCTCGGTGATGGTCCAGCCGCTATCGCGCAGCAGCCACGAGACGAACGCGCCGACGCCGTCCGGCAGCGAGGACTCGATCGCGTATGCCGCCACGCTGCGCTTGCCGTACGGCTCGGGCACCGGCAGCGCCACCACCGACGGCTGCGACGGCGAGTCGTCGCGATGCGGCGCCAACGGGACGTACTGCGCCTGCAGCGTATCCCTGTCGCCGGTCATCACCGGCGCGAAGCTGGCATTGACGACCCGCTGAATCGCCGGCGTCGCGCGGAAGCTGGTACTCAGGAACGCGCGCGTCGCGCCCCTCGACACCAGTAGCTCGCACACCTCGCGATACGTCTCGACGTCGGCACGCCGGAAGCGGTAGATCGCCTGCTTGGGGTCGCCGACGATGAAGAGCTTGCCGGGGACCGGCCGGATCTCGTGCCAGTCGGACTGCCGGGCATCGTCCGCTGCCAGCAGCAGGAGGATCTCGGCCTGCAGCGGGTCGGTGTCCTGGAACTCGTCGACGAACAGGCAGGCGAACCGCGCCTGGAACGCCTCGCGCACCGACTGATGCGTCGCCAGCAGGTTGCGCGCCCGCAGCAGCAGATCGACGAAGTCGAGCGCCCCCGCCCGCTGCTTCAGCCGCTCGTAGCCGTCCACCACCTCACGCAGTTCCCCGTGCAGCAGCGCGGCCAGGTCGGCATCGGCGGCACGCTGGAACTGATCGAGCGCGTGACCGAGCGCCTCGTACTGCGCCCACACCGCTTCACGGGTGGCGGTCGCGCTGAACATGCGGTCGCGCCCCTTGCGCGCACGCCTGAAGTCGCGATGGCTCGCCAGGTCGGCGAGGCGTGCCTCCCATCCGTCACGGTCCTCGGCACTGAAGCGTTCGGCCGTCTGGATGTCGCGGCTCAACTCGCGAACCGGCACCGTATCGGTGAACAGCGGATCACGGGTTGAGAGCGGCGTGGCCGTGGCCGCGGCCAGCTCGTGCAGCTGCACAAGGATCGCCTGCAGTTCGGTGTCGCGGTCGAACGGGTCGCGGCGCCACACGCCGGTGAAGTCGCGCCACTCCGCCAGCTCGCGTGCGGCATGACGGATGCGGTCGACCGGACCGTCCTCGTTGCCGCGCGGGTCCTTCGACCAGACGCTGCGCCGGAGCGCGCGCCGCAACCCTTCCGGCGGCGCCTCCAGCTTCTCGTGCAGCCACGTCTGGAACGCTTCGTTGAACAGGCGGTTGGCTTTCGGCTCGGTGAGTACCTCGAACACCGGGTCGATGCACGCTTCGACCGGCCGCTCGCGCAGCAGGTCGGCGCAGAAGCCGTGAATGGTGCTGACGTGCGCCTCTTCGAGCCGCTGGATCGCATCGATGAGACGCGCCAGCGTCGCCGGTTCGGTCGAGCGCTGCCGCAGGCTTTCCAGTTCCTTGCGGATGCGCAGCTTCAGCTCACCGGCCGCCTTCTCCGTGAACGTGACCGCCACCACCTGCTCGATCCGGGCGCGCCCGGCCGACAGCACATTCAGGATGCGCTGCACCAGTTCGCTGGTCTTGCCGGTGCCGGCCGCCGCCTCCACCACGATCGTCTCGTCGAGGTGATGGCGAATCAGGTCGCGATCGTGCTGGTCGCGCAGCGTCGGGTGCGGGCTCATGGCTTCCTCCGGAGTGCCACCAGATCGGCCAACGGTTCCTGCGCCTTGCGCCGGCTGCGGCGTTCGATCGCCGAGCCGCACACCGGCCGGAAGTCGCACCACGTGCAGGCGCCTTCGTCGGGTGCCGGCGGCAGGAAGCCGGTCTCGACCGCCCGGTCGATAATCTCGAGCGCCTCGAGGCCGGCGCGCCGCGTCACGTCGGTCATCGGAATGGTCGTCTCCTTGAAGCCGCCGTCAGTGGTGCAGTAATAGAGCCGTCCCTCGACCACCGGCCGGTCGAGCGCGGCCTCGAGTGCCAGCGAGTAGAGCACCGGCTGCAGCGTGCGGCCGCCACCGATTACCATGCGCTCCTTCCCTCGATACTTGCCGGTCTTGTGGTCGGTGACACGCAGCGCACCGCCCTTCTCCTCCACCAGATCGATCGACCCGTGCAGCAGGAAGCGGCCGTCGAGCAGCACCGGTTCAATGCGGCTGTCGGGATCGCGCCCGACATCGGCCGCGCTTCCCTTCAGCCCGAACGCCCACTCGAACTTCACCGGCACCCAGCCGCTGCCGGCATGGGCACTCTGATCGACCCAGAGCCGCAGGTCGCGGCGGATGGCGCCGATCTCGTCCTGCCACACGCGCTCGATGGCAGGCGCGAGCTGATCGTGTTCGCGGGCCGCCACCGTCTCGACGCAGCCGTCCAGCACGGCGAGCGCCTGGTCCAGCCCGTCTTGTGTCAACGGCAGCGCCCCGTCCACCTGCAGGCGCCGGTAGAACTCGGTCTGTACGGCATGGAACAGGCTGCCCCTGGTAAGCGGGTCCATGCGCTGCAGCGGCTCGAGGTCTTCGGCCGGACGCATCCGGTAGATGGCGCCGAGCAGGAACTGATAGGGGCACGTGGCGTAGCGCTGGAGCGCCGACAGCGAGTAGACACGCGCGCCGAGCCGGTTGGCGTCGAGCAGCGGCTTCGTCCGCGCTGTCACCTGCACGATGCCGTCCCACTTCGACCACGGCTTCTTCGGACGCATGTAGCGTTCGCGCACTGACCGCTGCAGCCAGTCATTGAGCTGCAGGATGTAGTGCGCCCGCCCCTTCGCGGTACTGTCCGGTTCGCCTACCAGTCCGCGCAGCGTCGCGAGGTCGTGCTCGAGTGGGTCGATCGCGTCGTTCTTGTCGTCGGGTGCCGGCCACGCCAGCGTCGCCTTCGAGGTGTGCGCCGCCGCCTGCTGCAGTTCGTCGGCACTCGGGACGCGGCCGGTCATCGCGCGCCACACTTCGAGTGCGTAGAGTGACGGCACGCGCGGGCGCCCTTCGCCGATCTCGACGGTCGGGAACGACACGTAGAGCCTCCGCACCGCCGCGCCGACGGCCAGCCGCAGCTGCAGCTTCTCGGCCTCGGCGCGGTCGCCCTGCCTCGGCAGCTCCGCCCGCAGCAGCGCGCGCGCCGTATCGAGCAGCAGCGGGTCCTCGCGCGGCTTCTGCGGAAACATCCGCTCGGCGAGCGCCGGCACGAACACGACGTCGAACGTGCGGCCGCGCAGTTGCGCCGGGCTGGCGACGAACACGCGCCCGTAGCGGCGCGCCTGCGGCTCCGATTCCACCGTGCTCAGCCGGTTGGTCAGGACCCGCGCCGCTTCGTCGAGCGACACCGGCCCGACCTCGCCCATCGGCCGCAGGTCGGCCAGCACCCGCAGCACCCGCTCGGGACGCGACAGAACGCGCGGCACGAGCTGCTCAAAATGATCGAGCCACTCCGACCAGGTTGCGGCAGCCGGCCACTCAGCCAGCGTGCGCATGATCGGCAGCGCGAACGCGGCCAGCGCCTGCAGGTCTTCGACCTTCCGGTCGAGGTATCCGGTGCGCGCCGAGCCGGGCTCGGTCCGTTCGAGTTCGGCCGTCTGCAGCCGGCACTCGCGAATCAGCCCGTTCAGCCGGCGCTCCCAGCGTTCAGCCGAACTGACGATGCGCGACTCGGCGAGCAGGCGTTCCCACTTCCACGGGGCGCGAAAGGCGCGTGCCATCGGCTCGGCCTCCTCCGCGTCGTCGGCCTGCCGCGCCTGCGCATCGACCCGTTCGGCGAGGGCACCGAACAGCTCGTCCTGCGACGAGGGCAACACCTCGGCAGGCACCGTCGCGTCGGCGTCGGCGCGCGGCACCTGCCCGAGCGACAGATACTCCGCAAAGCGGCGAGCCGACAGGTGTTCCTGCGCGCAGGCGAGCAGCGAGAGGAACGCGCGTCCGGCCGGGTGCGGCCGGCGGCTGCCCCGCTCGAAGTAGAACGGAATGCCGGCGCGCTCGAGGGCGTGTTCGAGCAAGCCGGCGTATTGCTGCGGCGCGCGCAGTGCGATGGCCATGCGGTCGAACGGCACGCCGTTCCGCGCCTCGCGCAGGAGGCGTCGCGCGATCTCCACCGCTTCGCGCCCCTCACCCGGTGCCGAGAACAGCTCCACGTCGCGCAGCGGCGCGCCCGCCGGCGTCGCCCCTGCCGCGAACAGGTGTCGCCGCACGCGGTCGAGTCCGCTGTCCGGTGGTTCCTCGCGCGCGATCGACCCCATGGTCGCCAGCGCCCGTTCCGTCGGCCCATCGCCGGCTGGCACCGTGGCCATCGCGGCCGGAGCGCGGCGCACGAGTGCGTCAACGAAGGCCCGCTCGGCGGCGTTCGTGATGGCCGTGTCAAGCAGCAGCAGGCGGCAACTGGCGAACGCGCCGGCCGGCAGGGTGGCCGCCGACGTCGCGGCCCGCAGGAACGCCGCACGGTCCACCGTGGAGGACGCGGCGAACTGCGCATCAAACCGCTCGAGGAGGTCAGCGAGGTCAGACGCCCCCTGGCTGGCGCCATCAAGGCGCATCGCCGGCACGCCGGCCAGCGCCAGTTCCTCGAGCGTCCTGGCCAGAGCACGCGGGAAGCCTGGCGACGAGGCCACCGGGCCGAAGTAGCGAAGCGCCTGTTCCGTATCGGCGTCGTAGACCGCACGCGCCGCCACCGCCTCGATGCCGAGTGAGGTGGCCGGAATGAGCCGGTCTGCCGCGAGCAGTGGTGCGGCGAGTCGAGCGGCGAGCTGCGTGAGGCTGAAGCGGTACAAGCCGAACGTGGCGCCGCGGGAGCCGGCCAGGTCACGCACGAGGTCGTCGGCCGCGCCGCGCGTGGCGCCGACAATCAGGACTTCCGCTGCGGGGGGGGCGTCGAGGACGAACTGGCGTGCGGCGTCGAGACGGACCGCCGCGGATGACGACAATACGATGCGCATTTCCAACTCCCTTCCGGACGCCGTGCCGGAGACCCTGGACAAGGCCAGCGCTCGCTGACCTGAGGCGACGATACACCCGTCCGCGCTCGCCGCAACGCGAATACACCGACGGATGTGTCGGGTCTTCGCTGCCGTGCGGCTTGGGCAGGGCCGGTTCGGCGATGAGGCGTGCCGTGCCCCCGATGCCGAGCTCGTGCGTCGCGCGCGCGCCATCCACGACCGCGTCATCACGCTCGACACGCACAACGACATCGAGCCTGAGACTTTCACTGGCACGAAGAACTACACCCAGCGTCTCGACACGCAGGTGAACCTGCCAAAGATGATCGAGGGCGGCCTCGATGCCTCCTTCTTCATCGTCTACGTTGGCCAGCCAGACCCGAAGCGGCAGCCCGATGCGTTGTCGCCAGCCGGCTACGACCGCGCCTACACGGCTGCGGTGGCCAAGTTCGACGCCATTCACCGCCTCACCGAGCAGATTGCGCCCGATACGATTGGCCTCGCGCTCACGGCCGACGACGTGCGGCGGATTGCCGCATCGGGCCGGAAGGTGGCGCTCATCGGCGTCGAGAACGCCTATCCGATCGGTGAAGACCTGCGGCGCGTGAAGGAGTTCTACGAGCGCGGCGGCCGCTACATGTCGCTCGCGCATAACGGCAACAACCAGATGTCGGACTCGAACACCGGCGAACGCGACGGCTACACCTGGAAGAACGGCATCTCCCCCATGGGCGAACGGGTCATCGCAGAAATGAACCGGCTCGGCATGATGATCGACGTCTCGCATCCGTCGAAGGGCTCGATGCTGAGGGCGGCCGAACTCAGCAGGGCGCCGATCATCGCGTCCCACTCAGCCGTGCGCGCGCTCGGCAACGTGCCGCGCAACATGGACGACGAGATGCTGAAGGCACTGGCGAAGACCGACGGCGTCATCCAGGTGGTCGGCTTCTCCAGCTACATCAAGGTGCAGAAGCCCGACTCTCCCGAACGCACCGCCGCACTGACGGCGCTGCGCAGCGCGTTCGGCATTCCCGAACCTGAACCTCGCCAGGCGTCTGGTGCACCGGGCAGCACGCGCGCCATGCAGGAGGCGGTCGAGAAGCTGGCGGCTCCGCGTCGCACGAGCTACGACGCGACGCTGGCCAACATCAACACCCGTCTGCCCGCCGACCCGCGCGCCACGGTGAAGGACTTCGTCGATCACATCGACTACGCGGTGAAGTTGATTGGCGTCGATCACGTTGGCATCTCGTCCGACTTCGACGGTGGCGGCGGCCTCGCCGACTGGCGCGACGCGGCTACACCGAGGAACAGATCGGCAAGATCTGGAGCGGCAACCTGCTGCGCGTCATGGACAAGGTGCAGGCCGTGGCGACGCAGCTGCAGGCGCAGCGCTAACGCGTGTTCCGACTCGGTGTCGTGGTCCGGCTTCAGCCGGACCACGACGTCCGCCTGAAGGCGGACACTACACAGGTTTGGAAAGAGCGCTCGCAGCCGGACCCGTGGCAGGGTCAACGGATGCAGTTCACCCTGTCCGACGGCACCACCCTGCTCCGTCGAACCCCCGGCCTCCTCCGCGCCGTATGCCGAGGCGGTCGGCCACTGGCGAGGCTATCTGTCAATTCTCGGCACCTCGCCGCGCTGAGCGCCCCGTGGATCCACGCGCCGCACAACTCATCGCCGACCTCGCCCTCACGCCGCATCCGGAAGGGGGCGACGACCGGCAGATCTACCGCTCGACGTCGACCGTCCTGCCCGCGGATGGCCGTCCGGCGCGGGCCTCGCTGACCACGATCTACTTCCTGCTGCCTGCCGGCGACGTCAGCCGCTGGCACGTCGTCGCCTCGGACGAGGTCTGGCACTACGACAAAGAGGCGCCGCTCGAACTGCTGACGGCTGACCGCGACTTTGCACGCGTCCGCCGCACGCACCCTGACGCCGCGTCGTTCATCTGAGCGAGCGGGGCGTTCCCACGGAACGCGCCGCCCCGCGACTGCCCTGCTATGCCACAATCGGCCCATGGGCAAGATCTACCAGGTGCTCGAGGCGGACCACCGGGCGTTCATCGAACAGCAACCGCTCTTCTTCGTCGCCAGCGCGCCGTTGCTCGCCACGGGTCACGTCAATCTCTCGCCCAAAGGGCTCGAGGCGTTTCGCCTGCTCGACGACCGCACCGTGACCTACCTCGATCTCACCGGCAGCGGCAACGAAACCGCGGCGCACCTCACCGAGAACGGCCGGCTCACGCTGATGTTCTGCGCGTTCAGCGGGCGCCCGAAGATCCTGCGTCTCTACTGCCGCGGCCGCGTGGTCACGCGCCTGTCGCCTGAGTGGGATGAAGCCGTGGGCCGTTTCCCGGTGCAACCCGGCATCCGGCAGGTGGTCGTCGCCGAGATCGAGTCGGTGCAGACGTCGTGTGGCTTCGGCGTGCCGCTCATGACCTTCGACCGCCAGCGCGACCAGTTGACGCGGTGGGCCGAGGCGAAGAGCGACGAACAGCTCGTCGACTATCGGCGCAGCCGCAACGCCGTCACGCTCGACGGCATGCACACGCCGCCGACCGATCGCTAGCAGACGGCTGGACGCGGAGTCCTCTCGCACTGTATCGAACTGAACGATGTGGTGGCCGATACCGGCACCGACATCCCGGTTGAGCTGCGGACGCTGGTGTTCGAGCCGTTCTTCGCCACGAAAGGCGCCGGCAGCACCTTCACCGCGTATTTGCCGACAACGCCGGACGCCGCCGGTCCGGCGGTTGAGCGCGTGGACGGGCCGGCCCCGGTCTGACCGATGTAGAGTGACGGATGCATCTGGTCTGGCCCGCCCGCGACTACCTGCCTTCGTACGTCGCTGCGCTGAACCGGGGGTGGACGCCGGACAACGTGCGCGGCGACTTCGCCCGGCTCGAGGAACTGGCCCGGATCGAGGCCGATGCCGACGGCTTTCTGGCGGCGCTCGTCGACCGCGAAGCGCGCGGCGCCCCACTTACCTTTCCTGATGGACGGACGTTCCCTCGCCTCCCCGGCTACCGCCGCTGGATGTGGGACGGCGACTTCGTCGGCACTATCGGCTTCCGCTGGCAGCCCGGCACGGAAGCGTTGCCCCCATACGTCCTCGGCCACATCGGCTACGCCGTTGTTCCATGGAAGCGCGGACATGGCCACGCCACCGACGCCCTGCGGTTGCTGCTCCCCGAGGTGAAGGCCGAAGGGTTGCGCTACGTCGAGGTGACCTTGGAACCGCAGAACCTGTCGTCCAGGCACGTCATCGAAGCCAACGGCGGCGTGTTCGTCGAGGAGTTCACCGCGCCGGCGACGTACGGCAGCACGAAGGGCGTTCGATACCGCATCCCGCTCTGAGATTGCCGATTGACGATTGCCGACCGCCGATTGATAATCCCCGCATCTTCGGAGGGTTGATGCGCAGAGTGAGAGCGGCGCTCGTGGCTGTAGCAATGTGTCTGGCGGGCGGCGCGATGGTGTTCGCGCAGGCCGAGCCGCCGGCCACCAACCCGCTCGCCGGCGACAGCGCGGCTGTTCAGGCCGGCATGGGCATGTTCCGTTCACGCTGCGCCGATTGCCACGGCATGGACGCGCGCGGCGTGCGGGGTCCCGACCTGACCCAGGTCTGGGCCTCGGGCCGCAGCGATGCCGGCCTCTTCCGCACGCTGCGCCGCGGCGTGCCCGGCACCGAGATGCCGTCCGTCGGTCCCCGCACCTCCGACGACGAAGTGTGGAAGATCCTGGCGTATCTCAAGACCATCGCCGCCCCAACCACCACTGACGTCGTCACCGGCAACGCGGTCCACGGCCAGCAGGTATTCCGCGCGCAGTGCGCGGGCTGCCACCGCGTCGACGGCACCGGCGGACGCCTCGGCCCCGACCTGTCGCGCATCGGCGCGGCGCGTGCGCGCGGCGCAATCGTGCGGCGGGTGCGCGGCGCCACCGAAGATTTCCTCGAGGGCTACGAGCCGGTCATCATCACCCTCACGAACGGCCAGACCGTGCGCGGCGTCCGCAAGAACGGCGATCTCTTCTCGGTGCAGATCATGGACGGGCGCGAACGCATCCAGGGCTACCTGACGAAGGACGTGCGCGCGGTGACGGCGGGCAAGGCGTCGGCCATGCCGGTGTTCGACGTCCAGCGTCTCAGCGAGTCGGACCTGAACGATCTGCTCGCCTGGTTCGCCACGCGCAAGGGCTTCGATCCGTCCGTCCAGTAAGCGACAAGGAGACTTCGATTCATGCGACTCACCCTCTCGCGTCTGGCACGTCTCGCGCTCCTGTTGCCGCTCGCCGCCGGCGTCACCCTCGCTGCCCAGCAGGCCTCCGGGCCGGGCCCCATCACCAATGACGACCTGGTCCAGGGGTTGAAGGCCGACGGCAGCAACTGGCTCACGTTCGGCGGGAACTACGCCAACCATCGCTTCAGCCCGCTCACGCAGATCGGGCCGGAGAACGTCGCGAAGCTGCAGCCGCTCTGGACGTTCCAGACCAACACGCTCGGCAACTTCGAAACGACGACGCTGCTGCGCGACAACGTGCTGTACGTCACCGGTCCGCAGAATGTGGCGTGGGCGGTGGATGCGCGTAGCGGGCGGCAGATCTGGCGCTATCGGCGCGAACTGCCGGACAACCTCACCGCATGCTGCGGCCTGGTGAACCGTGGCTTCGCGGCGCTCGGCGAGACGCTCTTCATGACGACGCTCGATGCGCACCTGCTGGCGCTCGACATGAAAACCGGCGCCATCGTCTGGGACGCGACGCTCGAGGACTACAAGATCGGCTACGCATCGACGCTGGCCCCGCTTGTCGTGAAGGACAAGGTGATTGTCGGCGTCGCCGGCGGTGAATACGGCATCCGCGGCTTCATCGACGCCTACGACGCGAAAACCGGCAAGCGCGCCTGGCGCTTCCACACCATCCCTGGGCCGGGCGAACCGGGGTTCAACAGCTGGTCGGGCGACTCGTGGAAGATCGGCGGCACCGGCGTCTGGGTGACCGGCGCCTACGACCCCGACACCAACGCGGTCTTCTTTGGCACCGGCAACCCGGGCCCCGACTATCACGGGCCGAGTCGCGAAGGCGACAACCTCTACTCGTGCTCGCTCGTAGTGCTCGACCCCGACACGGGAAAGCTGAAGTGGCACTACCAGTTCACGCCGCACGACGTGCACGACTACGACGCCACCGAAGTGCCGATCCTTGCCGACCTGCCGATCAACGGCCAGACGCGCAAGGCGGTGCTGTTTGCCAACCGCAACGGCTTCTACTACACGCTCGACCGTCTCACCGGCAAGGTGATCGTCGCCAAGCCGTTCGTGCAGACGACCTGGGCGAAGTCGATCGACCCGCAGGGGCGGCCGATGCTCGAAACCGGCCACACGCCAGACGAGAAGGGCGAGCGAACCTGTCCCGACCTGACCGGCGGCACCAATTTCTGGCCGCCGTCCTACGACCCGCGCACGCACCTGTTCTTCGTCAACGCGCGCGAGGCCTGCGCCACGTTCTACGGCTACAAGTCGGAGTATGTGCCGGGGCAACGCTTCACCGGCGGGGCGCAGCAGCTCGTGAACAATCGCGACGAGAAGCCGTTCGGCGCCCTGCGCGCGATCGATCCGGTCACCGGCGAGCGCAAGTGGGAGTTCCTGATGCCGACCCCGTCGCGTGCCGGCATCCTCACCACGGCGTCGAACCTGCTCTTCTCGGGTGACGGCGACGGGAACCTGCTGGTCCTCGATTCGCGGACCGGCGCGCTGCTGTGGCGCTACCAACTCGGGGCGACGCTGCACGGCACCTCACCCATCACCTACATGCTGGATGGCCGCCAGCATGTGCTGGTGCCCTCTGGCACCACCCTCACCGCCTGGGCGTTGCCTGAAGGTGCGCCGGCCAGCGCACGCTAGAGCGGTTTCGAGATCGGTGTAGTGTCCGCCTTTAGGCGGACCACAGAAAGTCCGGCTGAAGCCGGACACTACGTACTCCACCGACACCGAAACGGATTACCGCTCGAAGCGGAGCTGGATTCGCGCCTGCCGGTACTCGGAGTTGTAGAACGTGCCGAGGGCCGGCGACGTGACGTTGGCCTGGACGTCCGACGGCAGGAATGAACTGAGTGCGTTGTCGACCCGCACGCCAATCCACGGCCGGTACTTCCCGAACGTGAACCGGTGCTCGAGGCCGGCATCGACGCGCACGTAGGTCGGAAACCGCCGATCGTTGCGCGCCCCCACAAAGTCGAGCGTGTCGTTGACCTCGGAGTAGGGCACGCCGCTGCGCCAGTCGAGCGTGCCGACCACCAGCCAGTTCTGGACCGGCCGCGAGCGCCCGCGCACCAGCAATCGGTGCGGCACGTCGGTCCTCGCCGGACCATAGCCGTTCTCACCGACGACCGGCCAGAGCACGGCGTCGTAGAAGCTCGTGAGTGCGTTGAGGTCGGACCGTGCCACCGATCGGACGTAGGACAGGTTGATGTCGGTGCTGCGCCATCCCGTGTAGTGCGCGCTCACTTCCACCTCGCGGTACTGCGATCGTCCCCCGCTCTCGAGCCGTAGCGCGGCACCAGCGTCGTCGAGCAGCTGCTTCAGCAGGAGTTCACGCCGGCCGCGTCGATCGATGACCGACACATGCGCCGCCCACTGCGGATTGAACCGGTGCTCGAACGCCGCATCCCAGGTCAGGCTGCGCGAGGTGCGCATGTCGGACGACGTAACCTGCTGCCACAGAACGGGTGCGGCGAGACGGGTGACGCCGTCGGCGCCGTAGCGCGTGTCGGTCGCTGCCTCGTAGTGGTCGAACACGCCGGCCACGGACGGCGTCCGCTCGAAGAACAGCCCGTAGCCGCTGCGCAGTACCGAACTGCCATCCTTCTTCAGCAGGTAGGCCCCGCCGACGCGCGGCGTCAGGTTGAATCGGTCGAGTACACCGTCGCGATCGAGCCGTGCGCCGATCTCGCCGTACCAGCGATCGCCTGGCTGTACCCGGTCCTGCGCATACGCGGCCAGGTCGGTGCTGATCTCCGCCTGCCGTGTCTGGGCCGGCGAGAACTCGAGCCGTCGCGCCACAGTACTATCCGAGCGCCGAATCACGACCGGCCGGCTGGCGCTGGTGCTCGCGTAGCGGCTGTGCAGCAGGTCGACGCCGGCCTTGTAGAGATGCAGTCCGAACCGCCCCTGCGACGTGCCGGCCAGTGTTTCGATGAACTGGAGGGTGGTGGCTTCGCGGTGCTGCCGGTTATAAAAGTTGCCGGCCGTGGTCTCCGGCAGCAACTCCATCGGCGACGACCCGCGCGGCATCACGTCCGTGCTGTAGCTATGCGCTTCGAGCGTCGTCTCGGTGAAGATGCGCTCGCTCCACAGCGCCCGCTCGGTCAACCCGACCGTGTTCACACCGGCCTTCATGTTCACCGACGCCTCTGGCGGGGTGAAGGTGCCGAGAGTGGCCTGCGTCGCCTGCGACGGGAAGAACCCGGCAACACCCACGAGGCTGTGGCGAGGCGACAGGTTGGCGTCGAGCCTGGTGAAGGAGCCGAAGCGATGCGACCGCTTCAATTCATCCTGCGGCCGGCTCGGTACGTCGTTCGTGCGATAGCGGTACTGCAGCGCCTGCTGCAGGAATAGCTTGTTCGCGACCAGCGGTCCACCCGTTTCGGCACGCGGCGAGAACGCCGAGATACCGGTGATGTCGAGGGGCGCTCCGCGCCTCGTCCGGAACGACGGGTCGAGGTTGTTCAGCCGGGTCCGCCACCGGTCGCCGGCGCGACGCGTGCGAATAAGCACCAGGCCAGACGAGAAGCGGCCGTATTCGACCGCATACGGGTTCGGCAGCACCGTGACCGAGTCGATCGCATCGTCGGGCAGCGACACCTGCGAGAGGCCGGTGGCCGGATCGACGAAGGCCCCTGGCCCTAGCTGCACCGACGCCTGCGAGGGGCGACCGCCTTTGATGCTGACGCCGCCCGGCACTTCGATGACGCTCGCGAGCAACCGCAGCGCCGACTGGAAGCCGCCGCCACCGCCGGTGATCTCGTCCAGTTCCTTGCCGGACAGCGCCTCGCTGGCGGCCAGCGTGCCTGTGGACGGCACCAGTGCCGTCGTCGTCGCCACGACGTCCACACGCTCGGACACCGCGGCGATACGCAGGTCGGCCTTCAGGGCCACCGGCTGCCCGCTGCCCGCGGTTACCGGCAGCGTGAGCGTGTCGAACCCCTCGAGCGCCACGACGATCGTGTAGGCCCCTGGGGGGACGGTATCGAACCGGAAGGCCCCTTCCCCGTCGGACACGCAGCTGGCCACTTCACCGTTGCGATTCAGCAGCGACACCAGCGCGCCGCCAAGGACGATGTCGCCCTGGGTGGAGACGACGCCGGAAATAGCTGGTGCGGGCTGCACCGGAGCGCTGGGAGTGCGGGGCTGAGGCTGCTGCGCGAACGCGGGCGGGAGCGAAACGCCCAGCAGGAACACGACAGGCAGCAGGCGGAGGACGCCGCGCAAGGACACGGACATGGAACGCTTCATTGTATGACGCTGAACAGCGCGTCCAGGTCGCCAGCACGTCGCTACCGACCTTCAGGTCGGCATTGCAGCTAGGCGGCGCGCCGTCGAAAAAGACGGCGCCAGACCTCGCGGTCCTCCGGGTCTGGACCGAGCCAGAACCAGGCCAGCGAGTAGAGCCCGATGAACAGCAGGGCCGACGCGAACTCCGACCAGCCGCCACCGATGAGGCGCAGCGCCGCCGCGGGCACGAAGGCCACCGTTCCGGCTGCCAGCGGACGGCCGAGCGAGCCCCACGGCCAGGCCCAGCCGAACACGTGCTTCACTTCGACGAACCGCAGCACGCCTTGCGTCGCAAAGCCCAGGCACATGGCGAGCGCCGCGCCGGTCACACCCAGGCGCGGGATCAGCAGGACGCCGGCCACCAACTGGACCAGCACGGTGACGACGGCGTTCACCAGGTTCAGCCCGGGCCGCTCCACCATGAACAGCGTCTCGACCAGCCCGGCAAAGGCATTGGTGCCGTGCGCAATCGCCAGCAGCGCCAGCCACAGGGCGCCGCTCCGGAAGCCCGCACCATAGACCGACATGATGAGACCCGCCGCGAGCACCATCGCGCCGACCACCGGCAACTGGGCCGCGAGCACCCAGCGACCTGGGCCCGCCACCGTCGCACGCAGCGCCGCCCGATCGTCAGACAGCCGCCGTGCCGCCACGATCGGCGCGAAAATCGGATCGAAGATCTGCCGCACCTTGCGCAGGCCGCCCGCCACCTGCGCCGCGGCGCAGAAGACGCCGAAGCTCGCCACCGTCACGCCAGGGGCACGGTTCACGTAGGTGCCGAGCAGCAGGACGTCGGCCTGCATCACCAGCACCGTCAGCAAGCTGGAGGCGGCGATCGGCAGGGAAAAGTGCAGCAGCTCGCCGGTCGTTGGAATGGCCCCGATCTCGCCAGAGGGAGAGAACGCCTGCGGCGAGCCCGCCGTGCCGACCCGGCCGCGCAGCGCCCGCGCCGCCAGTGCGTACGCCACGACCGCCGCTGCCGATGTGCCGAGCGCCACGGCCAGCGCCGGCGCCTCATCGCGCAGGCCGAGCGCCACCGCCGCAACGAACACCCCCGTGGTCACCCACGTTTCGGTGAGGCCGCGCGAGTAGAACTCGTTCGACATGGCCAGCACGCTGCGCGAGGCGCCGGTGGCGATGCGGGCGATAACGACGCCAGGCAGTGCGAGCAGCATGATGGTGCCGCCGTGCGTGAACGCGTCGAGGCCACGCGTCGAGGCCAGCCAGGCAATGACCGGCACCGAGAGCGCCGCCAGCAGCGTCGAGGCAAGACCGGCGAGGGTGGCCATGCGGATAAAGAGACGCCGGGCACCGGGCAGGTCGCCGGCTTTCACGCGCGGCGCCAGGAACGGGATGATGCTGTTGTCGAAGCCGAGCATCCCCGCCTTGCTGAGCAGCTCCATCGTGGCAAAGGCCAGTCCGAAGCGGCCGAGTGCCGCCTCGCCGAGCAGGCGTGCGATGAGGAAGATGAAGACGCCGCGGAAGTTGGAGGCGACGAGGACGAGCGCGTTCGCGGCGGCGCCGCGCGCCATGTGGTGCCCGTCGTCGACCGCAGCGGTGCTGGACGGCGGCGTGGCGGTGGTCGCGAGACCGGCTTCAGGCACCAGGTTGTGCCCGCCAGTTGTCGAACGCCGATGCGCGACGCACGCAGCCGATCGTACAGCGCGACTCGCACCCCTTCGGCGTGTAGAACTCGCGCTCGCAATCCTCGGGCGTGTAGGCCAGCAGGTCGGTGCCGGGCTCGCCGCGGCGCTGACTGCAGTAGTTCACCGCGCCGAATTCGTCGACGTAGAGGTAGCGGCCGCCGGCGCGGCACTTGAACGGCGACGAGCCGTCCTGCAGCAGGTCCCACTCCCAGCCTTCGCCGGTGCGATGGAACACCGACTTATTACTGGCGCGCTGCAGCTCCTCGTAGGTGGCGGCGAGCTGCTCGCGGAGCAGGCCCGGTTCGATCTGCCCCTTGTCGTCGTGCATCAGGCCGACGGTCATGAAGAACCCGAGCGCCTTGACGCCGGCCACCACCTGCCGCGTCTGCTCGAGGTTCGACGACCCGAGGACGGCGTTGATGTTGACGGCAAAGGTGGCGTGTTCCTTCAGCAGATCGAGCTTCTTGCGGATCTGCGACCACGACTTCTGCGAGAAGTCGTTCGGCTCCATGTTGTCGACCGACAACTGGATGAGCGACAGCTTCGAGGCGTTCAGCCGGCGGACCCACTCCTTCGTCAGCGGATAGCCGTTCGAGATCGTGGTGACGACCATGCCGTGCGAGGCGCCGCGCGCGATCAAGTGATCGAGCTTCGGGTGCAGCAGCGGCTCGCCGCCCGTAAGCGTCAGCACGAGCGTGCCGAGCTTCGCGATGTGGTCGATGCGCTGTTCGAGCACCTCCACCGGCACCGGCGCCGACACGTCGTCGTACTCCGAGCAGTAGCCGCACGACAGGTTGCACCGGCGCGTCACGACCAACTGGACCAGCAGCGGGCGACGGGGAGAGGCGAGCATCAGCGCGCCTCGGGAGGCGCTGCGTAGCAGATTCGGAGGAAGTAACACCAGACGACCGATTGGTAGGATACCGCACACCGCATGCACATCGTCTCGATGGACGGAGCCGACACACGGTTCCTCGGCGGCTCCGCACGGGCCCGCCACGGGCGCCTCGCCGCACGCCTCGACGCCACGTTCAGCACGCTCGACACCCTCGCGCCCGACAGCGCCGAGACGGTCGTGCTGGTCCCACCGCAGGCGGCGCTCATGCGTCCGTTCTTTCGCGACCCGGCGTTTCTCGACGCGGCGCGGCTCGAGCGTGTCACCAGGCTCGACGCGGTTACGGGTGCGTTCGTGCTCGTCGGCCCCGCTCGGCTGGTCGCCGCGTTGCCGGCACGGCTCGACCTGCTGCCGGCGCTGCCGTCTTGCGCGCTCGGGCCAGGTACGCTACTGCGCATCGGCACCGCCGCCGACCGCCGTCAGGCGACGCGCGAGGCCCTGCTGGCCACGCAGAAGGCGACCGACGGCTGGGTGTCGCGCACCTTCAACCGGCCCATCAGCCGTGCGTGCAGCCGCGTGGCGCTCGCCGCCGGGCTCAGCGCCACCGGCGCCTCGCTGCTCACGCTGCTGCTTGGCCTCGGCTGCGCCTGGGTGGCGGCACAGCCAGGCTACCTGGCGTTTGTCGGGACCGGTGTGCTGTTCCAGTTGGCGTCGGTCCTGGACGGCGTCGACGGCGAGATTGCGCGCGCCACGTTCACCGAGTCGGAACGCGGCGCTCGCGTCGACACGTTCGTCGACCAGCTCACCTACCTCACCAGTTTCGCAGGCCTGACCATCGGCTGGGTGCGCGAAGGGAGCGGCACCACGGCCCTGTGGCTCACCGTGGCGATCGGCGTGGCGCTGCTGCTGACCCTGCTGCGCGCCGGACGCTTCGTCGCCGCGCATGCCAGCAACGCCTCGTTCGTGATCATCGACCGCTCGGTGCGGCGCGCCGCGCGCGACACCGGCCGCGTGACGCTCCGCCTGGCCGCGCTGCTGTTCACGCTGCTCCGCCGCGACCTGTTCGCAGTGTTGTTCCTCGGGGTGTCCCTCACAGGCCAGCGGGCGGCAGTACCGGTGCTGATCCTCGCAGGCACGCTGGTGGCGAACCTGACGTTCAGCCTGCACGGCCGGGAGATGGCCGACGCGGCGCGAGCGGAGGTCGCGGGGGAGTAGCGGGGTCCGGCTAAAGCCGGACACTACACCAGCACACTCTCACGCCGTGTCCGGCTTTAGCCGGACCCCTTCGCTCACGTAGTGTCCGGCTTTAGCCGGACCCCCTGGCTCGCGTAGTGTCCGGCTTTAGCCGGACCCCTTCGCTCGCGTAGTGTCCGGCTTTAGCCGGACCCCTTCGCTTCAGCCTGACCTCGCTACGCGATCCACTCGGCGATCCGCGCCGTGATCGCCTCCGCCCTTGCACGCCACGTGAACCGGCGCGACGACTCGAGCGCCGACGCCGCCAGCCGTGCGGCGCGCGCCGGGTCGGCCAGCAGTGCCCGCAGCGCGGCGGCCTGTGCGGCGACACTGCCCGGCGGCACCAGCACCGCCGTGTCGTCGTCGGTGAGCACCTCCTGAATGTCCGGCAGCGCCGGGGCCAGAATGGGCCGACCCGCCGCCAGGTACGAAAACACCTTCATCGGCAACACCGTACGGCGGTAGCGCGTGAGCGGCGCCTCGGTCGGCGGAATCACGAGGCAGTCGGCTGCGTAGAGGTAGCGCGCCACGTCGCGCACGCCGACGCGAGGCACCAGTACGAGATTGCTCGCGCCAGCGCTTCTTGCGCACTGCTCCACCCAGCGCCGCTCGTCTGAGTCGTTGTCCACCCCGACGATGACCAGGCGGACCTCGGGCACGGCCGCGGCCAGGGCGATGAGCGCGTCGGTCCCCTTCGCGGGCCCGACATGACCGGTGTACATCACCAGCGGCAGGTCGTCCGGCAGCCCGGTGGCCGCGCGGGCCTCGGCGCGCGTCAGCGCCGGTGTCATCAGCGTCGGGGCGCAGCCGTTGTGGGCCACCAGCACCCGCTCGGCCGGTACACCCGCCGCCATGAACGCACTGGCGGCGAGCGTCGAGTGCGTGACGACCCCGGCCATGCGGCGCCCACCAACGAACTGCATGCGCCGCGAGTGCCCGATCGTCGAGGCGCGCCACAGGGCGAACGCCGGCGACGAGGCGAAGTCGGGGCGATAGGTCTCGAACACCACGGGCACCCGCCATTGGAGCGCCGCCGCGAACGCCAGCGGATCGCGCGTCCACACGACGTCGTGGGTGAGGCGCGTAAAGCGCCAGGCCGCGCGCAGGTCGAACCACGCCTTCGCCAGCGGGCCTCCCGAGTACGACGCCCCGGCCGGCACGATGCGCAAGCGGTCGGGCACGGCCCCATCGAGCGCGCCGTAGTGCGCGCCGATCAGCGCGCGTGCATCGGCGCCGCCGCGCACAGCTGGCACGCAGAGGTCGACGTAATGGCCAAGACGCGCCACTTCGGACAGCGTCCAGAAAATCTGCTGGGTATTGGTATGGGTCGAGGGAAACGCGTCGTGGCAGGTGTAGCCGATGCGCAGCGGTGTCACCGACGTTCGGTCGCGTACTGATGACGACCGAGCAGACGCTCGGCACTCTCGCGATCGGCCGGCGTGTCGACATCGATCCAGTCGGCGCCTCGCATGTCGACCGCGCCAAGGGTGCGCGCGGACACCAGGCGACGCATGCCCGACGACACGCTGCGTCCTTCTTCAACCGGCACCGCGCGGAGCGCGTCGAAGACGCCGTGCGTCAACACGAAGCAGCCCGCGTCAATGGCATCCCAGATGTCGAGCCCCTTGCCGATGGCCGACACGCGCGCCCGGTGGAGTTGCACCTTGGTGGCGTCGTCCAGATCGATGTCGGGCGACGGGATTGAGTCGACGAGCACACGGCCCACTTCGTCCGCCGCGAGCGGCGCGGCGGCAAGCAACGACAGCGCCGGCTCGGGAAACAGGTGGTCGACCATCTGCAGGAAGAAGGCCGGGGCGGCAGCCTGCTCGGCGGCGAGCAGCGACACGCCATTCGGTGCCGCATAGTCGAGGTTCTCGACGAAGGTGAGCCGGAGCGGCGTGTGCAGTTGTTCGATGGCGGAGCGGACGCGCGCCCCCTCGTAGCCGACCACGATCACCGCCTCGTCGCAGCCGCTGCGGCGCGCGTGTTCAAGCGCGTGCGCGACCAGCGGGACACCGGCGACGGTCATCAGCGGCTTCGGCACATCCCCGCGCGTCGGCGCGAGTCTGGACCCGCTGCCAGCTGCGAGAATCACCGTCTGCGTGACGCGCATCGCCTGCTGCATCGCGCCGTCCTAATACGCTCGCCGCTTCTGTCGTTCGTGTTACATTCGCGATGCCATGGACAGCTTGAACACACCGGCGCCGACTGCGGCCGGCCCGGCCGCAGACATGGCGAATGCAACCGCCGACCGATTCGAACGCGACACCATCGACATCCTCAAGCGCCTCAGTCGCCGTCCCATCGAGCCCACACCCGACAAGGAACTGATGGCCGATCTCGGCTTCGATTCGCTCCAGATCCTGGAGTTTATCGGCGAGCTCGAGGACCACTTCAACGTCGCGGTGCCGCTCAACTCGCTCACGCACATCCGCACGGTTAGCCAGATTGTGGCCGAGGTCCGCGGGCTTGCCGCGTCTGGCCCAGGGGCGCCCGCGTGAGCAGCCGCACGACCATCGGCGCGGCCCTCGTCGCCGCCGCAGATACGCCGTTCGGGCTCCGCTTCATCGAACACGACGCCACCACCAAGCTCACTGCCTACCGCGACCTGCTCGCCGACGCCTTGTGTATCGCCGGCGCCCTCCGCGGCCACGGCTACACGCCTGGCGACCGCGTCGCGCTGGTCATTCCGGAAGTCAGCGGCTTCGTCCACGCGTTCTTCGGCATCGTCGCCGCGGGCTTGGTGCCGGTGCCACTCTGCCCGCCGGCGCAGGCGGGCGACGTCGCCACCTTCGCGAAGCAGTCGCTGCACATCATCCGCGCCTCGCGGGCCGTGGCGGTGCTGACGACCGACGAAGTGGCGTTGTTGCTGCACGCCGGCGCCGGCCATCCCGACGCCGGCGGCCCGCTGTCACAAACATTTCACACACTCCCGAGCCTGCGCACCGGCACGCCACTCGCCGCGCCGGTCGCCCGCGCACTCGACGACGTGGCGCTGCTGCAGTTCACGTCCGGCTCGACGGCGCTGCCGAAGGGGGTCGTGCTGTCGCACGGCAACATCGCGGCGAACGTCGAAGCGATCCTCGGCCCGTCCGGACTCGACGCGCGCGCCGGCGATGTCGCCGTGAGCTGGCTGCCGCTGTATCACGACATGGGTCTCATCGGCATGCTGCTGTCGTCGCTCTACGCGCCGGCCGACGCCGTGCTGATGTCGCAGGTGCTGTTCCTGAAGCGCCCAAGCGCATGGCTCGATGCCATCTCCACATGGGGCGGCACCGTCTCGTATGCGCCGAACTTCGCCTACGAATTGTGCCGTCGACGCGTGAAGAGTTCGCAGCTGGCGGCGCTCGACCTGTCGCGCTGGCGCGTCGCCGGCTGCGGCGCCGAACCGATCCGGCCCGACACGCTGATGCAGTTCGCCGACTACTTCGCCCCGGCGGGGTTCGCGGCCACGAGCTTCCTGCCCAGCTACGGCCTCGCGGAGCATTCGCTCGCCGTGTCGTTCGCGCACGGCGGACTCGATGTGGACGTCGTCGATGCCGAGCGACTGGTGCAGGAGTCGCGGGCCGTGCCCGTGGTCAACGGCGCCGCATCGCTGCGTATCGTCCGCTGCGGCGAGCCCTTCCCCGGCCACGCCGTCCGCATCGTCGACGAGACGTTCAACCCACTGCCCGAGCGCCACGTCGGCTCGATCGTGGCCGCTGGCCCCTCGGTGATGCAGGGCTACTTCGAGCAGCCCGACGCGACCGCTGGCGCCCTGCGCGACGGCTGGCTGCAGACCGGCGACCTCGGCTACATCGCCAATGGCTCGCTCTACGTCTGCGGCCGTAGCAAGGACCTCATCATCCGGCACGGGCGCAAGTACCACCCAGCCGACATCGAGTCGTCGCTGGCCGACCTGCAGGGTGTGGCGCTGTCCGGCGTGGTCGTGTTCGCCATCACCACGGTCGGCGACACCGACGAAGTGGTGGCGGTCATCGAGACGCGCGCCGGCGGACGCGGCCCCGAACTCGAGGAGGCGGTGCGGCGTATCGTGCGCGAGACCGCAGGGCTCGATATCGACCGGGTCATCCTCACGCCGCCCGGCACCATCCCGCGCACCACCAGCGGCAAGGTCCGCCGCTCGGAGACTCGGGAGCGGCTCGAAGCGGGTACACTGGTGCGGTGAGCCTGTTCGACAAGCTGCAGCCGATTGCCGAGCGCCTCGACGCGTTTTCCGGCGGTCAGGTCCCCTTCAACACCGTCATCGAAGGCATCCTCAGCCCCACCGAGGTGCTGATCGGCGGTCGCCGTACGCTGATGTGCGGCTCGAACAACTACTTCGGCCTCTCGTTCCATCCCGACGTGCTGGCTGCGGCGCAAGACGCCCTGGTGCGTGAAGGGGCCGGCACCACCGGCTCACGCGCCGCCAACGGCAGCTACGCCGCGCACCGCCAGCTCGAAGAGGCATTTGCCTCCGCCTACGGCAAGACGCACGCGATGGTGTTCACACCGGGTACCAGGCGAACCTTGGCGTCATCTACGGTCTGTGCGCGACGGGCGACACCATCCTGCTCGACCTCGAGAGCCACGCCAGCATCTACGACGGCGCCCGCCTGAGCGGCGCGCAAGTCTTCGCCTTCCGTCATAACTCGCCGTCCGACCTGGCCCGCAAACTGGCGCGCATCGAGAACCGGTCGAACTGCCTGGTCATTGCCGAAGGGCTCTATTCGATCAGCGGCGATGTCGGTCCACCGCGCGAGCTGTCCGCCGTCTGCCGCGAGGCCGGCGCCTACTTCATGGTGGACGAGGCGCACTCGTTCGGCGTCTACGGCGAGCGCGGCCTCGGCTACGCCGAGGAACAGGGCGTGGTCGACACGGTCGACTTCGTCGTCGGCACCTTTTCGAAGGCGCTGGCAGGCGTCGGCGGCTACGCGGTGTCGAACCACGACGCGCTGCGCCTGCTGCACTTCGCGTCGCGCCCCTACGTGTTCACCGCATCGGGTTCGCCCGCCAACATCGCCGGCGTCCACAAGGCACTCGACATCCTGCTGGCCGACCGGTCGCTGAAGACGCGGCTGTGGGAGAACGTGCGCCACGTGCGGAGCGGCCTGACGTCGCTCGGCTTCACGATCGGCGCCACCGAATCGCCGATCGTCCCGATCGCGATCGGCACCGCCGAACAGGCGATCACGATGTGGGCGGCGCTGCTCGAGGCGGGGGTCTACACAAACATCGTCCTGCCGCCGGCCTGCCGGCCCGATGCGTGCCTGCTGCGCACCAGTTACTCCGCCGCGCACACGCCGGCGCAGATCGACGAAGCGCTCGGGATCTTCGAGCAGGTCGGCCGCGCCCTGCGGGTCATCGAGACCGCCGCATGAAACTGGTCCTGATCAACCCGCGCAACCCGGTGTCGCTGTATGGCGACTATCTGTGGCAGCCGCTCGCCTTCGGCTACGTCGCCGCCGCCACCCCGGCGCACTGGACGGTCGAACTGATCGACGAGCAGGTGGAAGGCGCACGCGACTACGGCGATGTCGAGGCCGACCTCGTCGGCCTGACGGCGTTCACGCCGCAGGCGCCGCGCACCTACCAGATCGCCGCGCAGTTCCGCTCACGCGGGATTCCGGTGGTGATGGGCGGCATCCATGCGTCGCTGGTGCAGGAGGAAGCGGCACAGCACGCCGACGCCCTGTTCATCGGTGAGTGCGAAACGCTGTGGCCGACCGTCGTCGCCGACCTCGAGGCCGGCCGCCTGCAGCCGATCTACAACGGCGGCACCAAGGCCGCGTCGCTGCTGCAGCCGAATCGCACCATCTTCGAGAAGTACGACTACGAGTACGTCTCGGCGCAGACGTCGCGCGGTTGCCCGATGGACTGTTCGTTCTGCTCCGTCACCGTGTTCAACGGCCGCCTGTTCCGCATGCGCACGGTCGAGGAAGTGGTGGCCGAGATTTCGGCCATTCCGCAGACCGACATCATCTTCGTCGACGACGACCTCAACGGCTTCTCGCGCGCGGCGAGGCAGCGCTGCCTCGACCTGTTCCGCGCCATGGTCGACGCCGGGCTGAAGAAGCAGTGGATCACGCAGGTCACGATCAACTTCGGCGACGATGACGAGTTGCCGGCGGCGGCGCGCGCGGCTGGCTGCTCAGGCGTGTTCATCGGTCTCGAGAGCACCGACACCAAGTCGCTGGCCCTCATCCGCAAGGACGGCATGTCGCAGCGGCGCGGCATCGAGTACTACCGCGAGAACGTCGCGCGCATCCGTCGCCACGGCATCGGCGTCGTCGGCTCGTTCATCCTCGGCATCGACTCGCAGGACATGAACACCATCGCCGGCGACATCCTGACGTTTGCGGAAGAGACCGGCCTGGATGCGTTGAATCCCACCATTCTCACGCCGCTGCCCGGCACGCGCGACTACAAGTCGCTCGACGCCGACGGCCGCATCCTCTTCAAGAACTACCCGCAGGATTGGGAGAAGTACACGCTCGCCTTCCCCGTCACCTCGATGCCGAATATCAGCGGCGCGGGCCTGATGCGCAAGTACGTCGAGGTGCTGCAGTACTTCCGGCCCGAGCGGGTCGCCGCGCGTTACTGGAAGACCTGCGAGGCCGTGTCGCCAGACGCGGCGTGGCACGCGTTCCTGTGGAACCGCGTGTGGACGAACTACTGCCTCAAGAACGGCGCATTCCGGAAGTCGTCGCTGTTCGAGCGCTACCCCGAGTCGATCCCGCGCGCCGTCCCCGAGCGCCCCGCCGTCCTCGCGTAGAACCTCTCCGCGTAGTGTCCGGCTCTAGCCGGACCGTAGCACTATCAGTCGTAGTGTCCGGCTTTAGCCGGACCGTCGTCCAGTCGTAGTGTCCGCCTTCAGCGGGACCGCGTTTCGTGCATCGCCGCGCCCGTCCCTCGCGATGGAGTGGGCTACATCAGTCGCACTTCATCGAAGCTCCGACACCTCCACGGCCAAGGGATAGTCGATCACTCCTTCCTCGTACGGCAGCCCGGTCACCTGGCACAGCCCGTCCGACTCTGTCAGCAGGAATCGAGGGTGCTCTTCCGGCGATACACGGCGGAGCTGCGCTATACCGCGGACATCAGTGGTCGCCCGATCGAGTTCGCGGCCGTCTTCAGCCCACCAGTAGACCGAATGGCCGGCCCCGGCGCATGCGGCAAAGGCGGAGGTGACAGTCACCGTGACGAAATCACCAACGTTGGCTGGACGAACGAGGGCGGGATGTGGCCGAAGCTCGACGAGCAACGGGACCGGGGTGATGACAGGTTTGGCATGGATGTTCAGGCCCGCGACATAGTAGCCCGGCCGCTCAACCAGTAGGAACCGAGGATGCCCATTTCCAGAGTACGGCACCATTACGATGGCAAACCGTCCGTCGTACGCGCCACCTCCCAGCACTTCTCCACCGGTTCCATAGAGAGTTGCGGTCATGCGTGGTTCTGGGGCGAACCGGCGTTGTCCTTCCTGCACGATCGTCACGCCGTACTCGTATGGAGGGCCAGTGTTGTAGGACGGCACTCGAGGCCTCGACGTGCACGCACACGCGGCGAAGCACGCCAACACGCACGAGAATTGAAGCCAGCTTTTCATACCAGCACCATCTACCAACAGAGCCGAGGCGGTTGCAAGCCGTCGCGACACGGGCAAGTGCTCCGCGCTTCGAGCCAGGTCCGGCTAAGCCGGCCCGTACAGATACGCCCCGCATCATGCCTGGTCCGCCTGAAGGCGGACACTACGCTCTGCATCCGCTACGTCCAGCCGTGCGCGCGGTACCAGGCGGCGGTGGTCGCCACGCCGGCTTCGAGCGGCGTCTCCGCCGTGAACCCCAGCACGTCGCGCGCGAGGTCCACCGCGCACACGAACCCTTCAGCGCGCAGTTCCACCAGGCGACCGGAATCGACCATCGGCTTCACGCCAAGCGTCCACGACAGATCGCCGACCTTCGCCAATAACGTGAACAGCGGCGCTGGCACGTAGAACGGCCGGTACGGCCGCTGTTCGAACGCCGCGATGGCGCGCAGCACGTCGCCGCCGGTACGCGGCTCCGGGTGCCCGACGAACAGCGTCTCGCCGACGGCCGTATCGCGTTCGGCTGCCAGCAGCACCGCGCGCACCAGGTCGTCGATGAAGATGAGCGTGAAGAACGTGTCCGCACCCGACGGCACGAGGAACAGCCCCTTGCGCGCCATGCGATGCAGCGGCAGGAAGCCGTGGTCGCGCGGCCCGTACACGGCACACGGGCGCAGGATGGTCCACGCCAGTTCGCGCGTCGCGCGGACGACCGCTTCTGACCCGAGCTTGCTGCGCCCGTAGGCGTTCACCGGTGCTGGCGGGTCCGACTCGCGGCGCGGCGCATCCGGTGTCCCCTGCCCGCCCGCGGCCTGGCTCGAGATGAGCACGAGCCTCGCGCCGGTCGCCGCCGCTGCAGCGGCCGCTGCCCGCGCACCGTCCACGTTCACGGCGTTGAACGCCGCCTCGTTCTTCGCGCGGATCAGCGCGGCGCTGTGGACGAGCACGTCGGTGCCAGCACACGCCTCACGCAGCGACGCTGTCGACAGATCAGATTCGACGACGGTGACGCCCGAGGGCACCGGCTTGCGATTGCCGCGCCGCACGACCGCGCGCACGTCCCAGCCGGCGCGCATGAAGCCTTCGGCCACGTGCCAGCCGACGAAGCCGGTGGCGCCGGTGATGGTGACCGACCGGCGGTCGGACGCGTCGCCCGTCATGCCGCCTCGAGAAAGCGGCGGTCGGCCTCGCGCTGACGGAACCAGAGCACCACCATCAGCAGGTTCAGCGGCACGATCTCGGCGAAGACGAACCACTCGGGACGCGCGAACCAGACGGCGATGAGGATGGTGAGGCGCCGCATGTTGTCGCCCATCAGGTTCCAACCGTAGACGATCGGTCCGTAGAAGCAGGCACGATAGCGTTGCCGGTCGTCCTCGCGCACGCGCCCGTCCACCAGCCTCGACACCAGCAGGCGCTCGACCGACGGGTGCAGTCCGACGATCCCGCGCTGCATCGCCTCGTAGGCGCCGACGAGGCCGGCGTTTGGAGAGCCGACGACAGCCGGCGGCGGTTCGCCGTTGGTGACGTAGGCCACGTAGGCCGAGCGGTGGTAGTCGTACATCTGCGCGTGGACAACGGTGGACAGACCGGCTATGACCATCAGCGCGAGCAGTTCCCAGCCCCAGCCGCGCGACAGCCCCGAGGCGAGGATGCCGAGATACATCGCGATGTGGGTGACGTAGCCGGCGACGCCGTCCATCATGCGGCCGAACTCGGTGGAATTGCCGGTGAGGCGCGCCAGTTGGCCGTCGGACGAGTCGAGCACGCCGTGCAGCACCAGCAGCGCCACGCCGAGCATCGCGTAGTGCGGCCACGCCAGCAGTGCCCCACCCATGGCCCCGGCCGCCATAGCGACGCAGGTGACCCCCGTGGGCGACATGCCAACCACGCGCGCCGCCAGCGCGAAGACGATGCCAAGCCGCCTGAAGAAGTAGACATCGACCGATTCTTCGATGTCGCGCGACTTGAAGGCCAGCCGGTCCATGCCGGTCAGTATAATTCCTGCAGTCTTCCCCGGGAGTCACACATGACCAGGCTCGCTCGACGCGCCGCTGCCGCTCTGCTGCTCCTCCTCGCTGCGAGCCCTGTGTTCGCGAGCGACTTCAGCGACGACCTTGCCGCGCGCCGCCAGCGCCTGATGCAACGCTTCGGCGCCGACACCATGGTGGTGCTGCGCAGCGCACCCGCCCGCGTCTACTCCAACGACGTCGACTACGAATACCACCAGGACAGCAACCTCTACTACCTGACCGGCATGACGCAGGAAGACACCATCCTGGTGCTGATGCCCGGCAACGCGACCCGCCGCGAGCTGCTGTTCATCAAGGACCGCAACCCCGAGCGCGAGCACTGGACCGGACGCCTGCTCAGTCGCGACGACGCGCGCGAGCGGACCGGCATCGCCACGGTGCTGTCGTCGGGCAGCTTCGAGGCGTTTCTCGACGGTATCCTCGGCCAGCGGGGATACAGCGCCACCGTCGACGAGAAGGAAGCGGCCGAATTTTTCGCGGCACTCACCGAAGGGCGCGCGCGCATCGCGGTCCCGATGGACACCGGAGCACCGGGCGCCCCGCCGACCCGCACCCAGGCCTTCGTGCAGCAACTGCGCGACCGCTACGTTGGCTATACCGCCGTCGATGCCTCGCCAGCGCTGAAGACGCTGCGCATGGTGAAGACACCGTACGAACTGACGCAGCTGACGAAGGCCACCGACATCTCGGCCGAGGCGCAGATGGCTGGGATGCGCGCCGCCGCCCCAGGCGTGTTCGAGTATCAGGTGAAGGCGGCCATCGAAGCGGTGCACCGCAGCCGCGGCGCCGTCTCCTGGGCCTACCCCTCCATCGTCGGCTCCGGCCCGAACGCCACTATCCTGCATTACCCCGAGGACGACCGGCAGATGCAGCCCGGCGACCTGCTGCTGGTGGATGCAGCGGCCAACTACGGCTACCAGGCGTCGGACATCACGCGCACCTATCCGGTGAGCGGCACGTTCAGTGCGGTGCAGCGCGACATCTACAAGATCGTCCTGGACGCGCAGGAAGAAGCAATCAAGGTGGCGAAGCCGGGCGCGACGCTCACCACCATCCACAACCGGACGGTGGAGGTGCTGAAGGAAGGACTGCTGAAGCTCGGGCTCATCACCGACGCCACCGGCCAGCAGTACTCCATGTGGTACACGCACGGCACGTCGCACTTCATCGGGCTCGACGTGCACGACGTCGGCAGCCGCAACGACGAGCTGAAGCCGGGCATGACCTTCACCATCGAACCCGGCCTCTACATCCGGCAGTCGGTGCTCGACAACCTGCCGAAGACCCCGGCGAACCTCGAGCTGATCGCGACGCTCCAGGCGGCGGTGACGAAGTACGACAACATCGGCGTCCGTGTCGAGGACTCGTTCGTGATGGACGCCACCGGCGTCCGCAACCTGTCGTCGGCCGTGCCGAAGCGCATCGCTGACATCGAAGCCTACATGCGCGGCCGCAGCGCCGCATCAGGAGCCCGCTAGATGCGAGTCATGCTGGGCGCGCGCGCCCTCGCCGCCCGTCTCGTGTCACGCCGCGCATACATCGTCGCCAGGCGCATCTCGCTGGTGGTGGCGCTGTGCACCATCACCGCCCTGCAAGTGGCCGCGGCGCCTGCGAACTTCCTGTGGAAAGTGACCGGGCCGCGCGGCGGCACGATGTTCCTGGCCGGTTCGCTGCACCTGCTCACCCGCGAGTACTACCCGCTGGCGCCGGCGTTCGACGAGGCGTTCGCGCAGGCCGACCTGCTGGTCGAAGAGCTCGACCTGGGCGAGATGATGGCCTCGTCGTCGCAGATGCTGATGCTGCAGCGCGGCATGATGCCGGCCGGTCAGACACTGGAGTCGGTGCTGACACCGCGGACCATGACGGCGGTCAAGGCGAAGGTGACCGAGATGGGGCTGCCGATGGCGCCACTGCAACTGTTCAAGCCGTGGGCGCTGGCGCTGACGCTGCAGGGGCTCGAGTGGCAGAAGGCCGGCTTCGATCCGGAGCTGGGGCTCGACCGCCACTTCTACGATCGGTCGAAGGAGAAGAACGTCGGCGTGCAGGGGCTCGAGTCGCTCGACTTCCAGATCGCGCAGTTCGACGGGCTGTCGATGCCGCTGCAGGACAAGATGCTGTCGGACACGCTGAAGGAGATGGGGACGACGCAGGAGGCCGTGGGCGAGATGGCGCGGGCGTGGAAGACCGGCGACGCCCCGGCCATCGAGCGCATCGTGCTGCGCGACCTGAAGTCGGATCCGCAGATGTACCAGCGGTTGCTGGTCGATCGCAATCGCGCCTGGCTGCCGAAACTGGAAGCGCTCTTCGCCCGGCCGACGCCGGCGTTCGTCGTCGTCGGCGCCGCACACCTCGTCGGCAGCGACGGCCTCATCGCCATGCTGAAGGCGAAGGGCTATACGGTGGTGCAGCAATAGGCCTGGAGGGTCCGCCCTTTACCGCTGCGAACTATTCTGACGAGGTCTGCATGCGAGCCGCGCAGTCCTCGCAGATGCCATGTGTCACATGACGGGACCTCGCCACGTAGTCGTCCAGCGAGGACCACGAGCCATCTGCGTCGTGCACGCGCCGACACCACGCGCACATTGGAAACAGTTGTTCCAAGAGGCGGAAATCTTCCAAGGCGCGGCGCAATTGGAGCTGCGTGACGACCGCCTGACGCAGAACTTTCAGCGAATTCAACTGAGCAGGCGTGAGCTGCCGTGGCTTCCGGTCGATCACGCAGAGCGTTCCAAGCGATACGCCCTCCGCTACGGTCAGCGGCGCCCCGGCATAGAAACGGATCGATGGGTCGGCCGTCACGAGGGGATTGTTGGCGAAGCGCTCGTCCTGATGGGCATCTTCCACAACAAAGACATCATCCTGAACGATCGCATGAGCGCAAAACGCTACCTCGCGTGGCGTTTCTGGCGTGTCGAGGCCCGTCCGCGACTTGAACCACTGGCGATTCTCATCAACGAGGGTGATCAAGCTGATAGGGGTGTCACAAATGCTCGCCGCCAAGCGAGTGAGTTCGTCGAACGCATTTTCAGCTCCACTGTCAAGAATCCGGAACAGTCGAAGTGTGCGCAAGCGCTCCGCTTCATTCCTGGGCAGTGGTGGCTTCATTGTCGGCTTCTCCATGGTCCGATCGGCTGTGGCAATTGCCTGTCCAGTGCGGCGGCGTCGGGTGCAGCGCCAGGTTATGTGTCGACCGTGACGGCTGGGTCAGACAGGTCGGGCGGATAGGTCCGCAGCGACAGACATCCCACGCGACAGCCCTACCTGCCCTACCTGCCCTGCCAGCCCTACCGGGACAGCAAGTACGTCGTCTTGACCGCGAACTGCCGGTTGCGCCCGATCGGGCGGCCGAGGGTGTCGGTCTGCAGTTCGTCGTAGGTGACGTAGATATCGCTGCCCGGCTTGTAGATGAAGTTGTAGCGGAAGCTGAGCGACAGCTGGTTCGTGAGCGAGTTGTATTGCGACAGCGAGCGTATGGACTGGCGCGGCGAGATCGCCATGTCGACACGCAGGATGCTCAGGTTCACGACGAACGCGCCCCACGGGCCGTCGACGTCGTTGCGCTGGATCGAGTACTCGCCAGACGCGCGGTTGTTCAGTCGCAGGCCGAGCGTCGCCGAGACGTCGGTGCGGTTGCCACCGTAGTAGGTCTGCGGCGAGAAGGTGAACTGCTCGTAGACGCGGCGCGCCGGGTTCGAGTTGAAGGTGAGGTTCAGCTCGTTGTACTTGTAGGTACCGCGTGGGATGGTGACCGTCTGCACCTTGAACGGCGCATCGATCTGATCGAACCAGTGGTTCCACCAGATATTCAGGTAGGCGCCGTTCTGGAAGCGGGTGCCGACCATCTGGTGGTTGCGCCTGGTGAGCAGGCGGTTGTGCATGTCGGTGATGTAGATGACGTTGATCATCGGTTCCATCACGCGGATGCGACCGCCTGGACGCGGGTTGCGTTCCAGGTGAATCTTCGACTGGCGGATGCCGGTGCGCGGCACGTAGCCGACCTCGTCGTTGAAGTGCGGCTCGATTTGCGAGAACTCGGCGTAGGTCTGCCACCTCGTATCGAGGTAGAGCGCGCGGGCGTGGTACGCGTTGTTATCGGTGTCGACGCCGGGCGACATCGACTTTGCCGCGATGGTGTGGAGCGAGAAGGCGCGATTCGGCGCGAACAGCGCGTCGGCGGCGACCACGCGGTTGAAGCGCGCGGAGTTCATCGACTCCTTGTTGATGAACAGGCCGCCGAGCTTCGAGCGGCGGTTGATGTCCTTGCTGTAACGCGCCACGAGGAAGTTGTCGGCCGGCCGGCCGCTGAACTCCTCGGTCTGCAGGTCCATCACCGCGAGGTTGTTCCCCTCCACTTTGCCGGTGAGGCGGGCGCCGCCGCGAATGCCGATCGGCTGCCCCGTGTCGGACAGGCCGATACGCCGGCTGAAGAACAGATCCATCTGCCGCTCGAGCCCCTGCGTGCCGACGGTGAACTGCCCCGAGTTCTCAAGAAAGAAATCGCGTTTCTCAGGGAAGAACAGCGCGAAGCGCGTCAGGTTCACCTGCTGCTCGTCCACTTCGGCCTGCGCGAAGTCGGTGTTCACCGTGAGGTCGAGCGCCAGGCCGTGGCCCAGGCCGTATTTCACGTCCATGCCGACGTCCTTCAGTCCGTCGGTGTTCGACGTCGAGCCGACCCGGTCGTACTTTGCACCGGCCGTCACGTACGGCTTCAGCCGCAGGTCGAGACCGCGATTGAGGTCGGTCATGCCGGTGAGCGAGCCGGCCAGACTGACCTGCATCAGGTTGTACGGTTTCGGGATCGGCGACCAGTAGACAATTTCGTTCTTGCGGCGGACGTTGCGCGAGAAGTTCAGGCCCCACGTCTGCACCGGCACGTCCGGCGAGCGCAGCGTGACCATCGGGATCGCGATCTCGGTGACCCAGCCGTCGCTGGTGCGGCGCGACACCGCTTCCCATACGCCGTTCCAGTCCTTGTTGATGTTCGAGGCCGACCCACGGACGTTGCCGCCGCCCTCCTCGAAGATCTGCTGTTCGAGCTTGGCCCCGAGCGGGTTCGTCACGAACATATAGCCCGACCGCGAGTCGCGGAAGGTATCGAGGATGACCTGGAAATTGTCCTCGTCCATGATGCGCGACGAGTCGCGCCGCATCTCGGTGGCGCGCAGGTGGTCGGGATCGGAGTCGAACGCGTGCACCCCGATGTAGAGGTTACCGGCGTCGTAGAGGATCCTGACTTCGGTCCGCTCGGTCGCCGGTTGACCGTTCATCGGCTCCTGCTGCGTGAAGCTGTCGATGACCGTCGCGGTCCGCCAGGCCTCATCGGAGAGGATGCCGTCGATCTGCGGGGCGCCCGCCGCACGCTGCACCTGAATGCGGTACTGCTCGCCGCGGTTCGAGGCCGCCGGCTTCGGCTGCTCGGATGCTGGCTGCTCCGGCGCGTGAACGTGCGGCTGAGGCTGCGCACCGACTGGCGCGCCAACAAGAAGGAAGGCACAACACGCCACGCCGGACCAGATGGCCCGCTGGCCAAAGTTCATCGAAATCATGCGACAAACTAGCACAGGTCAGCGGGTTAAGGGCATTCGAGACGGCGTCTCAGGCCTGTCTGGATTTGTGGCACGTTGCGGCAGCGCAGGGCGTCCTGGCTGGTCGGGCCGAAACAGAACCTCACCGGGTGTGCGGCTTTCCAATTAGAGTTGATGCTGTGACCACGCCCGATATGAGCCTGAGCGGCGCCTCCGTGCTGGTGGCGGGAGCCGGCCTCGCGGGGCTGGTGGCCGCTCGCGACCTCGCCGCCATGGGCGCCTCCGTCACCGTCGTGGAGGCACGTGACCGGGTCGGCGGACGGGTCTGGACCCTCCGGGACGGCTTCATCGACGGTCAGCACGCCGAAGCCGGCGGCGACCTGATCGACGAAGAACAGCACGCCATCCGTAGCCTCGCTGACGAGCTCGGCCTCTCCCAGGTGCGCATTCTCAGCAACGGCTTTGGCTACGCCCGTCCCGATCAGGGCGGCGAGGTGAAGCTGGTCCCCCGGAGTGCGGCCCGCGGCTGGGAACGCGTCGGCCACGAACTGGCCGGGCTCGCCCAGCGCTACCGCTGGAGTGAACGCCGGTGGGACTCGCCGGTCGCGGCCGACATGGGGCGCCGCTCGGTGGCGCGATGGCTCGACGACATCGGTGCCGACAGCGAGCTGCGCGCCACCTGCCTCGGCCTGCGCGGCTTCTTCCTGGCCGACCCCGAGGAACTGTCGCTGCTTCAACTGGTCGACCAGTTCTCGCAGGACGACGCGCCGGCGCCAGGCAAGATGTTCCGGATCGAAGGCGGGAACGACCGCCTCACCGCCGTGCTGGCGGCGCTGCTGGGCGAACGGGTGCACCTGAACACCGAACTGCTCGCCGTGTCGCAGCGGGGCGGCACCGTTCGCGCCTCACTGCGCAACGGCCGGTCGCGCACGCAGTTACAGGCCGACTACCTCGTGCTGGCCCTGCCGGCCCCACTCCTCCGGCGCGTCCCCATCACGCCTGCCCTTCCAGCGCAGCAGCACGAAGCCGTCGCCTCGCTCCCCTACGGCCGCGGCACCAAGACGCTCCTGCAGTTCACGTCGCGCTTCTGGCGCAAGACCGGCCGGCCGCGCGCGTTCGGGTCGCCACTGCCGATTGGCGCGGGTTGGGAGGGCAACGAAGAGCAGCGTGGCAAGGCGGGCATTTTTGCGCTGCTGGCCGGCGGCTCCGCCTCCGACGCCACCAACACCATCATTGAGCACGAAGGGATTCAGGGCATTGTGCGCGGGCTCGGCTGGCTCGGCGCCAACCAGACCGACCTGGTCGCATGGCGGCAGGCCCGCTGGGAGTCGGACCCGTGGTCGCGCGGCGGCTACGCGCTGTTCGACCCGGCATACAAGCCAAGCCTGCGCGGCTGGCTGGCGCAGCCGTGCGGACGCCTCTTCTTCGCGGGTGAACACACCAGCCTGCGCTGGCAGGGCTACATGAACGGCGCCGTCGAGTCAGGACACCGCGCTGCCGCCGAAGTTCGCGCCACGCACATCATGGGCAGCGGACAGTAGACGGCCTAAGCCACCCTCCCCCCAATCTCCAACGTCCAACTTCCAGCCTCCTACTTTTTCGCCACCCTCAACATCGAGTGCATGACGCCGATGCAGGCGTTCATCACCACCACGAGTCCGCCAGCCGTGGCGCGTGCCGCCGCGTCTTCGCTGGCGATGCCCGACTGCAGCCATAACGCGCGGGCGCCAATCGCGACCGCCGAGTCGGCAAGCGGCGGCGTGTGCTCGGGCCGACGGAACACGTTGACGAGATCGACCGGTTCCGGAACGTCCTCGAGCCTGGCATAGGCCTTCTCGCCGAGCACCGCGGTTTCATTCGGGTTCACCGGGATGACGCGATAGCCGGCGCTCTGCAGCTTCTGCATGATGCCGTGCGAGCTCCGTTCGGGATTGCTCGACGCCCCCACCACGGCCACCGTCTTCGCCTCGGTCAGCAACTGGCGCAGCTCGTCGTCGGACGGATTGGCATGCATGGGGATCACTCCGGCCTTCGGATGGCAAACGCGCACCACGTGCGCACTGCTCAGAGTTGCGCGATCGCCTGCTCGAGCTGCGTCACCAGTTCGTCGAGCTGCTGGACCACCGCCTGCACCGTCTCCGGCTGGCTCAGGTCGACGCCGGCGCGCTGCAGCAGCACCATCGGATGGTCGCTGCCGCCGGCCTTCAACAGATCGAGATAGCGTTCGACCGCTGCGGGGCGCTCTGCGTCTGAGGCGCCGAGAATCTGCCTGAGGATCTGCGCGCTCGACGCGTAGCAGGTGGCGTACTGGTAGACGTAGTACGGCGTGCCGAAGAAGTGCGGGATGCGCGCCCAGGTGACGGCCGACAGCTCGTCATAGTCGAACGCATCGCCGTGGTACGTCTTCAACAACCCAAAGTAGAGCGCGTTCAGCACCTCCGCGGTGATCGGCTTGCCGGCTTCGACCAGGCGGTGCGCCTGCAATTCGAAGTCGGCGAACATCACCTGCGTGTAGAAGGTGCCGACGATGCCGTCGAGAGCGTGCTGGAGGAGGACGATACGCTGCTTCGGGTCCGAGGTGCGCTCGAGCATGAAGCGCAGGAAGAGCGCTTCGCTCAGCGTGGACGGCACCTCGGCCACGAAGATCGTGTAGTTCGCGTAGGCGAACGGCTGGTGCGCGTGCGCCAGCGTGGTGTGCATCGAGTGCCCCATCTCGTGCGCCAGTGTGAACGCCGAGTCGAGCGTGTCGTTGTGGTTGAGTAGCATGAACGGCGGGCAGCCGTAGACCGGCGCCGAGTAGGCCCCGCTCCGCTTGCCGACGTTCTCGAACACGTCGATGCACTGCGACGCCAGCACCTCGCGCATCTGCTGCTGATAGGCGTCGCCGAGCGGCGCGACGGACTGCGGCAACCACTCGAGCGCCTCGTCGTACGCATACGTCTCGTCGAGGTCGACCAGTGGAATCGCGGAGTCGTAGCCGTAGTAGTGCTCGAGCCCGAGCACCTGACGCCGCAGCCGCTGATAGCGCTGCAGCGGGGCCACCCCGGCGCGCGCCTGCTCGACGAGGTTTTCCACGACCGTCGTCGGGATGTTGTTGCCGTGCAGGGCGGCGTCGAGCATGGTGGCGTAGCCGCGGGCCTGCGCATGGAACCAGTCGCGCTGCAGGATGCCGTTGTAGAGCGCCGCGTAGGTGTTGATGTTCGCCTGAAAGGTCTCGTGGAACGCCTTGAACGCCGCGGCCCGGTCCGGCTGGTGCCGGTTCGAGGCGAGCAAGGCGCGGTACTGGCCGTAGGACAGCGTGGCGGTGGCGCCGCTCGGCAGCGTCACGGTCGGCGACTTCAGGTCGGCGGTGGAGAGCGACGCGTAGGCGTCGTACGGCGCCGACGAGAAGCGGCTCGACAGCGAGAGCAGCTGTTCGCCCTTCTCGTCGAGCACGTGCTCCTGTTGCCGGTAGAGGTCTTCGAGCGCGAACCGGTACACGGCCAGCGCCGCGTCATCCTGCATCCACTGCTGGACGGTGGCGAGCGGAATGGCGAGCAATTCGGGATCGAACCACGCCGAGGCCTGCGCCGCCTTCGCGAACAGGATCTGCACCTGCTGCCGCTTGCCGTTGATGGCGTTGTCGCGCTGGTCCTGGTCGTACCACAGCGACGCGAAGTACCAGACGCGGTACGACAACTGCCCGATGCGATCGCGCTGTTGCAGTGCGGCGAGCAGCCCGGCGCCGACGCCCGCCAGCGAGCCCTGCCGTTCGGCGAACGCGCCGATTTCGCGGTCGAGCTCGGCATAGGCCGTCTCCCACGCCTGCCAGTCTGGAAAGATGCTCTGCAGGTTCCACTTGTAGCGATCGTCTACCTCCGCACGTTCGCGGAGCGTGGCGGCGGCGGGGGCATCGGCAGGGGCGTAGAGATCCATTCGAAAAATCATACTGCGACGCCGACGATCGTGCGCTCCGGTGAGGGCGGGGTGTCGTGTCCGGCTTGCCTGTCCTGCCCGCCTTACCTGCCCTTCGCGGCCACTTCGACCAGCGTGTTGAAGATCATCTCGGTCCCACGGCGCAGCGACTCGACACTCACCTTCTCGTCGTTCCCGTGCATGCGCGTCAGTTCGTCGGCGGTGATCGGATACGGATAGATGCCGTAGACCGGAATGCCGCGGCTGCGCCATGCGCCCGCGTCGGTGCCAGCCTGGAACAGGTACGGCGTCACGTCGGCGCCGCCGAAGGTGGCCTTCGCCTGCTTCTCGAGTGCCAGATACAGCGGGTTGTCTTCAGGTGACGGCGGCACACGCGACGGCCCGGCGTTCGGATTCGAGAGGCGGACAGTGATGGCCGGGTCGTCGATCACCCGCTGGAAGGTGCTGACGATCTCCTTCGGGTCGGTGCCGGGGATGACGCGGACGTTGATGGTGGCGTCGGCCGAGCCCGGGATGACGTTGCTGCGGAAGCCGCCGTCGATGATGACCGGTGCGATCGTGTTCCGAATGATCGCGTGCATCAGCGGGTCCTTGCTCACCTCGCGATCGGCCGCGGCAAGCGCCGCCGGATCCGTGCTGGTCAACAGCGTCTGGTAGTGAGCGGCCAGCGGCTGCGGCGACGTGCGCGCCAGCACCGCCAGGAACTTGCGGTTGGCACCGGTGAGCTGCACCGGGAACTCGAAGGTGGAGAGCTTGGCCAGCGCGCGCGACAACGCGAAGATGGCGTTGTCCGGTCGCGGCATCGACGAGTGCGTCGACGTGCCTGTCGCCGATACGATGACGCCGACCGACGACTTGTCCGCCGTCGCGATGCTCACGTACTTCACCGTCCGGTCATCGCCGGCGATGATCCAGCCGCCTTCGTTCAGCGCGAACTCGGCGTCGATCTGCGCCCAGTGGGTCTGCGCCAGCCACGACGTGTTGTACTGCGCGGCTTCCTCGTCGGCTTCGACCACGAAGATGACATCGCGCGCCAGCGGCACCTTGCGTTCGGCCAACTGCATGACCGCTCGCGCAAAGACCGCCATGCCCCCCTTGAAGTCGATGGCGCCGCGGCCGTAGACATCACCGTCCTTGATGACGCCCGCGAACGGATCGACCGTCCACGTCTCGCGTTCCACCCCGACGACGTCGGCATGCGCGGCCAGTAGTACCGGGCGCTTGCTGCCGTCGCCCTTGAGGCGGGCAATCATGTGCGACTTCCCCACCTCGGGCGTCGGCACGATCGTCACCTCGAAGCCGAGGGGACGCAGTTTCGACGCGAGCAGTTCGTCGACCAGCCCTTCGTGGCCGGGCGGGTTGCTGGTGTCGAGCCGAATGATCTCCTGCAGCAGCGCGGCGGTGGGATCGACTGCCGGCTGCGCCGATGCCCTGGCGGCAAGCATGACGACAGCAGCGAGAGTGACGGCAGCAACGCTTCTCATGGCTGCTATGGTCGCACGAAGGCGCGACGCACGGCGCGTCCGGCTTCAGCGCGGTTCCGCGTAGTGTCCGGCTTCAGCCGGACCGTCATCGTCAGAGCGTGACGAACTCGAGGCGCGCCTCGCGCCCCTCCACCGTGAGGATGGCGACGCTCGGCGCGAGGTTGAACCGGCGCGGGCCCGCTGCCCCAGGGTTCACCACCAGTCGGCCATCGTCGGACCGGACCATGAGCGCGCGGTGGGTGTGGCCGTAGACGATGATGTCGGCGGCGTAGTGCGCGAGCAGCAGTTCCGGCTTCGGGCTGCCAATTTCGTCGCCGTGGCTCACGTGCAGGGTGAGCGCGCCAATGGGCAGCGACAGCGTGCGCGGCAGGTTCGGGTCGTGCCGGTCGTCGACGTTGCCAGACACGGCGTTCACCGGCGCGATGGCTCGCAGGGCGGCCAGCACCGATGGGCCGCCGACATCGCCCGCGTGGACGATGAGGTCGACGCCAGCAAAGGCCGCAGTCACCTGTGGCCGGAACTGGCCGTGCGTGTCGGAGATCAGGCCGACCACCACCCTTGATGAAGTCATGCCGGTGGCGCCGGCTTCGCCGCGTGCGTATACCCGCGAAGCCCAGGCGTGGTGAGCGCCACCCAACCCGTGGCGAGCAGGCAGCCGATGCCGCCGGTGATGACCGAGAAGGGGGCACCGAATGAATTGGCGACCGCGCCGGCTTCGAGTTCGCCGAGTTGCGGTCCACCAGTGAAGAAGACCATGTTGATGCCGGTCATGCGGCCGCGCAGGCGGTCGGGCGTCTCGAGTTGGCGGATGACATTGCGCAGCACCGTGCTCACCGTGTCGGTGGCGCCGACGAAGGCCAGGCAGGCAAACGTGAGCCAGAAGGAGCGGGAGAAGCCGAAGACGATGGTGGCGAGGCCGTGTCCGACCACCGCCCAGATGATCACCGAGCCGCGCTTCCGGACCTTCTCCGTGGCCGGCACCATCACGAGGCTCGTGAGGAATGAGCCGACGGCCGGCGCGGCGAACAGCCAGCCGTAGCCGCGTGCGCCGACGAACAAGATGTCCTGCGCGAAGATCGGCAGCAGCGCCGTGGCCGAGGCGAAGAACGTCGCAAAGAAGTCGAGCAGCATCGTCGAACGAATGAGCGGCGCCCTGAAGACGAATTGCAGCCCTTCCTTCGCCGCGGCCCACGACACCTCGTTCGTCTCGCCGGCCACCGGCGCGGCGGCTACCGGCAGGTCGCGCATCATCGCGAGCGCCAGGATGACGAAGCCGAACGACAGGGCGTTGAAGAAGTAGGCGGAGGCCACCCCGGCTTCGGCAATGGCGAACCCGGCGGCTGCGGGGCCGACCACCGATGCCGTCTGGAACATGATCGTGTTCAGCGTGATGGCGTTCGACAGGTGCGCACGCGGTACCAGCGTCGGTACGAGGGCCGCCCGGGCCGGCAGATCGAACGCGCTGACCGCGGCGCCGATGGCCGACAGTGCGTAGATGGGCCACACGGCGGTGCCGCCGCTGTAGGTATAGAGCGCCAGCGACAGCGCGACGAGGCCCGCGAGCGACTGCGTGACGAACAGGACCTTGCGGCGGTCCATAGCGTCGGCAACGACGCCGCTCACCATGGAAAAGACGACGATCGGCGCGATGCGCACCAGACCGACGAGGCCGAGGGCAATGGCCTTGCGCTCGGGCGACACCAGCAGCGACACATGCCAGAGCAGTGCCGCGTTCTGCATCATCGAGCCGGAGAACGACAGCAGCAGGCCGACCCAGATCAGCCGGAAGTTGCGGTGTTGGAGTGCGACAAGCGAGCGAGGCAGGGACGACACAGAATTCAGAAGTCAGAGGTCAGAAGTCAGACATTCTGACTTCTGAGTTCTGACTTCCAACTTCGGAACTACCGGACGCCGAGGAGTTCGACGTCGAACACGAGCGTGGCATTGGCGGGAATGACACCGCCGGCGCCGGCACTGCCGTAGCCGAGGCTCGGCGGAATGATGAGGGTGCGCTGCCCGCCGACTTTCATGCCGGCCACGCCCTGGTCCCAACCGCGGATGACCTGGCCTGCGCCGAGGCCGAACTCGAACGGCTGGTTGCGGTCGCGCGAGCTGTCGAACTTCGTGCCGTGCTTGTCGGCAGCCGACTCGTTGTAGAGCCAACCGGTGTAGTGCACGGAGACTACCTTGCCGTTCGTGGCATCCGTGCCGGTGCCCACTTTCACGTCGGTGACTTGCAGGGTCGTAGAGTTACTCACGCCGGATCCTCCAGTAGTTGCGTCAGAGCTGCCGCCATTGCCTCCGCACGCAGAGAACGCGCCGAGCATGCCGCACAGACTTCCAAGAACGATGAAATGTTTCATGATGCCTCGCCCTTCAATTGACGGCGAGCAGTTGCACGTCGAACACGAGCGTGGCGTTGCCCGGTATCGCTCCCGATCCGCTCGCACCGTAGCCGAGGCTCGGCGGAATGATGAGCCTGCGCTGACCTCCGACTTGCATCCCCGGAATACCCTGATTCCAACCGGCAATCACCTGTCCGCCGAGCGTGAAGGAAAACGGCGCGCCGCGGTCGAGCGAGCTGTCGAACTTCGTGCCTTTGTTCTCGGCGGCGGAGGCCTTGTACAGCCAGCCGGTGTAGTGAACGCTGAGCGATCGGCCCGACGTCGCGGTGGCGCCGGTTCCAACGACGAGGTCGGTTGTCTGCAGGGTCGCGATCGAACTCAAACCCGTGTCAGCGGTGGCGGTGTTGCTCGGCGCGACAGTGTTGCCGCTACAGGCGCTGAAGGCGGCGAGCAGGGCGAACAGGCTTGCAATGGACAGGAACTGTTTCATAGTCGTGCTCACGATTCTACTAGAAGCACCAACTTGCCAATATGGTGGCTCGACTCCATCAGCGCGTGCGCCTGGGCGGCCTGCGCCAGCGGGAACGTGGCGTGGATGACCACCCGCACGGCGCCCGACTCGAGCAGTGGCCACACCTGCGCGCGCACCGCCGCAGCAAGCCGCCCCTTCTCCTCCACCGACCGCGCCCGCAGCGTCGACCCGGTGATGGTCAGCCGGCGCTGGAGAATCGGAATGGTGCTGATCGTCGAGTGGGAGCCGCCGAGCTGCGCAATCTGCACCAGCCGGCCATCCATTCCGAGCACATCGATGTTCCGCTGCAGGTACTCGCCACCGACCATGTCGAGCACGACGTCCACGCCGTGGTCAGCAGTCAGCGCCTTCACCTCGGCCACGAAGTCCTGCTCGCGGTAGTTGATGCAGCGCTCGGCGCCGAGGGCCTCGCATGCCCGGCACTTCTCGTCGCTCCCGGCCGTAGCGAAGACCCTGGCGCCGCGGGCGCGCGCCAGCTGAATGGCCGCGGTGCCGATGCCGCTCGACCCGCCGTGAATCAGCACCGACTCCCCGGCCTTCAACTGCCCACGCTCGAACACGTTGGTCCACACGGTGAACATCACCTCCGGCAGTGCGGCGGCCTGCGTGACGTCGAGTCCGGCCGGGACCGGCAGGCACTGCGGTGCCGGCGCCACGCAGTACTCGGCGTAGCCGCCACCGGCCAGCAGCGCGCAGACGCCGTCGCCAATGGACCATCCCGTGACCTGGCTCCCCACCGCCGCCACGGTCCCTGCGACTTCCAGCCCCGGAATATCCGTGACCCCCTGGGGCGGCGCATAGCGCCCCTGCCGTTGCAGCACATCCGGCCGGTTTACACCGGCGGCGGCTACCTTGATGAGGAGATCGCCTGGCCCACATTCCGGCGTGGGGCGCTCCACGGGGACGAGGACGTCGGCTGGGCCTGGTTCGCGGATGGCAATGGCAATCATGTGGTCATTGGTCATTGGTCGTTGGTCGTTGGTCGTTGGTCGTTGGTCGTTGGTCGTTGGTCAGTCCTGACCGAACGCCGCTTCTATCGTCGCCCACTCGTGCGTGCGCCGCCAACCGACCGCAGCGGTCAGGTTGGTACGGGCCGCGAGGCTGCCCCCGTTCAGTTGCGCTGACGCCATGTAGGCCGGGGTGCCGACGAGCGCGCCCGGCGAGGTCATCCTCGGCGCCTCCACGCCTCCCACACCCTCGTCGACAGACGCCAGACCGAAGTCGAGGATCTTCAGCGTGCCGCTGCTGGCGCGGATGATGTCCTCGGGCGTGAGATCGCGCTGCGGCGGCCCGCGCCAGCACCGTGAGCGCCACCTCGCGGCCCAGACGGCTGTCGGTGGCCAGATCGACACGCCACATGCCGCCGTGGCCACGCGCCCGGCGGACAAGAAAGGCGCCGGCATCCGGCCGCGGCCGGTCGACGCACCGTTCGACGCGGTCGCGTCCGGGGCGCCACTGATCGGGGGTCATGCGTGCCCTCCAGCGAATTCGCGGAACAACCAGGCACGAGCCAGCGCGAAGCGGCGCTTCAGCATGGCGGGCGACATGTCGAGCGCTTTCACCGCATCCTCGATGCTCAAGCCGACGAAGTAGCGCAACTCGATGATGCGCGCCTGCTCCGGATCGATCGCCTCGAAACGTTCGAGTGCCTCATCGAGCGGGCGGCGATGCCGATGAAGTGGTTGCGTTCGGTGAAGGCGGCCGTGGTGCCGGCGAGGCGAAGGTAGGCCTCGTGCACGAGCGCAGTGGCCTGCCGCATCAAGCCGGCGCGGTCACGCCGCGTGGAGACGGCGGCGATGCGGCGCAGTTCGTCGTAGACGGCGGTCGCCTGGTCGTCGCCGTCTGGCCGAAAGCCTGGCTGGTCGGTCACGGTTGGGGGACAATTGTAGTCAGGTGTTGCAGAAATGGTGATTGTGCTCGTCGCGGCGGCAGTGAACGGCACGGAGGTGGCGACGCGTGCGCTGGCCGAGCGGTTGGGATGGGCGTACGCGGCGGTCGGACGTGGCGACGATGTGCGGCGGATGGCGAGGCATGCACTCGAACGGCGCGAGTCGCTTGTCCTGGCGTGGCCCGCAGCAGACGTCGCGCGTGCAGCGGCGGCGCTCGACGGACTTCGCCCCGTGCGATTCGTGGCATTCCAATCGACGCCCGCACCCGTGCCGTTCCAGGCGCTGGGTGTGGACGCGGCGGCCGACGTCGATGGGATCGTCGGTCTCGTGCGTCTGCAGTTCGGGGTCTAGGGGCGAGCGAACCGCGGCGAGGGCTACGGCTGTGGCCGGACGCCACCCTCCACGTACTGCCACGACTGCAAAGCCAGCTCTGGATATTGCCGCCGCAACGCATCAACACGGCCTGCGTATTCGCGCCGTGGAAACTCGCCGTTCAGCAAGCGCGCACGTAACCGCTTGATCTCGTACTTGTAGAGTTCGCGCACATACTCGCGCACCAGTTCCGGCCGCGTGTGCGGCAGCGGCAACACACCGTGGCGGGCCAGGTCGGCGAGGACGGAGGGGCGGTAGACAGAGGACATGGGAGGCGTTGGGCTCGAGGCTCTAGGCTCTAGGCTCTAGGCTTTGGGCACGCACGCGGGTCACACTGGGGCCTGAAGCCCAGAGCCATCCCGGCGCCCGCACTGTTCCCCTGGCGCCTACGGCGCCAGCGTGCGCCGGACCGCCTCGAACGTCGCGTTGATCTTCAGCACATGCCGCGGGCGCGCCACCACTTCGGCGAGCGCGGCCGGCATCTCCACCGGACGCCCGAGCACCGGTTCCACGACTTCGCTGAACTTCGACGGATGCGCCGTGGCGAGGAAGATGCCGATACGGTCGGTTCCCGCCTGCCCCACCCGCCCAAGATGATCCGTGATGCCCAGGTAGCCGATCGCGCTGTGCGGATCGAGCAGGTAGCCCCGCTCCTCGTAGACGCGCCGGATGGTGCGCTTCACGGCATCGTCGGTGTAACGGCACCCTTCGATGTCGGCCTGCATGGCCTCGAGGTCGTCGTTGTAGAGCCAGCGCATGCGTTCGAAGTTGCTCGGGTGGCCGACGTCCATCGCATTCGCAATGGTCTGCACCGACGCGCGCGGCTCGAACCGGCCGTTCGCGAGATAGGCCGGCACGACGTCGTTAACATTCGTGGCGGCCACAAACGTCCGGATGGGCAGCCCAGCGCGCTTGGCGATCAGCCCAGCGGTGAGATTGCCGAAATTGCCGCTCGGCGTGCAGAGGTGAATCTCCGCGCCTGGACGCACACGCGCGGCCTGCGCCACGGCGTGGAAGTAGTAGACCATCTGCGGCAGCAGACGGCCGATGTTCACCGAGTTCGCCGACGTCAGCCGCACTTCGCGACGCACCTCGGCGTTCGCGAACGCGTCCTTCGCCAGCCGGTGACAATCGTCGAAGCTGCCGTCCACCGCGTACGCCCGGACGTTGCCGTCCTCCGAGTTGAACATCGTCAACTGGGCTTCCTGCGTCGGGCTGACCCGGCCGTCCGGATAGAGGATGACGACGCGCGTGTGCGGGACGCCGTGGAAGGCGTGTGCCACCGCACTGCCGGTGTCGCCCGAGGTGGCCGCCAGCACAGTGAGCGGCTGGTCGCCGGTATCGAGCGACGCGATCAGCCGCGCCATCGTGCGGGCGCCGACGTCCTTGAACGCCAGCGTCGGCCCATGGAACAGCTCGAGCGAGTAGAGGCCTGGCTCGACTTCGACGAGCGGAATCGGGAAGTTCAGCGCTTCCGCAACCACCGCTTCGCAGATGGTGGCGTCGAGTTCGGGACGCGTATAGGGCCGCAGCGCGCGGTAGGCGATTTCGGTGAGCGTGCGCTGCGGAAGCCGGGCGAGTTCGCTCTCGCTCCACGGCTCGATCGTCTCGGGTATGTAGAGCCCGCCGTCGGGCGCCAGCCCCTCGAGCATCGCCGTCTTCAACGAGACTGATGCCGCTCCATCAGCGCCACCGACGTGCGTGGCGCGCCGGCCGCGCGTGGTTATGAAGCGCATGTCGACACGACGCGGGCGCCCTGGCCGCTGATGCGCGAGATGTACACCTGCGGCTCGCCGCCAATGTGGGTCTTGACCGCCGTCGTCATCGCAGCGGCGACGCGCGCCGCTGTTTCGTCCCCGCGACAGAGCGCGAACAGCGACGGGCCTGAGCCCGAGAGGCTGCTGCCGAGCGCACCGGCGTCGGCGGCAGCCCGCTTGATCAGCGCCAGTCCAGGCACGAGCGGCGCCCGGCGCGGCTCGGCAATGGTGTCCTCGAGCGCACGCGAGAGCAGGTCGAAGTCGCTGGTGTGCAGGGCGTGGACGAACGCACCGAGGTTCGCCCACTGCTGCACCGCATCGTGCAGCGACACCGTGTTGCCGAGCAGCGCGCGCGCCATCGCCGTTTCGATTTCCAGGTCAGGGTGGATGACCACCGCCGTCAGCCCTGCCGGCACCGGCAGCGTGATGATGTCGGTGGGGTTGGTGCTGCGGACCAGCACGAAGCCGCCGCAGATGCACGGGGCGATATTGTCGGCGTGCGACGAACCGGCGCCGAGCCGCTCGCCTTCGAGCGCGCACTGCACCAGCGTGTCCTTCGACACGTTCGCGCCGAGCAGGGCACTGACGGCGACGACCGCTGCCGCCGCGCTGGCCGCGCTGCCGCCCAGGCCGCTCGACAGCGGCAGCCCCTTGCGGATGGTGAGCGACACGCCTCGCGGATCGCCGAGCCGCGTCAGCAGCGCGAGCGCCGCGACACCGGCCGTGTTCTTCGCCGCGTCGCGCGGCAGGCGCCCACCGTCGCCTTCGATGGCGGCGATCGTCACGCCGGCTGGGCCGAAGGCGGCCGTCACTTCATCGCCGGGTTCGTCGAGCGCAAAGCCGAGGACATCGAACCCGCAGGCGACATTGGACACCGTCGCGGGCGCAAAGGCGGTAACTGAGGTCATGAGCGGTAGTCGTTGCCGATGGACGGGATGAGATATTCGCGGAACGCGCGATCGAAGTCGTATTCGGGGGAGAAGCCCCAGTCGGTCCGCGCCGCCGAATCGTCCACGTCGGCCAGCCAGGAGTCGACAATACCCTGTCGCTTCTGGTCGATTTTATACGTGATTTGCGCATTCGGGAATGCCCGACGGACGAAGTCGCGAATCTCGGCGGCGAATCGGCTGAACGCACCGACGTCGTAGGCCGTCCGCGTGAGCCGCTCGCAGGGGACGGGCGAACTGGTCTTCGGTGACCCGTCCGCCCCTTGCCTTCGCGTCGAGCGCATTCACGTCGAGCGTGATGACACTCGCCGGCTCGGCGAGACCACGAACCAGTGCGTGGCCGATCTCGCCGCCAGCGCCGGTGATAAGGACCACGGCTTCACGCATGACAAGTGCGACGGCGCACCTGACCAGCCTCCGCCAAGGCTACGGCGGTCCGCCGAAGCGTTTGCGAAGGTGGAAGGTGCGCGGCGACGGCTGGCGCCGTTGCTACTGCAGAATCTGCGGCAGCTTGCCCAGTTCGCCCCAGGTGTCTGGGTCCTGGCAGAGCAGCGTCGTCAGGTAGAGCGACACATCTTCCGCCGGGTACTTGCCGGCAATGGCCTCGACCGCCGGCCCGATCTTCTCCGCGTCCGGCTTCGCGTCGTCGTCTCCGATGATGCCGTTCTCGTGCGTGAGGCCGAGGTGATCGAGGAACAGCCCCATCATGTCGCGCTGCTCGGTGAGGTGATAGACCACGAGACAGCGGGCGGCCAGCACTTCCGGCAGCGAGGCGAGCGTCGCCAGGTGCTTGGCCCGGCGTTCATCGTCGAGCCCCATGACGAACTTGGGGCGGAATTTCTTGGTCTGCGCGATGAGCAGGATCGCCTGCACGTGCTCGTCGGCAGCCTGCTCTTCGGCCCAGAAGGCACGGGCCGCACGGAGGCGCTGGTCCGAAGTCATACGGCGCCAAAGTCTGGAGGGGGTCAACGTCGATTCGGTCATAATGGAACTTCAATTCTATGCACAAACAGACCCGCTTCGTCGCTCTCTGCTCGGCGCTGGTCCTCGGGGCCGCGGCCATCGCCGCCGCCCAGCAGATCGCCTCGCCGGGCGTGCACCCTATCAGCGGCCGGCGCTATGCCCTCACCATGAGTTACCTGGGCGCCGACTGGCTGGACCGCT
>Ga0114966_10000185_pt1 | contig 59530 bp, 59 predicted proteins | sample M_130207_XF_Meta_FD_87029 | JGI IMG/M metagenome (GOLD analysis project Ga0114966, IMG submission 87029) | Freshwater microbial communities from Lake Montjoie, Canada to study carbon cycling - M_130207_XF_MetaG | ecosystem: Environmental > Aquatic > Freshwater > Lake | place: Lake Montjoie... | reverse complement strand
GCGCGTCCCGGTGCCGGTCACCACGTTCACGCCATTCGCCCAGGGCGGCGCCGCGCAGCAGCCGATCACCTCGTTCAACTACGAGAACATCGGTGTCAACATCGACATCACTCCGCGCACGCATCACGACGACGACGTGACGCTGAGCCTGAAGATTTCCGTGCAGAGTATTTCTGGCACCGGCTTCGGCGGGTTGCCCACGTTCGGCAACCGCGAAATCAGCACGGTGATTCGCCTGCGCGACGGCGAGACGAACATGCTGGCGGGCCTGATCCGCGACGAGGAGCGCAAGGTGCTGGAAGGACTGCCTGGGCTGAGTGACTTACCGGTCATCGGTCGGCTGTTCGCGCACTCGCGCATGGAGAACAGCCAGACCGACATCATCCTCACGTTGACGCCGCACATCGTGCGGGTGCTCGACCTCGACGAGAGCGACCTGCTGGCCTTCAGGGTGGGACGCGACTCCGGCGCGCCGGCGATTCAGCTGCCGGCGTTCCTGCCGGCGTTCCAGCCCGGCGACACGCCGCCGCGCGACACGCCGGCCCAGCCTGCCGGGCCGAGCTCGGTCATCGGTCCGCCCCCTGGCACGCAGCGTCCGGTCCTTCCGAGCGCCGGCCAGCAGCCGCGTTAGTATCGGCTGCCGACCGGACGGTCGGCGGCCGGCGCACCGCACGTCTCAGCCCAGGCGCGCCACCGACGCACCCAATCCCTTCAACCGTTCGACCAGCTGCGCGTAGCCGCGTTCCACCGTCTCGAGCGGTGTCACGCGGCTCTCGCCGTCGGCCGCCAGCGCCGCGGCGATGAGCGCCATGCCCGATCGCAGGTCGCGGCTGTCGAGCGGACGCCCACGCAGCTTGCGCGGCCCCGTCACGATGATGCGGTGCGGATCGCAGAGGAACAGATCGGCGCTCATACCGCTCATTTGTTCGAGGGCGAAGAGCCGCAGTTCGTAGAGCCAGTCGTGGACGAGCGTGCGCCCCTCGGCCTGCGTCGCCAGCACGGTGACAAGGCTGACGAGGTCGCTCGGGAAGCCGGGCCAGAGGCCGGTGGTGATGCGTCCGGCCGCCATCGGCTTCGATTGCTCCACCCGAAACAGGCCTTCCTCGACCGAGCACTGGATGTTCAGCCGCTTGAGGACGGCGGCGATCACCTCGATGTCTTCGGCGCGTGCGCCGCGCACGTCGATCTCGCCGCCGGTGATCGCGGCTACCACCGCCCAACTGCCGGCCTCGATGTAGTCGCCCCACAGCGTGTGCGACGCCCCACCGAGCTTGCCGCCGCCCTCGATCCGGATGGTCGAGGAGCCGGCGCCGGTGATGCCGACTCCGAGTTTTTGCAGGAAGTTGCAGAGCTCCACGACGTGGGGTTCCTGCGCGGCGTGCCTGATTTCGCTCACCCCTGGGGCCGCGGCGGCCGCCAGCAGTGCGGTTTCAGTGCCGGTCACCGACGCTTCGTAGAGATAGATGGAGGTTGCCTTCAACCCGTCTGGACACTCGAGCACGTGCCCCGGCAGGTCGAGCACGCGCGCACCCATCGAGATGAGCGCCTCGAGATGGATGGAGATGGTGCGTCGTGCCGGGAAATCGCCACCGGGAGGCGCCAGAATCGCCTTGCCGCGCCGTGCAAGCAGCGGACCGAGCAGCAGCACCGACCCGCGCAGGCGGCCGACCATGGTGCCGTCCGGCTCGTCCTTCACCACCTCTGGACACCGCACCCGCACCGTCGTCGTGCCGATCCCCTCGACCGTCGCGCCGAGATCGACGAGCAGTTGCGCCATCACCTCAACGTCGCGAATGCGCGGCATGTTGTGCAGCACGCACTCCTCGGCGGTGAGCAGGCAGGCGGCGAGCAGCGGCAGCGCGGCGTTCTTGTTACCTTCGACGTCGACCGAGCCGGAGAGGCGGCGACCGCCTTCAATCAGAAGTGTAGACATGTAGATGTCGTCAGTTGCGGAAGTGGGAATTCAGAAATTAGAAGTCAGAACCTGGAGCCACCGGTGTGTCGCGTCACGTCGGAGAAGTCGCCGAGGTAGACGACCTCCTCGCGCAACTCCACTCCGAACTGCTCACGGACCGCCACGCGGCACTGCTCGATGAGGCCGCGAATGTCGGATGCTGTGGCGTCGCCTTCGTTCACGATGAAATTGCCATGCGTCTGCGAGACACGGGCTCCGCCGAACGCCGCCCCTTTCAAGCCGGCCCGATCGACCAGGGCGCCAGCCGACCACGGAATGCCCTGCGGCACCACGTCCCACTCCGGCACCGGATTCTGGAACACGCAACCCGCACTCGGCAGGTGCAGCGGTTGCGTCCGCTTGCGGTAGTCGAGCGAGCGGCGTGCCGTGGCGCGCAGGACCACCGGGTCACCTGGCGAGACGATGAAGTCTGCCGACAGCAACACCTCGCCGGTGGTCTGCAAGCGGCTTCGATCGTAACCGAAGCCCATCGCCGACACCTCGACTTCCGAGGTCACGCCCTGCCGTGTGGACAGCCGGACCGACGACAGCCGCTCGCTGATGAGCCGCCCGCCGAAGTGCGCGTTGCCGCACACGGCGCCGCCGACGGTGCCTGGGGTGCCGGCCCACTCTTCAATGCCGGCCAGCCCGTGCGTGATCGTCCAGCGCACGAGCCCGTTGATGGTCATCGCGGCGTCGGCACGAATGTGCCCGGTGTCAACCGGCACGATGGCGCCGCCCCTGGGCCGGATGACGAGCGCCCGCACCCCGCTGTCGGCCACCAGCACATTCGAACCACCGCCGAGCAGCACCACCGGGACGCCCGCGTCATGCGCAATCCGCAGCGCCCTCACCACGTCGTCCGACCCGCGGGTCTCGACCAGCCACTGTGCGGGACCACCCACCTTGAACGTGGTCAGTTCACGCAATGGCGCCTCGCACCGTAGGCGCTCGGTGCCGAAGGCGTCCTGCAGGGCGCGCGTGACGTCGCTCATGCCGGCGCTCCTTCGAGGGCGAGCAGCGGACGTTCCCGCCGCACCAGCGCCAGAAGCGCTTCTGCGCGGTTGCACACGACGAAGCGTAGCGCATCGCCCGGTGCCGCCTGCCCCGCAATGCCGAGGTCTGCGGTGATCACGGTGGCCAGCCTGGCGTAGCCGCCGGTCGTCTGCCTGTCGGCCATCAGCAGCACCGGTTGGCCGGAGCCTGGCACTTGGAGGGTGCCGAACGGCGTCGCGTCCGAAGGGATGTCCGCCTTCACCCGGTGCCGCAACACCGGCCCCTCCAGTCTGAAACCCATGCGGTTCGACTCCACACTCACATGGTAAGGCGCGGACACCAGCGCCTCCAACGCCTCTGGCACGAATCGTTCGACATCGGGTCCCGCCATGACGCGCACCACCGACGGACCCGCGTCGATCGTCACGGACGTATGGCCGGGGGCACGGTGCCGCTTCGGGCTCGCCGGACCGAGCGGAACGTAGTCGTCGCGGCGCAGCGTGCGTCCCTGCCAGCCACCTGTCGCCGTCGGTAGGTGCGTGGCCCGGCTCCCGAGCACTGGCGGCACGTCGAAGCCGCCAGACACCGCGAGGTAGGCGCGCGCGCCACGGTGCCGCGCACCGAACCGCAGCACCGCGCCCGCGCCAACGATCATGGGCCGCGCCTGCGGCACGGGCACGTCGTCGAGGAACAGATCGAACTCCGCGCCTGCGACGGCCACCACACGGGGATCGTCGAAGCGCACCGCCGGTCCGCTGAGCGTGACCTCGAGCGTCGCGGCCGCACGCGCGTTGCCGACCAGCGCGTTGGCGAGACGATGCGCGAACGGATCCATCGGGCCCGACACCGACACACCGATCGACTGCCGGCCCCAGCGACCGCTGTCCTGCACGGTCGTCATCAGGCCCGGCGCCAGGATCAGGAGGCCGCCGTTCATGGCACGAACTCCTGCGCGCGGGCGATCTGTTCGAAGGCCGCCAGGTCCACCTCGTGAAAGCGCACGCGGTCGCCGGCCGCAAACAGCGACGGCGCAGCACGATCAAGCGACACCAGCGCCAGCGGCGTGCGCCCGATGATGTGCCAGCCACCGGGCGTCTGGCTCGGGTAGATGCCGGTCTGACCGCCAGCGATGGCAACAGACCCGGCCGGCACAGCGGCGCGAGGCGCCGACCGGCGCGGCAGGGCGATGCGTAGGTCGACGGTGCCCATGTAAGCGAAGCCTGGCACGAACCCGAGCATGAACACGCGGTAGTCACGCGAGGCGTGCAGGTCGACCACCTCGCGCCCGCCGATACCGGCGAATTGCGCCACAACGTCGAGATCCGGGCCAAACGCTGCGTGGTAGCACACCGGCACGTGCACGAGTGGTCCGTCCAGTTCGCGTGCATCGGGTTCGACAGCGGCGGCGGCCCGCAGCTGCCGTTCCAACTCCGCGGCATCGACGCGCAGCGGGTCGAAGTAGACGGTGACCGTGCGGTAGGCCGGGACGATGTCGCGCACGCCCGCGAGGCTGGCGTGCCGAAGCGCCTGCGCGACCGCAATCGCGCGACGGTTCACCGACACGTCGATGCGGTCGTCGAACTCGGCGACCAGCGCAGCGTCGCCGGCCGCCACCACGCGGACGTCGTTCATCGAGCGGGCTGGAGCGCGGCGAGCAACCGCGTGTGGATGCCGCCGAAGCCCCCATTCGACATCAGCACGGCCAGGTCGCCAGGGCGATGCTCGCGCACGATCGTGTCGATGATGTCGTCGACCGACGCTGGCGCCTCGGCGCTCTGCCCAGCGGCACACAGGTCGTGCACCAGCCGTGGTATCGACAGCCGCTCGGCCTCGGGCAGCGTCGAGCGGAACACGGGGGCGATCAGCACCCGATCGGCGGCGCTGAACGCGCGGGCGAAGTCGTCCTGGAAGATGCGGCGACACGAGGAGGCCGACCGCGGTTCGAAGACCGCCCAGATGCGCGCGGTCGGGTTCGAGGCGCGGAGGCCCGCCAGGGTTTCGGCCACCGCCGTCGGATGGTGTGCGAAGTCGTCGATCACCGTCACGCCGCTGGCAACGCCGACCACTTCGAGCCGCCGCTTCACGCCGGCAAAGGTCCGCAGTCCTTCGCGGACGCGCACGGCGTCGATGCCGATGTCGGTAGCCACCGCGATGGCGGCGAGCGCATTCCTGACGTTGTAGGCGCCGAGCAGCGGCACCTCGAACTCGCCGAAGGGCGAGCCGTTGCACCGCACACGGAACCGGGTGGACGCCGGCCCGGCGACGAGGTCGTGCGCCTGCCAGTCGAAGCCGTCGCCGGTGCCGAACGTCTGCACACGCGACACGGCGCGGCCGGCAAGCGCCAGCGCCGCAGGGCTATCGCCGCCAAGCAGCAGCAAGCCCTTCCTCGGCACGAGGCGTGCGAGCCGCAAGAACGCCGTCGTCACCGCATCCATGTCGGCGTAGATATCCGCATGGTCAAACTCGATGTTGTTGATGACGGCGATGTCGGGCAGGTACTTCAGGAACTTCGCGGTCTTGTCGAAGAACGCGCTGTCGTATTCGTCCCCCTCGATGACGAAGTCGCGCCCCTGCCCCATCCGGTAGCTCGAGCCGTGGTCGCCGAAGTTCCTGGCGATGCCGCCGACGAGCACGCTCGGGTCGACGCCGGCATGCGTCAGCACCCAGCCGGTCAGCGCCGTCGTGGTGGTCTTGCCGTGCGTGCCGGCCAGCACGATCGAGCGCGCCCCCCACAGGAACTGTTCGCGAATGGCCTCGGGCAACGAGCAGTAGCGGAACTTCCGGTCGAGCACTTCCTCGAGTTCCGGGTTGCCGCGCGAGATCGCGTTGCCGACGATGACGAAGTCGAGGTCGGAGGTAATCTGCTCGGCACGATAGCCGCTGAAGACCGGGATGCCTTCCGCCGCGAGGAAATCGCTCATGGGCGGATAAACGTCGGCGTCGGAGCCGCGGACATCGAGCCCTTTTCGCTTGAGCATGGCCGCCAGCGTGGCCATGGCCGTACCGCAGATGCCGATGAGATGAACGCGTGTGGTCACTGGACTGCGGGCTCCTCGATGACAAGGCGCGGAGCGCGGCGGTCGCCGATGACGCGCGCACGTACGCCGAGCGGGATGGTCTGCTGCGGGCCGGTGGTGTGGCCCGAGGGAAAGCCGGCGAGCACGGGTCCTGGGAAGTCGGACAACAGCGACGCCATGACGCTACGCCCCGTGAGTCCGCCTCCGGGTTCGTCGCAGCGCGGCAGTTCGCCGATCACGACCGCACCGGCGCGCGCCAGGAGTCCGCTCTGGCGCAACTGCAGCACCATGCGGTCCAGCCGGTAGGGGCGCTCGCCCACTTCGTCGAAGAACAGCACGTAGCCCTGCGGCGGATCGAAGGCGAACGGCGTGCCGAGCGACGCCAGCAGATTGGTGACCGTGCCGCCGAGAATCAGCCCGGCATGTTCGCCAGCGGCAATCACGTCCACCTCAGGCGCGATGAACTCCCCCATCGGCGCGGGACTGAACAGGGCGCGTTCGAAGGAGGCACGGTCATACGCACGTTCTCCCAGGGCCAGCCGCTCCTCGAGCATGGTGCCGTGAAAGGCCACCAGCCCGCACTGCGTCGTCACGAACGCCAGGAGAGCGGTGATGTCGCTGTAGCCGATGATCGGCTTGCGGGCGTCGCGCACCTCGTCGCGATCGAGCAACGGCAGGAGTTGGGCGCTGCCGTAGCCACCGCGCACCGCGATGAGGGCGTCGATCGACGGGTCGGCGAGGGCGCGGCGGACGGCCGCGGCACGCACCTCGGCGGAGCCGGCGACGTAGGCCTGGCGAGCGAACACCGACTCGTCCCAGACCGGCACGAGTCCGAGCCGCTCGAGTTCGGCGATCCCGTTGTCGAAATCGGCTCGAAGAAAGGGGCTGGCCGGCGCGACGACGGCGATGCGCGACCCACGTGCGAGCCGGCGAGGCGCGCGCATCACGCGAAGCGCGCCATGTCGTCGGCCGTGCGCTGGTAGGCGTCCTGTCCCAGGAGGCGGCGCAGCGCGGCCGTATTGAGAGGCGCGGCACCGGCGGCGGTGGCGAGGAAGCGCTCCTTCGCGCGCCGATTGCGCGTCAGGGCATCCTCGACGCGCTTCTCAAAGCCGCGGTCCTTCTCCACCCGCAGGACCAGCGCCTCGACGGCAGCCGCCTGTGCGTTGGTATCGCCCGAGCAGATCAGCACCGCGTCGCAGCCGGCCTCGATCGCCTCGACCGCCGAGTCCGGGACCGCGCGCTCGGCAGCCAGCGCCTTCATCTCGAGGTCGTCGCTGATGATGACGCCCTGGAACCCGAGTTCCTCGCGCAGCAAGCCGGTGACGATCCGTTTCGACAGCGTCGCGGGATGCTGCTCGTCGAGCGCGGGAATGAACACGTGCGCGGTCATGATGCTGGCCACGCCGGCGGCGATGGCGGCACGGAACGGCTGAAGCTCGCGTTCACGCAGCAGTTCTGGCGGGTGTTCGATCAGCGGCAACTCGTGATGCGAGTCGGTGCTGGTGTCACCGTGCCCGGGGAAGTGCTTGCCGCACGCCGCCACGCCGTGCTGCTGCAACACCCGGACGATGGCCGCGCCGAGGTCGGCCACTGTGCGCGCCTGTTCGGCCAGGGCGCGGTCGCCGATGACCGGGTTCTTCGGGTTGGTGTGAATGTCGAGCACCGGCGCGTAATCGAGCGTCACGCCAACCGCGCGCAGTTCGGTGGCCAGCGCTGCCGCGAAGCGCTCGGCCAGTGTCGTATCGCCGCTTCGCCCCAGGGTGGCCATCGGCGGCCACTCGGTGAAGGGCGACTTCAGCCGCGCCACGCGGCCCCCCTCCTGGTCGACGCTGACCCAGCCAGGCATGTCGGGGGTGAGACGTGCGATCTCGTAGGAGAGTTCAGCCACCTGCTCGGGCGCTTCGATATTGCGCGCGAACAGGATGCCGCCGCCCAGCCCGAACTCGCGCGACAGCGATCGGAGCTCGACCGGCAGCGACGTGCCGTTGAAGCCGGCAATGAGCAACTGACCGATTTGCCGGCGCAGCGACAGGGGGGACATTGCCTGAATTTTAACCCTATATAATTCTGGCGTGCTCACCTCTTCGGCCCCCACGCGCATCGACCTCGCCGGCGGCACGATCGACATCTGGCCGCTCTATCTCTTTCATGAGGCGGCGTCGACGCTGAATGCCGCCATCAGCCTGCGCGCGCACGTTCAGGTCGAGTCGCGGCCGGGCGGTGGCGTGGAACTGGTGTCGATCGATACGGGACGCCGGACGTACGCCGCGAGTTGGCAGGACCTCGGCGCCGCGAGCGAACTGCCGCTGCTCGCCCTCCTCGCCCGCCACTATCGCCTCGAGAACGCCGTCCTCACGACGCGCGGCGAGTCGCCGGCTGGTGCCGGCATCGCCGGCTCGTCGGCGCTCACCCTTGCCGTGTGCGGCGCACTGGCGCGATGGACCGGACAGTCCGAAGCGCCGGCCGACCTGCTACAGGTGGCGATGAACGTCGAGTGCCAGACCATCCACGTGCCGACGGGCGTACAGGACTACCGCCCGGCCCTCTACGGCGGCATTGCGGCGATCGAACTGCGCGTCGACGGCATCCATCGCCACCCACTCGACGTCGACCCGGTCGAACTCGAACAACGCATGGTGCTCGCCTACACCGGCGAGCCGCGCAACTCGGGCACCAACAACTGGGAGATCACCAAACGGCACATCGACGGCGACCGGCACGTCTTCGACTGCTTCGAGCGCATTCGCGATACGGCCTCGGCCATGCGCGTCGCGCTGGAGCGCGGCAACTGGGACGAGGTGGGCCGCCACATCGCCACCGAGTGGGATAACCGCAAGCGTCTGGCGCCAGGTGTCACCACCCCGGCGATCGAAGGGCTGATGGCGCGGGCGATGGCGGCCGGCGCGACGGCGGCCAAAGTGTGCGGCGCCGGCGGCGGCGGGTGCCTCTTCTCCTACGGACCGCCGGCGGCGCATGCGCGCATCGCCGAGGCGCTGGCGGCAGCGGGCGCGCGCGTGCTCGACTTCCGCATCGAGCGCGAAGGACTTCGCGTTGGATAACGTCGCCATCGCACACATCCTCGGCGAGGTCGCCGACCTGCTCGAGATCAAGAGCGAGAATCCGTTCAAGATTCGCGCGTACCGCAATGGTGCGGACATCATCGCCAACCATCCGCACCACGTCGCCTCGCTCGACGCCGCCGGGCTGCAGGAGATCCCGGGCATCGGCAAGGATCTCGCGGCACGCATCCGCGAGATCGCCGAGACCGGCGATGCCCGCTTCCACCAGGAACTGCTCGCAGAGTTCCCCCCGACCATCCTCGACCTGTTACGCCTGCAGGGAGTCGGCCCGAAAACCGTCGCGACGCTCTACCGCGAGCTTGGCGTGAAGACGCTCGAGGAGCTCGAGCGGGCCGCCACCGACGGTCGCGTGCGCGCGCTGAAGGGCATGGGCCCGAAGAAGGAAGCGCTCATTCTCAAGGCCATCGAGGAACGGCGCCAGCACGGCAGCCGGCACCTGCTGCCAGACGCGCACGACGCAGCGACGGCCTGCGTGGCCTACCTGCGCGGGCACGCACCCGCCGCGCAGATCGAGGCGGTCGGCAGCCTGCGGCGCGGACAGGAGACCTGCGGCGACATCGACATCCTCGCCACCGGCGTCGACACGTCGCTGATGCAGCGCTTCGTCGAATACTCACTGGTCGAGCGGATCCTCGGACAGGGCGATACGAAGAGCAGTGTGCGCATCTGGGGCGGTTTCCAGGTGGACCTGCGCATTGTCGCGCCCGAGAGCCGCGGCGCCGCGATGCAGTATTTCACTGGCTCGAAGGCCCACAACATCGCGTTGCGCGATCGGGCGATGGCGCTCGACCTCAAGCTCGACGAGTACGGGCTGTTCCGGCTCGCTGACGACACGCCTGTGGCCGGGCCGTCAGAGGAGGGAATCTACGAGGCGCTCGGGCTGGCCTGGGTACCGCCGGAACTACGCGAGGACCGCGGCGAGTTCGACGCCGCCGCTGCGCGCCGGCTTCCGCCGCTCATCGAGCCCGGCGATCTGCGCGGCGACCTCCACATGCACACGACGGAGACCGACGGCCGTCACAGCATCGTGGAGATGGCGCAGGCGGCACAGGCACGTGGCCTCGAGTACATCGCCATCACCGACCACAGCAAGGCGCTCGCGATGGCGAACGGACTCGACGAGGCCCGCGCGCTGGCACACGCTGCGCGCGTGCGCGCCGAGGACGGCCAACACGGGGTCCGCCTGCTGGCCGGTATCGAGTGCGACATCCTCGCCGACGGCAGCATGGACCTCGCCGACGACTGCCTGGCCGCGCTCGACCTCGTGATTGCCTCGGTGCACTCGGCATTCCACCTCGATCGCCAGCAGATGACCGACCGCATCATCCGCGCGATCGAGAATCCGCATGTGGATGTCATCGGGCATCCCACCGGGCGTCTCCTGCTCAAGCGGGCGCCGTTCGCGGTCGACATCGAGGCGGTCATCGACGCGGCGGCCAGGCACCACGTCGCGCTCGAGATCAACAGCCAGGTCGACCGGCTCGACCTGAACGACACGCACGCCAGACTGGCGCGCGACCGCGGCGTCCGCATCATCATCTCGAGCGACGCGCACTCGCAGCACGCGCTCGCCGTCACGCGGTGGGGCGTCGTGCAGGCGCGCCGTGCCTGGCTCACCGCCGGCGACATCCTCAACACCCGTCCCTTCGACGACTTCCGTTCGCAGCTCCGCAGGAACCAGCGATGACTCAACTCAAGATGCTCTCAGCCGACGACGCGGTCACCGAAATCCGCCGGCTCTACTTCGCCACCAGCCGGCAATCGATCGAGGGCGACCTGACGAAAGCGCTCGACCTTCTGAAGGCGATGCCGACCGAGGACGATCGCGAGCGCGCGACGGTCTACATGGAGGGGCTCGCCGAAATGGCGAAGGACTGGTCCCGCGCCAGCGCCCCGAAGGGCGCACGCAAGGAGGGCGAGCCGGTCAGGAGCCGTCCGAAGGCAGACGCCACCACGCCAAAGAAGCCGGGGACGACCAAGCCGGCGGCGAAGCGTCCGGCACCGAAGGCGGCTGGCGCCTCGAAGAAGAGGGGCTGAGACTCAGCGCTTCTGACCGAGCGAAATCTTGCGCCGCGCCGCGGTACGGAGCGGGTCGGGCACGTTGCGGTCGTTCGAGACGCCGGTCAGATCGCGGTCGTTCAGGCGGTTCAGCAGGTTCAGCGACAGGCCCACCGGACACTTCGGATTCTTGGTGAGCGCCAGCACTACCGCGTAATTCTTCAGCCAGGCGCGGTTCATCCCGATGGACCGGAGGACCTCCTCCGAGACGGTGGCCATCTTCGCGAAGCCTTCGACCTCGGCCTCGGTCACCTTCGGGCTGCTCAACACGGCCGCCGCCACGATCTTGTTGGGGTCCCGCACCAGCACCGCCCGCACTTCACGTGAGCCGCGCATGCCCGCCTTGACGCGCTGGGTGATGTTCATCTTCTGCAGTTTCTGCAGCATGGTCTCCGACTGGTCGCCCTCGACCTCGAGGCCGCGGTCGTCCGGGTCGTCAGCAGAGACGTCGAAGAGCGGGTCGTCGGCCGTGATGAGCGGAATCTCCGCGGGGAACACCCCACGATCGCCAAAGAACTCGCGGATGCCCACAGGCACGTCGGAGCGGCCGAGGTAGGCGCGCAGGGCCTCGACCGGGATCCGCTCGATCGTCGCGAGCGCGGTCTGACGCACCTCGAGGTCCCTGTCATCGACGAGTAGAACAAGAATCGCCACCTGCTCGTGCGCGCGAGGCGCCAGCACACCCTGCGCGGCCAGCAGACGCATGTCGCGCGCCGCTTCGCCGCGGCGGAAGAAGTCGAGCAGCGGGGCCGGGCTACTCACTGAACGACCAGGAAGGTCTGGGCGGTCGCGGTGGTCACGTGGACCGGGCCGCTCATCGGTCGCGCCGGACGGCCATTGACGAACCACTGCAGCGCATGCGGGTCGGCAGGCGCCAGGTCCATTGCACCAGCCGACGCCAGCGTGCGGATGGAACCCGAGTCGATCGCCACCGTGGTGGCCGGGCCGCCGTCGAGCGAGACGGTCACGGTCGTGGCGCGGATGGCCTGCAGCGCAATCTCGAGCGTCGGTGCGGTGGCGCGAGTCGCGACCCCAACCACGGTCTTCACCGGCACGGGGGCGGCCTGACGACCGGCCAGCGTGAAGTAGAGCGCCAGGGCGACGGCGGGAACGGCGACGAGTGCGAGCTTCGTCATCGCCGACCAACCGGTGCGGCGCGCGTCCGCGTCCAGTTCATCGACGATGGCGCGGGTGCGCGGGTGCCCCTGCGTCACGGTCTCGACGGGGAACCTGGTGATGAACTCGGCGATCGTCTGTTCGGGATCGAGTCCGACTTCGTCCGCGTAGGCGCGGACGAAGGCGCGGCTGAAGATGCCGCCCGGCAATTGCGAGATGTCGTTCTTCTCGAGCGCCTCGAGCGCACGCACCGAGATCTTCGTCGCATCAGCGATCACGCGCAGCGACAGGCCTCGCCGCTCGCGTGCCTCGCGAAGCTTCGCTCCGAAATCTCCGGTGTGTCGTTCAGCGGCCATCACTTGTGCGGGAACGAAATGTCCATGTTATCAAGGTCGCGCCCGCCGCGGAACGTTCGTACTACAGAGTGCAGCCCGCGCGCGCGGCAACCAGACCCGTCACTCATCCATGCGCCGATCGCGGCCACCCCAGACGCGCCGGTGCTGGCCACCGCTTCGAGCCGGCTGGCGTCGATGCCGCCGATGGCCAGGACGGGGGCGGCCGCGACCTCGACGATCTGGCGCAGCCCACCGGTGCCCAGCAGCGGATGCCCGTCGGGCTTCGACGCGGTCGGCCAGACGGTGCCAGCAATCAGGTAGTCGACCGGCCCCGCCGTCCGCGCCTCGTCGACCGAACGTACCGACCGGCCGATGAGAAAGCGCGGCCCGGCGAGGGCTCGCACGCGTGCCGCCGCGAACGACTGGCCGCGCAGGTGCACGCCGTCCGCACCGCAGGCCAGCGCCACATCGAGGCGGTCGTTCACGACCAGTCGCGTCGGCGTGCCGCGGGTCAGCGTCAGCGCCTGCGACACCAGCGTCGCGAGCGCGCGCACCTCGAGGTCGTGCTCCCGCACCTGGACGATGTCGAGCTCCCCCTCGACCGCGTGGCGGATCTGTTGGAGGAGGCAGCGCACCATCGCCTGCTCACTCGCGTCAGGCGCGAGTCGGCGACGGTCGGTAATGAGCTGCAGAATCACGAACGCGGTCCGAACACGGCGCTCATCTCGCCGAAGCCGGCCGCGAGATTGAGGAAGCCGATACCGGTCACGGCGCCGCGAAAGTACGCGCTCAGGAACAGCGGTTCGAGGAACGGCAACGCATAGACGAAGTAATTGCGCTCCCAGAACCCTGACCATGGCAGGACGATGAGCAACAACCCGACTTCGATGAAGAAGACCACTTGCAGCAGGCGCGTCAGCAGGTTCCTACCCTCCCGCCTGTGCGCGCGACAGCCGCGCGATCCGGACGGACAGATCCTTGTAGTTGCCGGCGTCGGCCTGAAGCTCCAGGCAGACCGCCAGGGCGCTGGCCGGCTCGCCCGTCTGTTCGAGCAGGTCGGCCATGCGCAGCAGCGTTTCGAAGCGATCGGTGTCGGTCAATTCAGGTGCATCCACGGCATGTCCGAGCCACTCGATGGCCTCGACCAGCCGCTGCAGCCGTTCGTACACCTGCGCCAGTAGCGTCGCCGCGGCAAATCGCCGTCGCGGCGCGCGCGCGGCCCTGCGCAGCGGCTCGATGCTCTGCTCAAGTTCGCCGGCCTCCACCATCGCGGCGCCGCGCGTGAATGCGACGTCGGAGGCCTCGTCGAGCGGGCGGTGCAGCGCTTCGTCACGCATCGCGGCGAACACCGAGTCGAGATCGGCCGGTGCCGCGGGCGGACGGACCGGGGCGAGTGGGCGCGGTGCAACCGGGACCGGCGTTGGCCGGACCCCCTCGAGCACAACACTCAGGTCGTCCTCCACCGGCCCGGCCGAGAGCGGCCTCGGCGTACCGAGAATCAGGTCGAGGTCGATGGCGTGCGGATTCCTCCGGCCTTCCGGCGCTGGCAGCGGCGTCAGCGCAGCGGCCTGCACCGTCGCGTCTGACGCATCGGACACGTCAAATGGCGCACAGTCGCCCATGCGGAACTCCGAAGTCTCGGCAAGCCAGTCGGCCAGCGCGCGATCGGGGTCGGCCTGTCCTTCGGCCTGCAGGGCGGCCCGCATGCGCGCGTAATGCGCGCGGTCCCACGGCTGACGCGTCAGGAGGTCTTCGGCCACGTACTTCGCTTCGGCCGCTGCGCCGGCGGCCAGGTAGGCGTCGGCGAGCAGCGCCTGCGCCGCCAGCACCTCGTCGTCAAGGGCGCCGTCGACGCAGACATCGAGCAGCCGTGTGAGCGCCGGCACGTGATGACGGACGTGCGCAATGAACCGGCGAAGTGCGCCGGCCGCCCCGGTCCAGTCGGCGCGCTCCACGCTGGCGCCGACGAGACGCTCGGTCAGCAACCACGCGCTCTCGGGACGGGCGGCCGCCAGCGATTCCACCATCTCGGCCACCACGACCGGTGCATCGTCATCGCCGATGAGCAGACGGTCGACGAGTTCGAGTCCGGCGGCCACGTCACCCTGTTCGAGCCGCAACTGCGCGGTGAGCCGGATGAGGACCGGATCGGCGCCGATGTTCTCTGGCGTCAAATAGGGGGCCGCTTCGTCGAAGCGGCCAGCCGACACGAGGATGCGAGCGAGATCGCGCGCAGCGGCCGCGCTGCCCGGATCCAGGTCGAGTACCGCGCGCAGCGGGGCGACCGCCTCGGGGGCGCGCCCCTGCGCTGCGAGCCATGCGGCAAGGGCTGTGTATTCGTGCAGCGCGCCTGGTGTGTCGCCAAGCTCGACGCGTGCCCGTGCCGCAGCGAGCCGCGCCGGCACGTCGGCCAGGTCGAGCGCCCCGAGCTTCACCGTGATGTCGAGCGCACCGCGGGTGTCTCCGTGGTGGCGCCGTGCGCTCGCGGCCGTCGAGTAGAAGGCGCGGGCATCGGCAAGCAATCCCAGCTCGGCGGCCAGCTCACCCGCCCGGATGAGCGCCCGTTCGGACTCCGGCTGCAACTTCAGGATCTTCTTGTAGAGCGCCGAGGCCTTGGGCAGGAAGCCTTCGTGGCAGAGGCCCTCGGCAATGCGCGCGAACTGCAAGACCGCGTGGTCGACCTGGCCGGCGCGCACGTAGAGATCGCCGAGCAGGTTCGCCGTGTTCCAGTCACGCGGCTGGTCCTCGACGAGGCGGAGGTATTCCGCGATCGCCTGTTCCAGTCTTCCCTGGCGCAGCAGCTTCTCCGCCTCAAGCACGGCGGCGGCGCGGTCGATGGACACGGTTCAGGTGACCGTAGCAAACAGGCTGGCGGGTTTGAACGATCGTCGGTGGGCGTCGGAGTACCCGTGCAGCGCCATGGCCGCGAGGTGCTCGGCCGTGGCGTAGCCCTTGTGACGATCGAACCCGTAGCGAGGGTCGGCCTGGTGAAGCGCGATCATCTCGCGATCGCGCGTCACCTTGGCGACGATGGAGGCGGCGGCGATGGCGGAACAGCGTCGGTCGCCCTTGCGGATGCCGCGCTGCGCCATCGGAATGCCTGGGATGCGGAACGCGTCGACGAGGACGACGTCCGGCAGCGGGCTCAACACGAGCACGGCCCGGCGCATCGCATCGAGCGAGGCCTGGTGGATGTTGAGACGGTCGATGTCGAGGGGGGCGGTGGAGGCGACGGCCCACGCGAGCGCGTGGCGGACGATTTCGTCGTACAGGTCGGCGCGCTCGTCAGGAGGCACCACCTTGGAGTCGGCCAGGCCGGGGATGTGACGATCGGGGTCGAGGATGACGGCGCCTGCCATGACGGGGCCAGCCAGGCAGCCCCGTCCCACTTCGTCGACACCCGCCACGTGGCGGAAGCCGGCGCGCCGCAGCGCATTCTCGAGCGTGCGGGTCGCGGAAACACGGGACATTGTGGCACCTAGCGCACCGCGCGAACGTCGGGCACAGGCGCGCGGAACGACACTTGACGCTCCTGCACAGCCTGCACTCCGGCGTTCATGCGCTGCCGAGGGACAAACCCTACTTCGGTCGGGCCGCGTCCTTCATACGAGCGGCCTTGCCCTTGAGCTCGCGCAGGTAGTACAGCTTCGCGCGGCGAACCTTGGCGGACCGGACCACTTCGACCTTCTGGACCGTCGGCGAGTGCAGCGGGAAGATACGCTCGACACCCTGGCTGAACGACACCTTGCGCACCGTGAAAGAGGCGCGCGTGCCGCCTCGGTGCTGGCCAATAACCACACCCTCGAACACCTGGATGCGTTCCTTGTCGCCTTCGCGAACCTTGACGTGTACCCTGACGGTGTCGCCCGACTTCATCGCCGGCTTTTCCGTCAACTGCGGCTTCTCTACCAGTTCCATCGCGCCCATGTGCTGCTCCTTCGCGAGTCTTGCGAGGGGGCGTCGTCGCCCGCCTCCGTCGTTCACTGTTGTGAATCCCGCCGCGTGGTCAATTCCCGCAGCAGTTTCCGTTCGTCGTCGTCGAGTTCCGCCGTCGCCAGCAGGTCCGGTCGCCTCGCGAGCGTTCTCGCCAGCGCCTCCCGTTTCCGCCAGCGCCGGATCTCGGCGTGATTCCCTGACATCAGCACGTCCGGCACCCTGAGGGTCTGCCCCTCGGTCCCGCCCGCGACTTCCGCCGGCCGCGTGTAGTGCGGGAAGTCGAGCAGTCCGCGGCCGAATGAATCCTCGGCCACCGACTGTTCATCGCCCACGACCCCCGGCACCATCCGGGCAACCGCGTCGATGATGACCAGTGCCGGCAGCTCACCGCCGCTCAGCACATAGTCCCCGATCGAGATTTCCTCGTCGACCCGCGAGCGAACCCGCTCGTCGACCCCTTCGTACCGCCCACACAGCAGCACGAGCCGCGGCTGCCGGCCGAGCCGCTCCACCACCCGCTGCGTGAGCAGCGTCCCCTGCGGGGAGGTGAGCAGCACCGTCGGCCTGCTCTCCTCGAGCTGCTCGATGGCGTCGAGCGCCCGGAAGAGCGGCTCCGGCTTCAGCACCATGCCTGGACCGCCGCCATACGGCATGTCGTCCACGACCCGATGCTTGTCGGTGGTGAAATCCCGAAGGTCATGCACCACCACGTTCAGCGTCTTGCGCTCGATCGCGCGGCTCACGATGCCTGCGCCGAGCGCCTGCTGGATCATCGCCGGGAATATCGTCACGACATCGAAACGCATGACTACTTCCCGCGCAGATTCAGCTCAATCAACCCCTCGGGCGGCGCGATGACAATGCGCCGGGCCTTCGGATCGATCTCGGTGCAGATGGGCAGCACCAGCGGAATGAGCACGTCGCCCCCGTCCGCCTTCACCACCAGCCTCGTGTTGGCCGCATCCCCTTCCACTCCGGAGACCGTGCCCACCGCGAGTCCGGCGGTCGTGACCACCAGGCATCCCACGAGATCGTGGTGATAGAACATCCCGTCAGGGAGCGTCACAAGGGCATCGATCGGAACCCTGAATTCGAGTCCGCCCAGTTCCCTCGCCGCCTCCATGTCGGTGACGCCGTCGAGTCCGATGACCGGCCGTGCCTGCTGCATGCGGAACGTCGACACCGTGACCGGCTCGATCCGTCCGCCTCGCCTCACGTACAGCGTCGCCCCTGACCTGAACCGCTGTTCCGGAAAGTCGGTGTCAGGGTTGACGAAGACCTGACCGCGGATGCCGTGCGGCCGGCCAATCGTGCCGACCACCGCCATCTCGTCCCAGTTCACGGTCTGCCGTCGCGAATTTCCAGGGTGACCGTCTTGCCTTCCTTCTCACCGGCCGAGGCGGCCAACGTGCGAAGGGCGGCTGCGGTCCGGCCCTGCTTCCCGATGACGCGCCCCATCTCGCCGGGCGCGACATACAGTTCAACGAGTGTCGTGTCGCGGTGCTGCGATTCCACTACCTGCACCTGGTCGGGCGTGTCGGTCAGCGCCCGTGCCAGCACCTCGACGACGCTGCGGACCGCGCTCACTTCGCGTCGGCCGCCGCTGCAACGACCGCCGCCGGCGCGACCGGCGTCAGATGACGGGCCATCAGCGTCCGTACGGAGTCGGACGGCTGCGCGCCCTTGCTGACCCAGTACTGGACCCGCTCGGCGTTGACGGTCACGAGCGCCGGCTTGGTGCGCGGATTGTAGTGACCGAGAATTTCAACGAAGCTGCTGTCGCGGGCCGCGCGCGAGTCGGTGACGACGATGCGGAAGAACGGACGCTTCTTGGACCCGGCACGACGCAGACGAATGGCTACCATGCTAACTCGCTCCTGATACTGTCCGAGGCTTCGCGGCCCGAACTGAAATAACGCTGCGCTCGTAGTCCCAAGTCTCTAGTCACATATCGTCAGTCACTGTGACTGACGACGTGCGACTTGCCCACTTGCGACTCGGTGCGAAGCACCGACTAGCGTCGGTTGCGCAGCATCTCCATCGCTTTGCGGCGGGCATTCTTGCCACCACCACCCAGCCCGGCCATCCCGCCGAGCTGTTTCATCATCTTCTGCATCTGCACGAACTGCTTCAGCAGCCGGTTTACTTCCTCGACCGACGTGCCGCTGCCCTTCGCGATGCGCTTGCGCCGGCTGCCGTTGATGATGTGCTGCTTGCGCCGCTCGTCCGGCGTCATCGACCCGATGATCGCCTCAATGCGGCCCAACTGCTTCTCATCCGGCTTGTTCTCGGCCAGCGCCTTGATGTTGCCCATTCCGGGCAGCATCCCCATGATCTGCTCAAGCGGTCCCATCTTGCGGATGGTCCGGAGCTGATCACGAAAATCCTCGAGCGTGAAGTCGTTCGAACGGATCTTCTGCTCGAGTTTCGCCGCGTCTTCCTGCGTGATCGCCTGTTCCGCGCGTTCGATGAGCGACAGCACGTCGCCCATGCCGAGCACACGGGACACCACACGATCCGGGTGGAACGGCTCCAGGTCTTCCAGCCGCTCACCGCTGCCGACAAACGCGATCGGCACGCCGACGACCGACACCACCGACAGCGCCGCGCCACCGCGCGCATCACCGTCCATCTTCGTCAGCACGACGCCGGTGACGCCGACCCGGCTGTTGAACTCGCCGGCGCTCTTGATGGCGTCCTGCCCCGTCATCGCATCCGCGACGTAGAGCAGATCCGACGGGTCGGTGACGCCCTTGATCGCCACGAGCTCGGTCATGAGCTCGTCGTCGATGTGCAGGCGCCCGGCCGAGTCGACGATGACGACGTCGAATCCCTTCGTCGCGGCCTGGGCCATCGCCCCCCTGGCACGCGACACCGGATCGAGGTCACCGGCAGGATCGAACACCTGCACGCCAGCCTTGCCCGCCACGACATTCAGCTGTGCAATGGCCGCGGGACGCTTGACGTCGGTCGACACCAGCAGCGGATGCCGCCCCTGCTTCGACAGCCACAAGGCCAGCTTGCCGGCCGTCGTGGTCTTGCCCGCACCCTGCAACCCGAGCAGCAGGACGACCCGCGGCCGTTTGCTGCTCTCGGTGAGCCCGCCCTTCGTGTCACCGAAGAGGCCGAGCATCTCATCCCGGACGATCTTGACGATCTGCTGCGACGGCGACAGGCTCTGGAGAACCGATGCCTCCATGGCCTGGTCGCGCACGCGATCGATGAACGCCTTGACGACCTTGAAATTGACGTCGGCTTCGAGCAACGCGAGACGGATCTCGCGAAGGGCCGCTTCGATGTTCTCGGGCGTCAACCGCCCCTGCCCCCGCAGTGACTTGAAGACGTCCTGCAGGCGTGTGCTCAGTGAATCGAACATCGCGTCAGTAAACCGGTACCCAGAAGTCGGCGCTAACGTGCTCTAGCGCAAACCGTTATCGTAGAGGAGGAGCAGAACTGAGTCAACGAAAAGGCTTCCGGCTCTGGGCGATGGGCTCTGGGCGGTACTGCCAGCGGTCACCCGTGATTCCGAGCCTGAAGCCCAGGGCCGTCCGTCAGACTCCCGTCAGCCGGTGCCCGAGCTTGTCCTTCTTGGTCTTCAGATAGCGGCGGGTCGAGTCGGACGCCGGCATCTCGAGCGGCAGCCATTCGGTGACCGAGAGGCCGTAGCCCTCGAGGCCGACGAGTTTGCGGGGGTTGTTGCTCAGCAAACGCATGGTCTTCACGCCCAGGTCGCGGAGCATCTGGACGCCCATGCCGTAGTCGCGCTGGTCGGCTTTGAAGCCCAGCCGTTCGTTCGCTTCGACGGTGTCGAACCCCTCGTCCTGGAGTTCGTAGGCCCGGATCTTGTTCGCGAGTCCGATGCCTCTCCCCTCCTGGTTCAGGTAGAGGAGGATGCCGCGCCCTTCGGCGGCAATCAGCTTCATCGCCGCATCGCGCTGCTCGCCGCAGTCGCACCGCACCGAGTGCAGCACGTCGCCGGTCAGGCACGACGAGTGGACGCGCACCAGCACGTCCTGGCCCGACGAGATGTCGCCGCAGACGAGCGCGACATGCTCCTTCTTGTCGAGCTGATTCACGAAGACGTGGATGATCCAGTTCTCGCCGTACTCGGTCGGCAACTTCGCCGAGGCCACCTTCTTCACGAGCTTCTCGTTCGCGATGCGGTACTTGATGAGGTCGGCGATGGTGATGATGAGGAGGTCGTGCTTCTTGGCGAACTTCACGAGGTCTGGCATGCGCGACATCGTGCCGTCCTCGTTCATGATTTCGCAGATGACGCCTGCCGGATAGAGCCCGGCGATGCGCGCCAGGTCGACAGCCGCCTCGGTCTGGCCGGCCCGCTCGATCACGCCGCCGCTGCGCGAGCGCAGGGGGAACATGTGACCGGGACGTAGCAGGTCGTAGGGCTTGGTGGCCGGGTCGACCGCCACCTGCACCGTCGCCGCGCGGTCCTGCGCCGAGATGCCGGTAGTGGTCCGCCCCTTGGCCTCAATCGGGATGCAGAACGCCGTCTCGAAGCGGGAGGTGTTTTGCGCCACCATGAGCGGAATCTCGAGTTCGTCGAGCCGCTCCGGCGTCATCGACAGGCAGATGAGGCCGCGCCCGTACTTCGCCATGAAGTTGATCGCCTCCGGCGTGATCTTGTCGGCAGCAATCGTCAGGTCGCCCTCGTTCTCCCGGTCTTCATCGTCGACGACGATGATCATCTTTCCCTCGCGGAAGGCGTCGAGGGCATCTTCGATCCGGGCGATGGGGCTGTGCTGCTTGCGGGCCCCTTTGGCGATCTTCATATGGGTCTTCATGGTCCTGCTGCCTGGCCGACGCATCGGCCTGCTATGACGCGGTTCGTGTCGCCAGTTCGGCGGTCCGCGCAACGTACTTCCCCACCATGTCGAACTCGAGGTTGACGGGGGTGCCCGCGGCCGCGTGCCGCAGGTTGGTGTGCGCCATGGTGAAGGGAATGATCATCAGGTCGAACGCGTCGTCGCGCAGACCAGCCACCGTGAGGCTGATGCCGTCGACGGCAATCGACCCGCGGTGAATCAGGTTGGCGGCAAACCGGGGCGGATAGCCCACGGTCACCGTATGGAATTCCGCGTCGGGAGTGACCGCGACGACGTGTCCGACGGCATCGACATGCCCCTGGACGAAGTGGCCGCCGAAGCGACTGTCGGCGCGCATCGATCGTTCGAGGTTCACGCGGTGGCCAGGCCGCAGACCGCCGAGCGAGGTGACCTTCAGCGTTTCAGGACCGATGTCGGCATGCATGGCCACGCCGTCGTGGGCAATCACGGTCAGGCAGACGCCGTTCACCATCACGCTCTCGCCGAGCGTGAGCGCTGGCGCCAGGGTGGTGGCAATGCGGACGCGAACGCCCGCGCCGGTTGGTACCGACTCGACAATCTCACCCACCGATTCAACGAGGCCCGTGAACATATCCTTCGATCACCACATCCGGTCCGAGCTGCACGACGCGCCGTTCCGCGAACATCGCGGGGGGAAGACGCCGCCCTGGCAGGAACCTGACGCCCGCTGTGCCGAACACATGCGGCGTCACATAGAGGCGGACAAAGTCGACAACCCCTTCGTCCCAGGCCGCCGCGAGCAGCGAGGCGCCGCCTTCGAGCAGCACCGATGTGATGCCGCGGGCCGACACCGCCTCCAGCCCCGCCCTGATGCTGCCATCGGCAGTGACGATCTGGGCGCCGCGGCGCTCGAGTGGGTCCCGAACGGCCGTCTGCGCCGCTGCGCCAGCGGTCGTCACGATGATGACAGGGCCAGCCGCCTGTGTCGAGAGCACGTGGGCGGTGGGCGGCGTCCGGAGCCGCCGGTCGAAGATGATGCGCGTGAAGGGCTGCTCGCGGAACACGCCGCGCGGCGTGAGGTGCGGGTCGTCGATCAGGATGGTGCCGACACCGACGGCCAGAGCATCGACTTCGGCCCGGACACGGTGCGCATGGCGGTTGGCCGGTGCCGAGGTCAACTGCGTCCGCGTGCCAGGCGCCGCGGCCATGCAGCCGTCCAGGCTGATCGCCGCCTTGAGGATGACGAACGGCCGCCGCTCGCGCATCGTGGTGAAGAACGGCTGGTTCAGTTGCGCGGCCTGACCGACACCCAGCCCGACGTCGACCGTGATGCCGCGCGAGCGCAAGTAGTCGAAGCCACGGCCGCTGACGAGCGGGTTGGGGTCCTGCACGGCGGCCACCACACGCGCAATCCCCGCGTCAGCAATGCGCGGCACGCACGGGCCGGTTCGTCCGGTGTGGCTGCACGGCTCGAGTGTGCAGTACAGCGTCCCGCCTCTCGCCTGCGTCCCGGCCATAGCGAGCGCATGCACCTCGGCATGCGGTTCGCCAGCACGCACGTGGTAGCCCTGCCCGACCACGACCCCGTCGGCCGACACGACGACGGCGCCCACCACCGGGTTCGGGCTGGTCCGTCCGCGGCCTCTGGCGGCGTGAAACAGCGCACGCGCCATGTAGTCCGCGTCGGTCAGTGTCACCACTTCTCCTCGAAGAGGCCGTCCACGTACTCCTTTGCGTCGAACTGGACGAGGTCGTCGATCCCCTCGCCAACACCGACGTAGCGGATCGGCAGCTTCAGGTCGTTCGCAATCGCTACGGCGACGCCGCCCTTCGCCGTGCCATCGAGCTTCGTGAGGACGATGCCGTTCACGCCGGCGACGTTGGTGAACTCGCGCGCCTGCGCCAGGCCGTTCTGGCCGACGGTGGAGTCGAGCACGAGCAGCACCTCCTGCGGGGCGCCAGGCACCTCGCGCGCGGCGATGCGCTTGATCTTCTCGAGCTCGTTCATCAGGTTCACGCGTGTGTGCAGCCGTCCTGCGGTGTCGACGAGCACCGGGTCTCGCCCCTTGGCCTTCGCCGAGGTGATGGCATCGAACACAACCGCGGCCGGATCGGACCCTTCGCGAGCACGCACGATGTCGACCCCGGCGCGGGTCGCCCAGATCTCGAGTTGCTCGACCGCTGCGGCTCGGAAGGTGTCGGCCGCACAGATGAGCGGCTGCTTGCCTTCGTTGCGCAGCGCATGCGCCAACTTGCCGACGGTGGTGGTCTTGCCCGTGCCGTTGACGCCGACGATAAGGGTGACGCGCGGCGCATTCGCGACGATGATCGGCGTGTCGACCGCGGCGAAGATGGCGAGCAGTTCGTGCTTCACCAGGTCGCGCAGCCCCTCGCCCGAGTCCGATCGCTTCTTCACGGCGGCGATGATGCGGTCGGTGGCGGCGACGCCGATGTCGGCCGAGATCAGGAGCTCTTCGAGCGCCTCGATCGTGTCGACGTCAACCGGACGGCTGCGCCGATCGGGCTCGTCCGCCTGGCGGACGATGTCCTCGAAGCGGTCGACGATCTGCTGCTTGGTCCTGGTGAGACTTTCACGAATGCGGCCGAAGAAACCCATCCCGTCGATCTTATGCGGTTTCCTGCTCCGTCCGCTGCCGGCGGAGCATCAGCGCCTCGAGGCCGGTGCGCAGGTCGATGCGTCCGTCGAGCAGCGCCGCCATCTGCGTGACGATCGGCAGTTCGACGCCGTGCCGCTCTGCCAGCGCCAGCGCGGCAGAAGTGGTACGGACCCCTTCGGCCACCATCTTCATGCTCGCCACGATCTCGGAGAGCTGACGCCCTCGCGCCAGTTCGATGCCGACATGCCGGTTGCGGCTCAGGGAGCCGGTACAGGTGAGGACGAGGTCGCCCAGGCCGCTGAGACCGGACGGCGTCTCCCGACGTCCACCGGCGGCGACCGCCAGCCGTGCGATCTCCGCGAGGCCGCGCGTGATGAGCGCCGAGAGCGCATTGTGGCCGAGCCCAGAGCCTTCGACGACGCCGGCCGCAATGGCGATGACGTTCTTCAGCGCCCCACACAACTCGACGCCCGCCACGTCGTCCGATCCGTAGAGGCGGAAGTAGCCGCTGCGAAATTCCGCCTGAACACGCTCGGTCGCCGTCGCGTCGTGCGAGGCAACGAGGATAGCGGTCGGCTTCTGCTGGGCCACTTCGAGCGCGAACGATGGCCCCGACAGCACGGCCACCGGATGCCCTTCGCCTGCTTCCTGCGCAATCACCTCCGACATGCGCAGCATCGTGTCGGTCTCGAGCCCCTTGGTGGCACTGACGAGAATGGCGCCCGGTGCGAGGTGCGGCGCCGCGGCATGCATCACGGCCCGGCAGCCGTGGGACGGAATCGCGCAGACCACGAGCGCCGTGTCGCGAAGCGCCTCTGGCAGCGAGTCGATCGGGTTCACGCCATCGGGCAGGTGCACGTCAGGCAGGTAGACGACATTGGCGCGACGCTGGCGGATGTCGCGCACGGTCTGCGGATCGCGCGCCCATAACTGCACGTCGTGCCCGACGCGCGCCAGGTGGACGGCCAGCGCCGTGCCCCAGCTACCCGCTCCCAGTACGGCCACCCGAGTGATCACGGCCGTGCTCCAACCCGTCGTTCTGTCCCGACGCGGACCCGCATCAGGTTGCTGCGGTGCCTGAAAATGATGAGCGTGGCGGATGCGCACGCCGACGCCACCACGGCACCGGTCGACCCTGTCACATACGCCACCGGCGGCAACACGAGCGACGCCATCACCGAACCCACGGAGATGTAGCGTGTCGCCCAGGTCGCCACGAAGAACGCCAGCATCGCCACCGGAAGAGACAGCGGCGCCAGCACGGTGAACACACCGCACGCCGTGGCGACGCCCTTGCCCCCCCGACATTTCAGCCAGACCGGGTAGATGTGCCCGACGACGGCGGCCAGGCCGGCGAGGGCGCCCACTTGGTCGGCTCCGGCGATGCGCCCGGCCACGAGTACGCCGGCCGACCCCTTGGCAATGTCGAGGATGGCAACCACGACGCCCGCGCGCACACCCGACGCGCGCAGCACGTTGGCCGCGCCGATATTGCCGCTGCCGATGCGGTGCAGATCGTGCCCGCCCCACTGTTTCGCCAGCAGAAGCGCGAACGGAATGGACCCGATGAGATACGCGGCACAGACCGCGAGCACCAGCATGATGCTCACAGTTTATGGCACCGACTCGAGTTCAATCGCGGTAAACAGGCGGGCCCTCAGCCAGCAGGCGCCGGAGCATGTTCATCGCCGCCTGCGCCGACTGGAACTTCACCATGTCGCGCGGGCCGATAAACTGGAAGGTGCGCACCTGCTGCTGCACCGGTGTCACCACGGCGATGCAAACCATCCCGACCGGCTTCTCGGGGCTACCGCCGCCTGGCCCAGCGATGCCGGTGATGCCGACGCCAACACCGGAGCGGGCGCGCTGCCGCACACCGTCAGCCATGGCCTGGGCCACCGGCTCGCTCACTGCGCCGTGCGCCGCCAGCAAGTCAGGCGAGACGCCGAGCCACTCAGTCTTCGCGTCGTTGCTGTAGCAGACGACGCCCCGGTCGAAGTAGTCCGAACTGCCTGCGACATCGGTGAGCCGCGACGCCAGCAGCCCGCCGGTGCACGACTCGGCGACGGCGATCGACAGGCCGCGTTCGCGCAGCAGGTCGCCCACCACCTCTTCGAGCCCGCGCCCATCGGTGCTGTAGACGGAGGGTTCGAGCACGTCCAGCAGTTGCCGCACCGCCGCAGCCAGCGCGACCCTCGCGTCGGCCTCGTTCGGGGCGTCGGCCGTCAGGTGCAGTTCGATCTGCCCCATTTTGGCGAGGATCGTCGTCGCGATCGGAATGGGCGCCGACAGCCACTGGCCGTAGACCGGCTGGGCAATGGCATCGACCTCGGACTCGGGCCGGCCGGTGAGCTTCAGCACGCGCCGGAAGAGCCCCCGGCTACCGGCGCGCGGCTTGAGCCGCTCGTCAACGACCCGGTCGAGCATCGGCTGCATCTCGTGGGGCGGCCCCGGCAGCAGCAGGATGGCGGTGCCGTCGCGTTCGAGCCAGAGCCCGGGAGCCGTGCCGCGCGCGTTCTCGAGCACCTCCGCACCGCGGGGCACCAGCGCCTGCCGGCGGTTGATGTCGCGCATGACCATCCCGCGCTTCTCGAAGCGCTGCCGGATCGACTCGAGCACCTGCTCGTCGGTCTCGCATTCCAGGTTCAGTGCGCGCGCCAGGCCATCGCGGGTGATGTCGTCTTCGGTCGGCCCGAGGCCGCCGGTGCAGACAATGAGGTCGACCGCGCCGACGCCGCGCTGGAACAGGGTGGCCAGTTCCCCGACATCGTCGCCGACGACCGCCTTGAAGCGCACGTCGCAGCCGATGGCGTTCAGCCGCTCGGTGATGTGCAGCGAGTTCGTGTCCACGCGGAACGGCGTCAGCATCTCGCTGCCGACCGCGACGATCCAGGCCTTCATAGCGTCCAGTGCATCGCGGCCGCGCCCATCAGCACGAGCCGAAGCACGATGTTCGAATAGACCGCCGCCATCGCATCGTCAGCCATGATGCCGAAGCCGCCGTGCAGCGCTTCGAGCTTGTTCGCGGGATAGGGCTTGATGATGTCGGCGACGCGGAAGAGCAGGAAGCCGATCAGCGCGCCCACCCAGCCGACCGGATTGAGGAACAGCGTGATCTGCATGCCCAGCACTTCGTCGAGGACGACGTGTCCTGGGTCGGTGCGCTTGAAGTGCCGCTCGGCAACCGAGCCACTCCACGAGCCGAGCGCGAAAACGATAAGGATGGCCGCGAACTGCACGACCGTCGACTGCGGGAGCAGCCACCAGAGCACGAGTCCGACGGCTGAACCGAATGTGCCTGGTGCGACGGGCGCGTAGCCGGCACCAAATGCTGTGGCCAGCGCGATAGCGAGGACATTCATCAGGTGGCAGCGTACTCGATTGTGCCCGACTCAGGCACCTACCCTGACAACGCGGGTGCCAGCGAAGCGGTCGTGGAGGCCGCGGCCGTCGCGGCTGAATGTGGCGGTGAGCAGGCCGAGTCCAGCCGGCAACGCCAGCACAAACCAGAGGGCCGCGCGCAGCGCGGACCGGCCAACATCCGGCGCGTGGTCGCTGTCGTCGGCCAGCACGCGCACACCGGTCATCATCTTGCCCAGGGTCTGCCCGTTGGCCGTGAACGCGACGAAGTATCCGCCGTTCTGCAGCGTGAGGAACGTGATGAGCGGCGCCTTCGGCAGCAGGGCGAGTTCCGCGAACGACAGGCGGCAGATCTGCATCGTCAGGTAGACGACGACCAGGTCCACCACGACGAGCAGCGCCAGATCGATCAGCGTCGCCACGGCGCGAGGGCCGACGCCCGCGGGTTCGGCCACGTCAAGCGCGGCTGCGCGCGGCCGCGGCAGTTCCCTGGGCTGCGGCGTCGGACGCCGGTCGAACGCCGATGGTCGTGGCGTCGGCGTGTGCGGTGTGTGCGGCGCCGGGGCGGACCACTCGAGCAGCGAGGCGGCGCGCGCCTCGGGGCGCGGTTCGCTGCGCAACTTCGGCACCTCGGGCGTCGAGCGCCGGACCGACAACGGTGGACGAGGCTTGGCGGCCTTGATGAGCGGCACGTCGTCGGCAGTCGGCGCGCCGAAGAGCGGCAGTTCGGCCAACCCGTTCTGTGCCGGCCGCTGGTCCGGTTCGGCCATGGCGTCGGCGAACCGATCGGCCGGCGATGGAGGCGTCGCTGCGTCGATCAGATCCAGATCGTCCAGCGGTTGCGGCATCTCGGCGGGATTGCGGAGGCGCAGGTCTGGCGTCGGCGCCGACGAGCCGAGCAAGAACTCATAGCCACAGTGGCGACAGCGGTCGACGCGCTCGTATCCGAGATAGCCGCACTTCGGACACTTCATGGCAGGAGTCCTTCAGTCGCCGGTGGCGAGACGCGCGTTACGGGGAGCGGCCCGAGCGCGATGAGCTGCCGCTGGATGTCGCCACGCAGACGGTCGGCCTCCGGACGTTCCGGGTCGGTGCTGCGAATCGATTCGAGTAGCGGGAACGCGTCGCGCAGTCGCCCGCTCGCCATCAGGGCGCGGGCACGGGCGAGTGCGGTCTCGGCACGACGAGGCACCGGCAGAGCAGCCGCGTCGCGCGGCGCCGGTTGCACCGCAGCCGAACTGCTGCCGGCGCGGGCCAGAGAACGCTCGACGAGCGGACCCCATTCCGGCCGGGTGGCGCTCGCCGCGAACAGCGCAGCGGCCACAATCACCAGCGCGAGTGCGCCCATCGCGGTCCAGGCGGCCGCCGAGCGCCGAGGCGCCGGCACTTCGTCGAGCACCAGGCGCGGTGTGTCGAGTTCGTCCGCATCGTCGACCACGACCGGCGCGATGTGTTCGAGACGTTCGACGCGATCGAGGAGCGCGAGCACCTCGTCCGAGGTGCCCCCCTGCGACATGGCCGCGTCGAGCAGTCGGCGGGCTTCCCCGCTGTCGCCGCGGCTTACCGCAGCGGCGCCGTCGTGCAGCAGCGCTTCCGATTCGCGCTGCCGCTCAGCCTGCGCGCTGCGCGCACGCTCGATGTAGGCTCGGGCCCGGGCATGACTGCGGTCAAGGAAGAGCGCGCGAGTCCAGACGTTGATCGCCTGATCGTACTGGCCGACAAAGTAGTGATCGAGTCCGGCGAGCAGCAACTGCTCGATCTTCGCCTCGCGTTCCGCTCTGGACGCAGGCTCTGGCGTGCGAGACGTCTCGGTACGAAGCGGATCGGACATGGATCAGTGGAGGGACCAGCGGATTATACGCCACTGGAATTGCGCAGTACAAGCAGAGACATGAACCGTCGCGGATGCCGTCTGCAGCGCCCGCCCACCTGAGTCGCGCACTACAATTCCCCACGGAGCCAGCGCACATGAGTCGAGAACCACGACGATGATCGAGAGCGTGCCGAACGTCAGTGAGGGGCACGACGCCAGCGTGCTGACGGCACTGGGCGAGGCGGTGCGCAGCGGCGGGTCGCTGCTGCTCGATTACTCGGCCGACCCGTCGCACCACCGCTCGGTCTATACGATGGCCGGTGACGCCGGCACCATCGAGCGGTCCCTGCTGCAGCTCGTCCGCACCGCGGTTGCGCACGTCGACCTGCGCCTGCACCGCGGCGTGCACCCCCGGATCGGCGCAGTGGACGTCGTCCCGCTCATCCCGCTCGCCGGGTCGACGATGGCCGAGTGCGTCGAGCTGTCGCACCGGGTCGGCCGTGCCATCGCCGACACCTTCGGTATCCCCGTCTTCCTGTACGAACAGTCGGCAACACGTCCCGAGCGGCAGCGCCTCGAACAGATTCGTCGCGGCAACTTCGAGGGGTTGGCGCAGAAGATGACGCAGCCCGACTGGGCGCCGGACTACGGTCCGCCGGCACCGCACCCGACAGCAGGCGCCACAGTCGTCGGTGCCCGCATGCCGCTCGTCGCCTACAACGTGATCCTCGACTCGACCGATGTTGCGGGGGCCATAGCCATCGCGGTCGCGGTCCGCGAAAGCAGCGGCGGACTGCCGTGCGTGAAGGCGCTCGGCCTGCCGCTCCTCCACCGCCATGTCACCCAGGTGTCGATGAACCTGACCAACTTCTCACGCACCACCGTGCAGGCGGCCTTCGACGCGGTGGAGCGCGAGGCCAGCGCCCGCGGCCTACGCGTGCTCGAGTCGGAGTTGATTGGGCTGATTCCTGAAGCGGCGCTTGAGGGGACGACGGCCGAGCGGCTGAAGCTGACCGGCTTCACCCGCTCGCAGATTCTCGAGGAGCGGATCGCCGAACGGCTGGCCGGCCGCTAGACCGGCTCGTCGTCGGCGTCCGCCCGGCGCGCCGGCGCGATACCGAACCCGCGCATCTTGCGGTAGAGATTGCTGCGCTCTACGCCCAGCACCTCGGCGGTGCGCGACATGTTGCCCTGCTGCTCGGCGAGCGTGCGCAGGATCAGGTCGCGTTCGAACCGTTCGCGCGCCTCGTGCAGCGTCTGCCGCCCCACCGACGTCACGCCGGCGGGAACCGGCGGTTCGCCGCCGTGGCCGAGGAAGCCCATGTCGTTCGACGTGATGGTGTCGCCCGGCACCATGATGACCAGGCGCTCGATGACGTTCCGCAATTCGCGTACGTTTCCCGGCCACGGATAGTGCTGCAGCATGGCGAGCGCGCCCCCATCGAACGTCTTCTGGCGGCGGCCGTACTCGCGCGCGAACTCCGCCATGAAGTGGTCGGCCAACAGCGGGATGTCCTCGTGACGCTCACGCAGCGGCGGCACGAACACCGGGATGACGTTGAGGCGGAAGTAGAGGTCCTCGCGGAAATTGCCCCCGCGGATCTCGGTCTGCAGGTCCTTGTTGGTGGCCGCCAGCACGCGCGCATCCACCTTGATGCGCTGGGTACCGCCCACCTGCTCCAGCGTCTGCTCCTGGAGCACGCGCAGCACTTTCGCCTGCGTCTTGAGGCTCATGTCGGCGATCTCGTCGAGGAAGAGGGTACCGCCGTCAGCCATCTCGAACTTACCGCGACGGTCGGCCACCGCGCCGGTGAAGGCGCCGCGCACGTGTCCGAACAGCTCGCTCTCGATGAGTTCTTCCGGGATGGCCGCGCAGTTCACCTCGACGAACGGGCCGTTGCGACGCCGGCTCAGCGAGTGGACCGTCCGCGCCACGAGTTCCTTGCCGGTGCCGTTCTCGCCGTAGATGAGCACGCGCCCGTTGCTCGGCGCCGCCATCGCCACCTGCTCCCGCAACTGGCGCATGCCGTCGCTCTCACCAACCATCATCCGTGTCCGATCGACGCGGGCGCGCAGCGCGCGGTTCTCGTCCTCGAGCACGCGCTGACGCAGGGCATTGCGGACCACCAGCAGCGTCTTGTCCAGCGACAGCGGCTTCTCGACGAAGTCGAACGCGCCGAGCTTGATCGCCTTCACCGCGGACTCGATGCTGCCGTGTCCGGAGATGAGCACCACCTGCGTGTCCACCTGGCGCTCGCGCAACTTGGCGAGCGTTGCCAACCCGTCCATGCCCGGCATCCAGACGTCGAGCACGATGAGGTCGACCGGGCTGCGAGTAACGCGGTCGAGGCACGCCTCGCCGGTCGAGACCGCCTCGACGTTGTAGCCTTCGTCGCGCAGGACGCCGCTCAGCGAACTGCGTACGCCGGGTTCGTCGTCGACGATGAGAATCGTGGGCTTCACACAGGTAACTCGATCGTAAAGCGCGTGCCGGTCGGTTCGTTGTCGCTCGCGTCGATGGTGCCGCCGTGCTCCGCGATGATGCGCCGCACGATGGCCAGCCCGAGTCCGCTGCCGCGCCGCTTGGTGGAATAGTACGGCAGAAAGAGTTTCTCACGCTCTTCCGGCGGGATGCCGGGACCATTGTCGGCGATGACGACGCGCACCAGGTGATTCGGTGCGTCGTGCGCCGTCTCGATGACGATGCGCCCCTTGCGGTCCAGGGCTTCGATCGCGTTGTCGACGACGTTGATGATGACGCGACGCACCTGCTCGGGATCGAGCCGCACGAGCGGCAGTTCCTCCCCGAACTGCTGAACGAACTCCACGTCCGTGAAGATGCCGTCATACAGCGACAGCGCGCTCGCAATCAGCGCGTGCAGGTCGGTGGGTGCCGTGCGCGGCGTCGGCATTCGCGCGAACTGCGAGAACTCGTCCACCAGTCCCTTCAGCGACTCGACCTCGCCGATGATGGTCGTGGTGCACTCGTCCACCAGGGCGCGCGCGCCGGACGGTGCATCGGCAAAGTGGCGCTTCAGGCGTTCAGCCGACAACTGGATCGGCGTGAGCGGGTTCTTGATTTCGTGCGCCAGGCGGCGCGCCACCTCTCGCCAGGCCGCCACCTTCTGCGCGCGGATCAACGGCGTCACGTCGTCGAGCACCAGGATCTGGCCTTCGGGTACGCCGCCGTCGCCGATGAGCGGCGTGGCCACCACTGTCAGGTGCGCTTCGTGCCCTTCGCGCGCGACGGTCACCTCGCGTTCGATCGCCGCCGACCTGGTGCTGGTGCCGCTGCCGAGGATGGTGGCGAACGGCTCCAGATCCTGACGAGCGAACACCACCAGGGCGGACTGCCCGACCACCGAGCGCGGCACACCGAGCAACCGTGCCGCGGCGCTGTTGATGGTCGTGACCACACCGGACGTGTTGATCGAGACCACACCGGTCGTAATGCGTTCGAGGATGGTTTCGACGTAGCGGCGCCGCTGTTCGAGCGCCTGCGTCGCCTGCTCCACCTTCAGGCGACTGGCGGCCAGTTCGCTCGCCATGGTGTTGAACGCCTCGGTAAGCGAGCCGAACTCGTCGTCGCTCTGCGGCTCGATGCGCTGGTCGAGGTGCCCGGCGCCGATCTCGCGCGCCGCATTGGCCAGCATCTGTACGGGCCGCGTGATGCGCTTGGCCACGTAGAGCCCCATCCAGGTGGCGCCCACGAGAATCATCAGCGTCACCATCAGGAAGAAGAGCAGGTAGACACCCGTCAGCGGCCGGCTGAAGATGCGCAGTTGGTTGTAGTTCTCGAACTCCTGTGTCATCCGCCGCGACCGCGCGGCGACACTGCCCTCGAGGTGATCGGTGGCGACGACGACGCCGGTCGGCACACCGTCGGGTCCGCGGATGACCGCGGCCGCGTGCAGCAAGTCGCCCGCCGCTCCGAACGTGTCGGCACTCCGGATGGCGTCCGACGCGAGCAGCGCGGTTGCCGCCAGACGGTCGGCGGCTTCGCGCGAATACTGGGCGGGACGCTCGGCCGCGGTCACGTCGAACAGCGGCACCACCGCCGCAGCGTCCGCTCCGCCGCCGACGCGATAGATCTGGATGACCTGCACCCTGGTCGGGCTCACCTCCGGTGCGACGATGGCGCGGAGTGGCTCGGTGTCTTCACTGTCGAGACCTTTGGCTGCGAGCAGACGCGCCACGCGCGCGGCGTGGTCGGCCACCAGCGCCTGCCGCTCCTGGTAGTAGTCGCCGGCGATGGCATTGGCCGCCGACAGGATCTCGTCCATCGGCACGTTGAACCAGCGGCCGACGCTGGTGCGGATCAGTTCACTGCCGACGCCGAGGACGAGCATCGCCGGCACGAGCGTCATGCCGATCAGCAGGGCGACGAGCTTCGAGCGGAAGCGGGCGAACGGCCCGCCGCGCCGCCGCTCCACGACGAGCTTCACGATGTTGCGCGCCAGCACGAAGACCAGCGCCACCACCATCGTGAGGTCGGCGGCAATGAGCGCGTAGAGGACGAATTCGGCGAGGTAGTCGGGGGTCAGCCCGGGCGAGCGGTTGGCGTACGCGAGGATGGCGATGAGCAGGACGACGAGGACGCCGATGCCCGCCAGGATGAGGCGCGGATTGTCGCGGAAGGGCGGACGCGCGTCCTGCGGGCGATCCCCGCGTCCCGTGTCGGCCGCTATCGATGTGAGGCTCCCCGCCACAGCCTATTGCTTCTCGACCAGGCCCTTGATTTCGTCCATGAACTCCCCGATGTCGCGGAAGTGTCGATAGACCGAGGCGAAGCGCACGTAGGCCACCTTGTCCAGCTTCTTCAGTTCTTCCATGACGTAAGCGCCGATCTCGACGGTGCCGATCTCGCGCTCGGGACGTTCCTGCAGCATCGTCTCGATGCGGTCGGCGATGACCTCCACCGATTTCAGGCTGACCGGCCGCTTCTCGCACGCCTTGAGCAGGCCGTTCACCAGCTTCTGGCGATCGAACCGTTCGCGGATGCCGTCCTTCTTCACGACCATGTAGGGGATCTCGTCGATCCGCTCGTAGCTCGTGAAGCGCTTGCCGCATTCGAGGCATTCGCGCCGGCGGCGGATGACTTCGCCTTCCTTGCTCTCTCGTGAGTCGACGACCTTGTCGCCGAGCGTTCCGCAGTATGGACACTTCATGGTTGGGCGGTCCCTTCCCGGTCGGCTTGATCCGCGAGCGTACGCATCCTCGACAGATTGAGCCCCTCCTGACCGGCGAACAGCAGGCCGAGCAGCAGGGTGGGGCCGACCGTGAACAGATGGAGCACGATGGCGGCGCCTACCGCGGCATCGTCAGATGCGCCGAAGAAGGTGGTGGCGGCAAAGCGAAAGGCTGCGTGGAATCCGCCGACTGCGCCGGGTGTCGGGACGGCGACCCCAACCACCAGCAGCGAGATGACGAGGAAGGAACCGGTGAACGGGATGTCAAGGTGGAAGGCCTGCGCCGCGCCCCAGATGCCGGCCGCAATCGACAGCCAGAGCGGGAACGAGAGCGCCAGCGACACGGCGAGCCGCCCGGGCTTACGGATGGCGCCGAGGCCGATGGCGAACTTCTCGCCCACCTTCGAGAGCAGACCCGCGAGCTTCGACGGCAGCAGCGCCTCGAGCCGCTCGAGGCTCTGCGCGAGCCGCACGGGGTTGCCCGCCAGCAGAAACAGCACCACCAGCGCGGCAACGGCGCCGGCCGCCGCCGTGAAGCCGGCCCACTTCACCGTCTCGAAGGCGACGGAGGTAGAGTCGATGGTGGACGGGGCGAAGACGAGGACGTAGAGCGCCAGCAGCGTGACCACCGTCACCATGTCGAGCACGCGCTCGAGGATGATCGTGGCAAAGGCGCCGGTCGCGCTCATCTTCTCCTGCCGCGACAGGAAGTAGGGCCGGATGACCTCGCCCGCACGCGCCGGCAGCACGGCGCTGGCGGCGAACCCGACGGCGGTAGCGCGGAACGAACTCCAGAAGCCCGGCCGACCGAGCGGCTCGAGCAGGTACTGCCAGCGCCAGGCACGGATCGCGAGGTTCACGAACATGGTGCACAGCGAGAACGCCAGCCAGCCGAGGTTGGCGTGCATGATCTGACGAGCGACACCACGCAGGTCTACGTTGTAGAGGAACAAGACCAGGAGCGCGGCGCCCAGCGCCAGGACGATGACTGCTCGCAGATGCGATCGCATGAAAGACCGATGAAAACGTCCCTACTATACCTTTCTAGCGGCCTCGCGGGTCAGGGGCGCCACATGTTGTTGTTGTAGCCGCGGCACACTGCCGTTAACATCCCTATTTCTTCGGCACGAGGTCCCCTTGCCGCTCGCGTCCCCCATTCTGCAGACCGCCATCGCCCGCCGCGCCCCCGATCGTCAGGGCAAAGTTCGCGACATCTATGAATTCGGCGACCGCCTGCTGATCGTCGCCACCGACCGCATCTCGGCGTTCGACTACGTGCTCAGCTCGGGCATTCCCGACAAGGGCAAGGTCCTGACCCAAATCTCGAAGTTCTGGTTCGAGCGGACGAAGGGCATAGTCGAGAATCACATCCTCTCGTTCAGCGTGACCGACTACCCGAAGGAAACGCGGACGGAGTTGGGTGTACTGAACGGGCGTTCGATGCTGGTGCGGCGCACGGAGCCGCTCCCGATCGAGTGCGTGGCCCGCGGCTACCTGTCCGGTTCCGGCTGGAAGGACTACCAGGCGACCGGCGCGGTGTGCGGCGTTGCGCTGCCGGCCGGGCTGCGTGAGTCGGATCGGCTGCCAGAGCCCATCTTCACGCCGGCCACGAAGGCGCAGAGCGGTCACGACATCAACATCAGCGAAGCCGAGGCGGCGATGCTCGTCGAGCCGGCCGTGCTCGCGCGCGCCAAAGCCCTCACGCTGCGGCTCTATGCCGAGGGGGCCGCGCACGCCGAGTCGTGCGGCATCATCGTGGCCGACACCAAGTTCGAGTTCGGCCTGCTGCCCGACGACGGCCGTCCGGCGGCGGAACGGTTGATTCTGATCGACGAGATGCTGACGCCAGACTCGTCGCGCTTCTGGCCGAAGGACAGCTACGCGCCTGGCGGCCCGCAACCGAGCTTCGACAAGCAGTTCGTGCGCGACTACCTCGACGCGATCAAGTGGAACAAGCAGCCGCCGGTCCCCTCCCTGCCGGAGGACGTGGTCCTGAAGACCCGCGAGAAGTACGTCGAGGCCTACCGCCGTCTCACGGGCCAGGAACTCGCGTGATCTCTGAGCGGCTCGACGCACTTGTCGGAGAGATGGTGGACAAGGGCATCCAGTTCGAGGACGCGGTCCATGAGTTCGAGAAGCGCTTCATCGCCCGCGTGCTCGGTCACTGCGACGGTTCACTGACCAAAACGGCCGACACGCTGGGCATCCACCGCAATACCCTCACCCGGAAGATGGGCGAGTACAAATTGCGTAAACGGGCCTGAATCAGGCCCGTTCGGCCCAAGATCACCCCGTCCCCACCGCCCAATCCGGCCGGGCGCTAGCACTCTCGCCTTGACAGTGCCAAACGGCGCTCGCTACATTAGCAGTCGGCTGGAGCGAGTGCCAGCGCGGGGTCTTTCCCGTCGCGCTCGCCGCCACAGACCCAACCCGGGGCACACGGCCCCTCACCCCACGACGGAGCACACAAGCATGAAGCCGTTGCACGACCGCATCATTGTTCGGCGCATCGAAGAAGGCGAACAGAAGATTGGCGGGATCATCATCCCGGACAGCGCCAAGGAAAAGCCCCAGCAGGGCAAGGTCATCGCCGTCGGCGCCGGCAAGATCAAGGACGACGGAAAGCGTATTCCGCTGGACGTGAAGGAAGGGGACACCATCCTCTTCGGCAAGTACTCCGGCCAGGAAATCAAGATCAGCGGCGAAGAGCACCTGATCATGCGCGAGGACGAAGTCCTCGCCATCGTCGACTAACAGTCGCGGCACATCCGCATCCGCTTGAAACGGCGGACCTGACGGTCCGCACTGCAGGAGACTCGAAAACATGGCAAAGCAGATTGTGTACGGCGAGCAGTCGCGGCAGGCGATCCTCCGCGGCGTGAACCAGCTCGCCGACGCGGTGAAGGTCACCCTCGGCCCGAAGGGCCGCAACGTCGTCCTCGACAAGAAGTTCGGCTCCCCGACGATCACCAAGGACGGCGTCACCGTCGCCAAGGAAATCGACCTGAAGGATCCGCTCGAGAACATGGGCGCCCAGATGGTCCGTGAAGTCGCGAGCAAGACCTCGGACACGGCTGGTGACGGCACCACGACGGCCACCGTGCTGGCGCAGGCCATCTACCGTGAAGGCGCGAAGAACGTCGTCGCCGGCGCGAACCCGATGGAAATCAAGCGCGGCATCGAGAAGGCGGTTGAAGCGGTCGTCGCCGAGCTGAAGAAGATGGCCAAGCCGGTCAGCGGCAACATGGTGGCCCAGGTCGGCACCATCTCGGCCAACAACGACCCGGAAATCGGCCAGATCATCGCGAACGCGATGGACAAGGTCGGCAAGGACGGCGTCATCACCGTCGAAGAAGCCAAGACGCTCGAGACCTCGCTCGAAGTGGTTGAAGGCATGCAGTTCGACCGTGGCTACCTGTCGCCCTACTTCGTGACGGACCCGGAGCGGATGGAAGTCTCGCTCGAGAACGCCGTCATCCTGATCCACGAGAAGAAGATCAGCTCGATGAAGGACCTGCTGCCCGTCCTCGAGCAGGTGGCCCGCCTCAGTCGTCCGCTGCTGATCATTGCGGAAGACATCGAAGGCGAAGCGCTGGCGACCCTCGTCGTCAACAAACTGCGCGGCACCCTGCACGTCGCGGCCGTGAAGGCGCCGGGCTTCGGTGATCGCCGCAAGGCAATGCTCGAAGACATCGCCGTCCTCACCGGTGGTCGCGCGATCACGGAAGATCTCGGCATCAAGCTCGAGAACATAAAGATCGAAGACCTCGGCAACGCCAAGAAGGTCACGATCGACAAGGACAACACCACGCTCGTCGAGGGTGCCGGCGCGTCCAAGGACATCGAAGGCCGCGTCCGTCAGATTCGCGCCCAGGTCGAGGACACCACGTCGGACTACGACCGCGAGAAGCTCCAGGAACGCCTGGCGAAGCTCGTGGGCGGCGTCGCCGTCATCAAGGTCGGTGCGGCCACCGAAACCGAGATGAAGGAAAAGAAGGCTCGCGTCGAAGACGCGATGCACGCCACCAAGGCGGCTGTCGAAGAGGGCATCGTCCCCGGCGGCGGCGTGGCCCTGATCCGCGCCTCGCGCGCGCTGACCGGCCTCAAGCTGCCGGGCGACCAGCAGATCGGCGTCAACATCATCTCCCGCGCCATCGAAGAGCCGATGCGCTGGATCGCGACGAACGCCGGCCAGGAAGGCTCGATCGTCGTCCAGAAGGTTCGCGAGATGAAGGATGAGGAAGGCTTCAACGCCCTCACCGACACCTACGAGAACCTGGTGCAGGCTGGCGTCATCGACCCGGCGAAGGTCGTCCGCAACGCCCTGCAGAACGCCTCGTCCATCGCGTCGCTCCTTCTCACGACGGAAGCTATCATCTGCGAGATTCCGGAAGACAAGAAGGACGCGCCGGCGATGCCTGGCGGCGGCGGCATGGGCGGGATGTACTAACAGACGTTCGAAGTCAGCACTGAGAAATCAGCACTGAGTTCAACACGCAAAAGGCGCGTGGGCCGCGAGGCTCACGCGCCTTTTCTGTTTCGTGGACAGTTCCGCCAGCCCAGCCCGACCCACCTGCCCTTCCCTACCCGCCCGAGAATCAGCGCAGCGTGAAAGTGAGCTCGATGGTGATCTGCACCGGCACCGCCTGCCCCATGCGCGTGCCGGGTGCGAAGCGCCACTGACGCGCCGCCTTCATCGCTTCCTGATCGAGACCGAAGACCGAGTCAAGCGAGCGCAGCACCTGGATGTCGGTCACCGAACCGTCGGGCCTGACAATGCACTGCAGAAGGACTGTGCCCTGCACCTTGGCGCGCATGGCGTCGGACGTGTACGCGGGCTTCACTTCACGCAGGATGCGCGGCAGCGTGACACCGTTGCCTGGCTGATAGACGCCGCCGCCGGTGCCACCGCCGGAACCCGCGCCAAGACCTGACCCTGCCCCCGAGCCGATGCCCGACCCGGTGCCCGTGCCCGCGCCGCCACCGGTGCCAGACCCGAGCGACGGTGAGGGTGGCCCTGGCTGTGCGTCGATCGCGCCGGCCACGACCTCGGCGCCAGACGACATGGTGAGCGCCGGGATGTTCAACTGCTCAACCGGCGTCGGCTCGAGCTTCGTCACCTTCGGTGGTTCGATGGACGGTGGCTTTTCGACCGGGACCGTGATCTTCTCTTTGCCGGGCAGTTCAGCCGCGCGCGGCGGCTCTTTCATCTGGTTGCCGCCCCCGCCGCCCCCACCGCCAGGTCCGGGCTGGCTGAGCCAGACGATCTGGTCGCTGAGGTCGTCCGGCATGGCGGCCGGCGTGAGCTGAAGGGGTGGGGCGAAGCGGGCAAGCAGGACCAGCAGGGTGACGATGGCCACCTGGAGCAGAAGCGCCGCCCCGAGTGACGGGAGCAGGCGTTCCGACTGTCGCTCGAATGAGAAGGTAATGTCGGGCGGATGCGCGCCTTCGACACGGACCGAAAGGTGCCCGGCCGACACGTTGACGTGCGGTTCTACCGACGGCGTGCGCTCTGCCATGGGCAACGGAATCTGACTTGTAGAGATATTGTGGCGCACGGGTGGAACCGCTGCAACCGCAAAAGGAGTGCCCGACAGCGGGCTCTCGAATCCTTTGGACGCGCCACCGATCAGAACAGCCGTGTCCCCTCTTTCGTCTGCGCATACGTTCTGCGCAACCCGCTGCGGATGGTTTTGAGACGCGTCGTCAGAGGCGCCCGGTCCACGCGCCGATGGCCGCGTTCCCGCCGCCGAATGCGTGCAGGACCGCGAGCGCATCCGCGGCGCGCGGCTCACTGTGGATCGCCACGAGGACCCCGCCACGCGCGGTCAGCGCTTCGAAGATACGTGCGTCGTGCGGCTGGAACCCGATGCGGCGCATGGTGCCGGCCAACCCCTGCGTGTCGAGGTCACTCGACGACCCCTGCAGCGCGCGCAGCACCGGCCCCCTGGCGAACACGTCACCGAGCACGGCCACGCGCAGGCTGTCTGGAGCGCCGTTTAGCGTCTGCTCGATGAGCCCGCCAGCCTCGGGTGAGGCGAGCGCCACGATGCTGAGCGACTCAGGCAGCAGACCGGCTCGCGTCAGCGCCGCAAGCCCCTTCCACGCCCACGACACATCCTGGAAGACGCCGATGGTGAACCGGCCGGCATCCGTGTCGGTCATCGGCGTAATGTAGCATGCGACTCGTGCCGTGTGATGTGGCGGTAGTGGGCGGTGGCCCGGCAGGAACGGTCGTCGTCTCGAGCCGGGAGACCGTGCTCGGACCGGTGGACCAGTCGGCCGACTACATCTGGTCGTTCCCACGGCCGGTCCATCTGGCGATCCGGAGCTGCGCCCAGGTTAGCGATACCTCCGGCGGCGCGATCCGCCAGCACCTCGCGCAGTCGCTCACCACGATGGCGTTCGGGCTGGCGTTGAAGAGGCTGCGCAGCGCCTACCTCCCGGCGTAGTACCCCTCGCGGGCGCGCACTCGCACACCCGGCGTCGCCACGCGCACGGCGATCGTGCGCCACAGGGAACCGGCCGGTTGCGAACCCGCAGCCGACGGCACGTAGCCGAGCAGATACTGCAGCCGTAGTTCACGCGCGATCGAGGAGAGCGCCGCCGGAAGCGCGTCGAGCTGCGATGTCGCGGTGGCACGCGCACCGGTGGCGCCGGCCAACTCGACGAGCACCGGCGGCGACGTCCGCCGCAGGCTGACGGGATATACCAGCACGTCGTGGCGGCGGGCATTGACCACCATCTCGGCCGCTGTCGACGCGCTGTAACGGTCGTCGCCGTCGGTCACCAGGATCAGCGCGCGGCGCCCCGACGCGTCCTGCACGCGCTCGATCGCCTGCGTGGTCGCGTCGAACAGCGGCGTCGTTCCCCAGGGTGTGAGACCGGTGAGTGCGTCGTAGGCGGCACGGTGGTCGGTCGACAGCGGCGTCAGGACCTCGACCTCGCTACCGATGGCCAGCAGCGTCACGCGGTCCTCGTGCCGCAGGTCACCGAGCAGGCGCTGCACGGCGTCGACGACCTGCCTGAGGCGTGCCTGCGACACGCTGAAGCTGCGGTCGACGGCAATGGCCAGCGACAGCGGGAAGTCGGAGGCGGCGAACGTCTGCACCTGCTGGCGCCGCCCGTCCTCCTCGACGATGAAGTCGTCAGCGGAGAGACCGGTCACCGGCTCGCCGGCGGCATCGAGCACGCTGGCATACACCTCGACCAGGCTGACACCCGACGCGAACTGCCCCGCTGCCTGTGGCGCGGTCGCACTCAGGGCGAGGCCGATACACAAAACGAACGCCCCAAGGCCAGACCTGGGTGGTAAGATCGCGACGGTTCCCCGGCTCAACACGCGCCACCAGTCACCGGCACGCTGAAACACATCGGGGAGGAGTCTGAACATGGGCCGCATCGGAGTACCAGAACTTCTCATCATTCTGGCGATCGTCATCGTGATCTTCGGCGCCAACCGCCTCCCTGGACTAGGCAAGGGCATCGGCAGCGCGATCCGCAATTTCAAGGACGGCATGAAGGACGACGAAACAGCCGACCACAAAAGCTAGCGCCGTCTTCCCTGTCGCTGCTCACGTTCTCGTCGCCCGGGCCGGGAGTTCTTCCTGGTTCCCGGGCGTTCTGCATTCTGGCCCTTCGCCCGCCCGGCCTTCGGCACGACAGACGAACTCCGCGCGCCACGCGCCCCGTCGCGCACCCGCTCGAGAATATCCACCAGCCCCAGTTCGATCTGCCGCACGTCCATGTTGACGCGCAGCACCCGCACCTTCACCTTGTCGCCCAGCCGGTAGGCCTTCTGCGTGTTTTCGCCGTGCAGCATATGCGCGGTCTCGACGAAGCGGTAGTAGTCGTCCGCCATGGTCGAGAGGGGGACCAGCCCTTCGACGTAGTGTTCCACGAGCTGCGCGAACAGCCCGAACGTAGCCACACCGGTGACGTACCCCTCGAATTCATCGCCAACCTTGTCGGCCATGAACTTCACCTTCTTCCACTGCAGCAACTCGCGCTCGGCCTCGCTGGCGCGCCGCTCCATCTCCGAGGTGTGCCGCGCCGCATCCGGCAGTTCCTCGCGCGCCGCATCGATCTGCTCCGGCGACAGCGCCTTGTGGCGCGAGGCCCGCAGGGCACGATGCACCACCAGGTCGGGATACCGGCGAATCGGCGACGTGAAGTGCGTGTAGCTGTGCGCGGCCAGGCCGAAGTGCCCGCTGTTCTCCGGTGAATACCGCGCCTTCTGCATGGTGCGCAGCATGAGGTAGGCGATCGGCTTCTCTTCGGGACGGCCGGCGATGCGCTCGATCAGATTCTGGAAGTGCCGCGGCAGCAGGCCCGTGCTCGGCGCACCGAGGCTGAGATCGAACGATGAGATGAACTCCTCGAACTTCGCCACCTTGATCGGATCGGGCTCTTCGTGGATGCGGAAGAGCCCCGGTGCCTCCTGCGCTTCGAGGTAGGTGGCCACCGTCTCGTTCGCCAGGAGCATGAACTCCTCGATCAGCCGGTGGGCGATGTTGCGCTCGAGCGCCACAATCGCCTCGACCATGCCGCCCGAGTCCAGGATCAGCTGGGTTTCGTTGAGGTCGAAGTCGATCGAGCCGCGGCGATGGCGCGCCGTGTTGAGGACGACGAACAGTTCCCCCATCAGCTCGAACATCGGCACCAGCGGCGCGTAGCGCTGCAGGAGCGCGGGGTCGCGGTCGGTCAGGATCCCGTTCACCGCGGTGTAGGTCATGCGCTCGTTGCTGTTGATGACCCCGTCATGGAACTCGGACCGGACCACCTCGCCACCGCGCGTCACTTCCATGAAGCAGGTCTGCACGAGGCGATCGACGTGCGGATTGAGGCTGCAGAGTCCGGTCGACAGTTCCGACGGGAACATGTGGACAGCCCGCTCGGGGAAGTAGACCGACGTGCCGCGCTCGTACGACTCGCGATCGAGGGCCATCCCCTCCTGCACGTAGTGCGAGACATCGGCGATGTGCACACCGAGCCAGTAGTTCCCGTTCGCCAGTTTCTCGATCGTGATCGCATCGTCGAAATCGCGAGCATGCTCGCCGTCGATCGTCACCGTCGGCAGCGCGCGGAAGTCGGTGCGGCCGCGAATGTCGGCGTCCTGCACGGCCCCGCCGAGGCGGATGGCCTCGGCGATCGACTCCGCGGAGTGTGCGTCGGGGATGCCGAACTTGCGGATGATGATCTCGGTGTCGACGCCAGGCGCGTCGATGTCGCCCAGCACCTCGCGCACGCGGCCGATGGCGCCGCTGGTGCCGGTCGGCCAGCCTGTCAGTTCCACCACCACCATCTGGCCCGGTTCGGCGCCGTGCTGCTGTCCGGACGGGATGAAGATGTCCATGAGGACGCGCCGGTCGAACGGTACGACGATGCCGACACCGTGCGCGGCCTGATCGTAGCGGCCGACGAGCGAACTGTTCGCCCGCTCGAGCACACGGATGACCCGCCCTTCGACCCGGCCGTCGTCCTTCACCTTCTCGATGCGCACGACGACGCGGTCGCCGTTCATCGCCTCAGCCATCTGGTGGGCGGGAATGAAGATGTCGCGGCTCCGCTCCATCTCGCGTTCTGGCGATACGAAGCCGTAGCCGCTCGGGTGGGTCTGCAGGCGGCCAACGTGCAGGTCCATCTTCTCGGGCAACCCGAAGCGGTTGCCGCGAATCTGGACCAGCTCGCCGTCGGCGACCAGGCTCTTGAGATGACGACGGAAGGTGGCCCGTTCGTCGCGGTCGACATCGAGCAGTTGGAACAGTTCGCGCGTGGCGGCGGGATGGTGCACTCGCTCACGCATGCGCTCGAGGATCTGGTCGCGGGACAGCATAAACTCAGGCTAACAGAAAGACCTGCAGGTCTCCGACGTTGGTGCCGCTCGGCCCGGTACGGACGAGGTCGCCAAGCACATCGAAGAGTGCATACGTGTTGTTGTCATGGAGGACGGCGGCAGGCGACAGCCCGGCGCGCATCGCCCGAGAGATAGTCGTGGCATCGACGATGGCGCCGGCTGCGTCGGTCGGGCCGTCGATGCCGTCGGTGCCGAGGCTCGCCGCCACCACAGGGGTCGCCAGTTCGGCGAGCACTTCAGCGGCCGCCAGCGCCAGTTCCTGGTTGCGCCCACCGCGGCCGCGCCCGGTTACCCGAACGGTGGTTTCACCGCTGGCAATCACGCACAGCGGCCCGGCCGCCGTACGGCGCGCAGCGATCGCCCGCCGCGCCAGCTCCGCACCGGCCAGACGGGCCTCGCCGACGATCGGCTCGTCAAGCATCACCACGATGTAACCACGGGCTCCAGCGTCGGCTGCGGCACCGCGCATCGCGTCGTGCCTGCCGCCGACCAGTTCGGTGACCGCGCGCGCCAGGCGCGGATCGCCCGGCTTTGGCGACTCGAGCCGTTCACCACGCACACCGGCCAGCAGGTGTTCGACGACCGGCGCAGGGAACGCGTCGCGTCCGCCGAAGCGGTCAATGACGAACAGCGCATCGCCGAACGTCGTCGAGTCGGGAACCGTCGGACCCGAGGCGATGAAGCTGAGGTCATCGCCGACGACGTCGGACAGCACGAAGGTATGACAGGGGGCTGGACAGGCGGCGGCCAATCGTCCGCCCTTGATGGCGGAGATGTGCTTGCGCACCGTGTTCAGTGCGTAGATGTCGGCGCCAGAACGCAGCAGCACGCCGGTCGCGTCGCGCTTGTCCTCGAGACGCAGGCCAGCGGCCGGCACCGCCATCAGCGACGAGGCGCCACCGGAGATGAGGACGAGCAGTTCGGCATCGGCCGGCATCGCCGCGGCCAGCGCGAGCGCGCGGCGTCCGCCGTCCTCACTGCCAGCACCGGGTTGCGGGTGCTGTCCGGTCACACCGTCGAGCGGCGCCGGCAGAGCGGCGAGCGTTGGTGCCACGACGAGTCCGCCCTGCAGGCGTCCGCCGAGCGCCGCCACGGCAGCAATCGCCATCGGCACGGCTGCCTTGCCTGCCGCAATGACCCACGCCGGGCGGTCGCTGGTGGCACGTCGAGCGAAACCCGAACGGACCAGCCGTCCTGGTTCAACCGCGCGAATGCCTGCCTGCGCGATGCGCAGGAGATCTGTTCTCAGGGCGTCTGAGGAAGCGTTCAGTGATTGCGTCTGGAATCTGAGGAGGAGGAAAGGCCGGTGACCGTGTCGATCTGCTTCAGGAGACCGCTCACGACTTCCGGAGCGTTGTCTTTCGCGCACAACTGATCGAGGTCACTCATGATATGGCTCAGTGCGGCCTCGACATCGGTAATGGCGCTGTCGGAAAAATACGACCGCTGCTGCTGGAGACAGCGGTGGTGCCGAGCGAATTCCTGACGGTAGAACTCGCTGATCGGGTGCAGCGCGCTGATCGGCCTATCGGTCACGAAGCGTGGCATGCAGTTCCTCAGGTTGAACGGATCCGAGATGAGGCCAGTGTAGAAGTACGCAGAAACGCGTGTCAAGATTCTGTAACACGCTTCACGCCCGGCGGCTCGCTACCCACCCCGCCAGGCAGCCGACGCCAAGCCCGCCGCCGACGATCAGCACCACCAGCAGCGGCGAGAGGAAGCTGACCGACGACAGGTTCAGCGCGGACGCGAGCGGCGTCAGGACGCGCGGGCGAGCCGAGAAGAAGACCGCGGCCAGCACCAGCAGCGCCACCAGGGCACCCATGCCGCCGTGCAGTGCCCCCTCCATCACGAACGGTCCGCGGACATAGGCCGGAGGCGCGCCGACCAGGTGCATGATGTCCAGTTCGTCGCGCCGCGCGGTCAGCGCCAGCCGCACGACGTTGGTGATGGTGAGCGCCGCCGCGAGGAGCAGGGCGCCGCCGAGCGAGAAACCGACCAGGCGCAGCACCCGCACCCCGCGGAGCAGCCGGTCGAGCCAATCCTGGTCGTAGCGCACATCGGCCACCCCGGGCATCGTCCGCATCCGGGTGACGAGGGCGTCGATTGGGGCAGACTCGCCGGACGAGGAGCGCAGCCGCACGTCCAGCGACGCCGGCAGGGGGTTCTCCTGCATGCCGCCGAGCGTCTGGGCCAGGTCGGGGAACGTCTGGCGAAAGCGGGCCAGCGCCGTCTCCTTCGAAATGAACTCGACGCTGGTGACGCTGGCGTCGGTGCGCAGGTCGCGTTCGAGCGCCGCGCGCGCCGGACCGCCAAGGCCGTCCTCGAGGTAGACCGACATCTCGGCCGCGCCGCTCCACTCCTCGGCCATCCGCTCGAGGTTCGAGGTGACGATCAGGAACGCGCCGGTCACGAACAGGGCAATGGCGATCGTTGCGGTCGACAGCAGGCTCGACCGGCGTCCGCGCCACAGGCTGGCTGTGGCTTCCTCGAAGGCGTAGCGCAGCAACCGCACGTCAGGACACCTCGACGACGCGGCCGTGTTCGAGGCCGACGACGCGGCGGCCGATACGGCGGATCATCCAAAGATCGTGGGTGGCGACGAGGACGGTAGTGCCGCGCGAGTTCGCCTCGCGGAACAGGTTCATGATCTCCAGCGAGAGATCCGGGTCGAGATTGCCGGTCGGTTCGTCAGCGAGCACGATCTGCGGATCGTTGACCAGCGCGCGCGCCACGGCCACCCGCTGCTGTTCGCCGCCCGACAGTTCCTCCGGGTAGGCATTCATCCGGTGCTGCAGCCCCACCCACTTCAACACCTGGAACGTCTTGCGCTGCTGCGTTGCGAGATCGACACCGAGCACGCGCATGACAAACGCGACGTTCTGGAACACGGTGAAGCGGGGTACGAGCCTGAAGTCCTGGAAGACGAAGCCGACGGAGCGGCGATGGCTCTGCACTTCGGCGGGCGTGAGGTCGCTCAGCACGCGGCCGCCCACCTTGAGCGTGCCCTCGGTCGGCTGTTCGGCGCAGAGCAGCAGACGCAGCAGCGTCGACTTGCCCGCGCCGCTCGCGCCCGTCAGAAAGAGGAACTCCCCCTTGTCGATGGACAACGTCACGTCGCGCAGCGCATACACGCCGCGGCTGTAGACCTTCGACAGGTGGTAGGTTTCGATCACGCCGTCAGATCGTTTCGAGCGCCCGTTTCAGGAGATCGTTGACACGCTTCGGGTTCGCCTTGCCTGCGGCCGCCTTCATCACCTGTCCGACCAGGAAGCCGAACGTGGCGGTCTTACCCGCTCGATATCCTGCCACGGCATCGGCATTCTTCGCGATGACATCGGCGATCAGCCCGACAATCTGCGACTCGTCGTCGATCTGGGTGAGCCCCTGGGCACTGACGATCGCCGCGGCCGCCTGCCCCGTCGCCATCATCGTCTCGAAGACCCCCTTGGCGATCGCCCCCGAGATGGTCCCCTGCTCGATCAGCGCCAGCAGCCCGGCCAACTTGTCTGGCGTCACTGGCGACGTCTGGATGTCGCGGCCCGATTCGTTCAGCGAGCGGGCCAGCTCGCCCATCATCCAGTTACTGACCGCCTTGGGCGCGCCGCCTGCCGCCACCGCCGCCTCGAAGTACTCGGACAGCGCGCGGGTCTGGGTGAGCTGCGCCGCGTCGTATTCCGGCAGGGCGAGGTCGGCGACGAAGCGCTGACGGCGTGCGGCCGGCAGTTCCGGCATCGCGCTCCGGTTCGCCTCGATGCGCGCGGCGTCGAGGATGAGCGCTGGCAGATCGGGGTCCGGGAAGTAGCGGTAGTCGTGCGCTTCCTCCTTGCTGCGCATCGACACCGTGACGCCGGCGGCCGAATCGAACAGGCGCGTCTCCTGGCGCACACGCCCGCCTTCCTTCAGGAGGTCGATCTGGCGCTCGATCTCGTACTCGACCGCCTTCTGGAGGAAGCGGAACGAGTTGAGGTTCTTCACTTCGGCCTTGGTGCCGAGCGTGGTCGTCCCGGTCGGTCGCACCGACACGTTGGCGTCGCAGCGCAAGCTGCCCTCTTCCATGTTGCCGTCGTTCACACCAAGCCACACCAGGATGCCGCGCAGGTGCTCGAAGAACGCCGCCGCGTCGCCGGCCGAGCGCAGATCCGGCTCGGTGACGATCTCGATGAGCGGGGTCCCCGCACGGTTGTAATCCATGTAGGTCTTGCGGTCGGAGTCGGCGAACCCCTCGTGCAGCGACTTGCCGGCGTCCTCTTCCATGTGGACGCGGGTGATCTGCACGCGGCGCGGACCGGCCGGCCCGTTGAACTCCACATGCCCCTCACTGGCGAGCGGTTGCTCGTACTGCGAGATCTGGTAGCCCTTCGGCAGGTCCGGGTAGAAGTAGTTCTTGCGCGCGAAGACCGAGGTTGCGTTGACCCGGCAGCCAATCGCCAGCGACGCGCGGATGGCGAGGTCGACCGCGTCGTGGTTCAGCACCGGCAGCACACCGGGAAACCCGAGACACACGGGACAGACATGCGCATTGGGCGGCGCGCCGAATGCCGTGCTGCAGCCGCAGAAGATCTTGGTCTGCGTCTGCAGTTGAGCGTGGATTTCCAGTCCGATGACGGCTTCGTAGGTCATGCGTGCGGGCCTGCGGCGACGACGTCGGCGGCAACCGACGACGCGAAGGTCTTGAAATTGTCCTGGAACATGCGGGCGAGTTCCGCGGCCTGCGCGTCGTACGCCGCCGTGTCGGCCCAGGTACTGCGGGGATTGAGCACCGCCGGTGGCACAGTCGGGCACGACTGCGGCACCTGCAGGTTGAACACCGGGTGGGTGTCGTAGAGCACGCCGTCGAGAGCGCCGCCGAGCGCCGCCGCAATCATGGCTCTGGTGAAGCGGATGTGCATGCGCGAGCCGACGCCGTACGGGCCACCGGTCCAGCCGGTGTTCACCAGCCAGACCTGCGCGTCGTGACGAGCAATCTTCTCCCCAAGCAGTTCGGCGTAGCGGCTCGGGGCCAGCGGCAGGAACGGCGCGCCGAAGCAGCTACTGAACGTGGCCTTGGGTTCGGTCACGCCCTTCTCGGTGCCAGCCACCTTGGCGGTGTAGCCCGAGAGGAAGTGATACATCGCTGCCGCGGGCGAGAGCCGCGAGATCGGCGGCAGCACGCCGAACGCATCGGCCGTGAGCATCACGATGTGCTTCGGATGTCCGCCCTGCCCGGACGGCACGGCGTTGTCGATGAACTGAATCGGATACGCCGCCCGGGTGTTCTCGGTGAACTGGTCGGAGTCGAGATCGAGCCGGCGCGTCACCGGATCGATAACGACGTTCTCGAGCACCGTGCCGAAGCGGCGGGTCGTCGCGTAGATTTGCGGTTCCGCCTCGGCCGACAGACGAATCGTCTTCGCGTAGCAGCCGCCTTCGAAGTTGAACACGCCGTGGTCGCTCCACCCGTGCTCGTCGTCGCCGATGAGCCCGCGGTCCGGGTCGCTCGACAGCGTGGTCTTTCCAGTGCCAGAGAGCCCGAAGAACAGGGCCGTGTCGCCGCCCGCACCGATGTTCGCCGAGCAGTGCATCGAGAGCACGCCGCGCAGCGGCAGCAGGTAGTTCAGCGTGCTGAAGATCGACTTCTTGATCTCGCCGGCGTAGCTCGTGCCACCGATGAGCACCAGCCGTTTGGCGAAGTTCAGCGCAACCACCACCTCGGAGTTGGTGCCGTGGCGGATCGGGTCGGCCTTGAACGATGGGCTGTCGATGACGGTGAACTCCGGCACATGCCCGGCCACATCGTCGAGGATGAAGAGGTTGCGCGCGAACAGGCTGTGCCAGGCGTACTCGGTGATGACGCGGATGGGGAGCCGGTAGCGGCCGTCGGCGCCGGCGTAACAGTCCTGCACGAACAACTCGGCGCCGCGCAGCGACGCCAGCAGGTCCTCGTGCAGGCGATCGAACTGCTCGACCGACATCGGCCGGTTCGGGCCGCCCCAGGCGACGTGCTGCTCACTCGACGGTTCCCTGACGATGAACTTGTCGTTCGGCGAGCGGCCGGTGTGGTGGCCGGTTCGGCAGACCAGCGGGCCTTCAGCGGCCACGAGCCCTTCGCTGCGGCGGATGGCCTGCTCGTACAGCACGGCATCACTCAGATTCCAGTGCGCCCGGGCGTCGTGGATACCGTCCTGTTCGAGGCTGCGGCGAGGGTCGACGGCGGGAGTCATGAAGTAGCTCCTAAACGGAGACAGGGCAAAGACATACCGGCAAGCCTGAGGATCGTACTCGCCGGTTTCGTCGCAAGTCAATAAAGCTGGCCCCTGCGGTAGACTGTAAACACCTCCGAGGTCAGGGCGTAATCCTGCATGAGTGATCAACGGAACGTGCGACACCTCACGCCGAAGCATGCAGCCACGGACGCCAGCCTCAGGGGCCCGGTCCGCGGCCGCGCTGCGGCGCGTGCCAACACGCCGTCAGACGACACCCTGCTCGCGGTCGAGATTCGAGGATTGGTCGAACAGGGGGCGATGGACGAGGCGCGTGAGCGCTTTGCCGGCCTCGTGGCCACCCACCAGCGCCGGGCCCTGCGCATCGCCTACCAGTACCTCCGTGACAGCGCCGAGGCCGACGAAGCCGTTCAGGACGCGTTCGTCAAGGTCTTCACCCACATCGGCTCATACCGCGACGCCTGGCCGTTCGAGGTATGGTTCACCCGCATCCTCATCAACGGCTGCCTCGACCGCCGCAAGGCGCGCGCGCGCCGCGAGCGCTGGCTCGTGCCGAACGAGACCGACGACACCTTCGAGTCGGTGGCAGACACGGGCGGCCGATCGTCCTGGCCCGACCCTGAAGCCCGGTTGCTCGCACGCGAACGCCGTCGCACACTCGCCGCGGCCATCGACAAGCTCGACGGTCGTCAACGCACCGTCTTCATGCTCTGCCACTACGGCGACTGCTCCCCGCGGGATGTCAGCGCCATGACCGGCCTGAACGAATCCACGGTTCGCGTCCACCTGTTCCGCGCCGTCCGCAAGCTGCGCGGGTTCCTTGGAGGCACCTCGTGATGGTCCACGCATCGCACCTCAACGACGACCATCTCTTCGAGTGCTATTTCGCGGCACGGGCCGGTACGCCACTGGACCCGCGCGTGATCGAGCATCTGGGCGACTGCCCCGCGTGCGAGGCACGCTACGACGAGTTCCAGGCGTTCATGGAGGGGCTGCGTGAGGACGCCGACGCTGACACCGCGGTCCTGTTCACGGACGACCGCCTCCGCATCCAGCAGCAGCAGATCCTGCACCGGTTGCAGCACGTGCAGCGCTCGGCGCGGGTCATCGCCTTCCCAGGCCGCGAGGCAGCCTCGGCACCGGTCCATGCCACGGTGCGCGTGGCGCCTCGCTGGCTCGCCGCCGCGGCGGCGGCCTGTCTGTGCGTCGGCGTCGGCCTCGGTTCCTGGGTCAGTCCCAGGCGCGCCGCGGTGAAGCCGCTCCAGGCGCAGGCCGCGAGCGTCCAGGGTCCGGCAGCAATCGTCGCCGCCGCCGGGCTCGTGACTACCGCGAAAGCCGACGCCGACGATGACGCCTTCCTGCTGGAACTGGAACTGGCGCTGGCCGCGCCGCACAGCCGCGAACTCCAGCCGTTTGACGCCCTGACACCGCACGTCCGCGACATCGACAACAGGGACCGGTAGAATCGTTCCCTGATGCCGTCACTTATCTTCCGCAAGGGGCTCGAGATGAAGGGTGCCGTCGCCGGTATCCTGGCCGAGAGCTACCACAGCACGCTCATCGAACAGCTCAAGGCGAACGACTTCGTCTACACGTCGGGCCGGCTGACGGTCCACCTGGCGCGGGAATTCGGCTTCTGTTACGGCGTCGACCGCGCGGTCGACTACGCCTACCAGACGCGCAGCCGCTTCCCCGACCGCCGCGTATTCCTGACGGGCGAGATCATCCACAACCCGCACGTGAACGAGAAACTGCGCGGCATGGATGTCCGGTTCCTGAGCGACCCGGGTGAAACCGTCGACGCGCTCACCCCGGCGGACGTCATCATCCTTCCAGCCTTCGGTGTCACCGTGCAGATGCTCCAGCAGTTTGATGCCGTGGGCTGCACGCTGGTCGACACCACGTGCGGATCTGTGCTGAACGTCTGGAAGAACGTGAAGCGCTACGCGGCGCAGGGCTACACGTCGGTCATCCACGGCAAGGTGTGGCACGAGGAAACCCAGGCCACGGCGTCGCAGGCGGTCGCATCGGGCGGCGCCTACCTGGTGGTCTACAACGACTGCGAAGCGGGCGACGTGTGCGACTTCATCAGGCGCGGCGGCGACAGCGCGGCTTTCCTGGCGCAGTTCGGCAAGGCCGCCTCCGACGGGTTCGACCCCGACCTTCATCTGCAGCGCATCGGCCTCGCCAACCAGACCACGATGCTGATGACCGAGTCGCTGGCCATCGGCGAGATGCTGAAGGCCGCCATGACCGACCGCTGGGGCATTGCCGACCTGGCGGCGCACTACACGGCATTCGACACGATCTGCAGCGCCACGCAGGACCGGCAGGACGCCGTCGTCAGCCTGCTGCAAGAGCAGCAGGTCGACCTGATGGTCGTCATCGGCGGCTACAACAGCAGCAACACCGCCAACCTGGCCCGCATCTGCGCCGCCTCGAAGCCAACCTTCCACATCTCGGACCCCGACTGCCTGCTCTCGCGCGACGAGATCAGACACCGCCCGATCGGCGCGAAGGGCGAGGTGGTCACCACGAACTGGCTGCCACTGAGCGGACCGGTCGCCATCGGCCTGACGTCCGGCGCCTCGACACCAGACAATCTGGTCGGTGCGGCGATCGCCACGCTGGACGCGTTCTGCAACTGACCGCGCCGTCCGGCCGGGCCAGCCGCGACCGTGACACTTCTTTACATCCCGCCGGCAAAGAATTCGCCGGACAGGCTAAACGACCGGCCGTCACGCATCGTATTCCCTTCCAGTAACTCCGCTTCCAGAGGAATGACGATGATGTTCCCGCTGCGGCTCCGCCTCGTGGTAGCCGCGCTCCTGCTCAGTGCCGCCCCGGCCCTGGCCCAACGTCCACCGGAAGCCCCGCGGCCATTCCCGTGGTGGAAGTCGGAGCCGTTCAAGAAGGAACTGGGGCTCGCGGCGGACCAGGCTACGCGCATCGACACCATCTGGGAAACGACCCGGCTCGAACTACGCCAGGAGTGGGACGACCTCTCGAAGCTCGAGTCCAAGTTGTCGCACCTCATCCAGGTGGACGCGGATGAAGCCGTGCTGACACGCCAGATCGACCGGGTCGAGACGGCGCGCGCCGCCGCCAACAAGACGCGGTCGCTGATGCTCGTGCAGATGCTCAAGGTGCTCACGCCGGAGCAGCGCACCCGCTTCACCACGCTCCACGACAAGTGGCAGCACGACCAGCGAGCGGTCCGTCCGGGCGGAGCCCCTGGCGCGCCCCACCGTCCAGACCGTTGATAACCGGACCTTGAATTCATAGCGAAGGATTGCTGCGGCATGACACGGTACGCTCTTTTCTCGACGATACTCTGCGCGGGACTCGCCACGTCTGTCCCGGCACAGGCGCAGCAGGTCACCGACGCCCATGTGCAGGACCTCATCCGCGCGGCGGCCGAGCGCGTGGGTGCCCAGACCGGAGCGCCCTCCGGCGCACCGGCAAGCGGCGGCGGGACTGATGCCCGTCCGACGGTCGCCCTCACGCTGGACGATGCGGTGAAGCTGGCGCTGGAGCGGAACCTCGACATTGCGGTGCAGCGGCTCAACCCGGCGACCTTCGATTACGCGGTCGCCAACCTCCGGGCCGCCTACCGGCCGGCGCTGACGTCGCAGCTCAGCCACGTAGCCAACACGAACCCGTCGACGCAGACCATCTCCGGCGCCGCGGCCGGCACGGGCATCGTGCAGGGCGTCACCACCTATAACGGCGGCGTCACGCAGAATATCCGCTGGGGCGGCGGCTCGTTCCTCGCGCAGTTGAACAACAACAAGCAGACGACGACCAGCCTGACGGCGCTCTTCAACCCGGCCTTCAACACCAACTGGGCGGCACAGTACACGCAACCGCTGCTGCGCAACTTCAAGATCGACAACACCCGTCAGCAACTGGCGGTCACGCGGCTGAATCAGGACATCAGCGAAATCCAGCTGCAGGCCTCGATCATCAACATCGTCTCGAACGTCCGGAACGCCTACTGGGACCTGCTCTTCGCCACACAGTCGGTCGAAGTGGCGAAGCGCTCGGTGGAACTGGCCGAGCGTCTGGTCCGCGACAACCAGACGCGAGTGGAGATCGGCACGATGGCGCCGATCGACGTTGTCCAGGCGCAGTCGCAGTCGGCCACGCAGCGCCAGAACCTGGCGGTGGCCGAGGGCACGCGCCGCACCAACGAACTCTCGCTCAAGCGGCTCATCGTCGCGGGCACGCAGGACCCGAACTGGAACGCCGCCATCGTGCCGGCCGACCAGCCCGAGTTCGCGCCGCACCCGATTGACATCGCCGCGGCCGTGAAGCGAGCCCTCGAGAACCGCACCGACCTGCAGCAGGCGAAGAAGAACCTGCAGGTGAACGACACCACGTTGAAGTACCTGAACAACCAGACGCTGCCGCAGGCCGACCTCGTAGCGCGCTATGGCCTCATCGGTCAGGGCGGCACCCAGTACATCACCAGCGGCACCGGCATCAATCGCGTCGTCACTGGTGAAATCCCCGGCGGCTACGGCGACGCCCTCAGTTCGCTCTTCAACCGGAACTATCCAACCTGGACGATGCAGTTGAACGTCACCTACCCGATCGGCACCAGCGCGGCCGACGCCACCGTGGCGCGCGCACGCGTCCAGGTGAACCAGGTGGAGGCGCAGTTGAAGCAGATCGAACTGCAGATTGCGACCGACGTCACCAACGCCGCCACCAACGTGCAGAACGGTGTCGAGCGCGTCGAGGCGGCGCAGGCGGCGCGCGCGTTCTCGCAGCGCACGCTCGAAGCCGAACAGAGCAAGTTCGAAGTGGGCATGTCGACGAACTACTTCGTCGTGCAGGCCCAGCGCGATCTCGCCACGGCGCAGAACAACGAACTGCAGGCGGTGCTGGCGTATCGCAAGGCGCTCGTCGAGCTCGAGCGGCTCCAGCAGACCTCGCTGTCCACGTCGAACATCACGATCCTCGGCCGCTAAGCCGACCGCCCACGAAAGCACACGGAATTTATGAAGCGCGGCATCATCATCGTTCTCATCCTTGCGGCGGCCGGCGGCGGCTACTACTACTACTCGGCAAAGAACGCAGCGACGCAGTCGGCCGGCGCGAACGGCGCCGGTGGACCTGGCGCCCAGGGCCGCGGCGGCGCCGCTGGCGCCGGGCGTCAGGGCGGCGGCGGTAGTCCTGGTGGCGGGTTCGGTGGCTTCGGCGGCGGCGGCGGTCCACGTCTGCCGATGACCGTCGAACTGGCGGCCGTGAAGCGTGGCGACATGTCGGAGAGCATCTCGGTGGTGGGCAACCTGATTGGTGCCGCCACAATCGAGGCGGTGCCGAAGGTGGCCGGACGCCTCGAAACCGTCAATGTGCGCCTGGGCGACCGGGTCTCGCGCGGACAACGCCTGGCGAAGGTCGAAGACCGCGAAATCCTCGAGCAGGTGAAGCAGGCGCAGGCGTCGTTCGACGTGTCGGCCGCCACGATCCGGCAGCGCGAAGCCGACCTGAAGCTGGCGCAGACCAACCTCGATCGCTCGCGCAGCCTGTATGACCGTCAGCTCATCCCGCGGCAGACGTTCGACGACACCGACGCACGCTACCAGGCGGCGGTGGCGTCACTCGACCTGGCGCGCGCGCAGTACGCGCAGGCGCAGGCGCGGCTCGACGAGTTGAAGATCAACCTCTCGAACACCGTCATCACGTCGGCCGTCGCGGGCTTCATCGGCCGCCGGACGCTCGATCCCGGCGCCTGGGTGACGCCGAACACGCCGTTCCTCTCGGTGGTCGACATCAGCGTCGTCCGTCTCGTGGCCAACGTCGTCGAGAAGGACCTTCGCCGCATCAGCCAGGGGATGAAGGCCGACGTCACGGTCGACGCCTACCCCGGTGAGAAGTTCGACGGCCGCATCGCCCACGTCGCGCCGGTGCTCGACCCGGCCACCCGCACCGCCCAGATCGAAGTCGAAGTGCAGAACTCGACGTTCCGGCTGAAGCCGGGCATGTATGCGAAGGTCGACTTCGTCGTCGAACGCCGCGACAACACGCTGGTCGTGCCCGCGAACGCCGTCGTCGACGTGCGCGGCCAGAAGGGCGTGTTCCTGCCAGACGAAGGCGACGTGGCACGCTTCACGCTGGTGAAGATCGGCATGTCGAAGACCGACCTCGTCGAGATCGTGGACGGCCTCGCCGAGGGGACGCGCGTCGTCACCACCGGCGCGGCGGCCTTGCGCGAAGGAGACCGCATCGTCCTGCTCGGGGCCAATGGCCGCGGCGGACGTGGTGGCCGTGGCGGCAACGGCGGTGGACGCGCGGGTGCTGGCGGCCCGGGCGGCGGTGGCAATGGCGAAGGGCGGGGCCGTCGCGGCGGCGCACCGGCGACGGGTCAGTAGACAGTCCGCAGATATCGGATTCCAGGAGCAGGCATGAGCATTCCGCGTTTTGCGATCGAGCGCCCCGTCATGATGACGATGATCAGTTCGATCGTCATCCTGATCGGCGGCATCTCCCTGTCGCGACTTCCCGTCGACCTGCTGCCAGACATCTCCCAGCCGACCGTGAACGTCCGTGTGAGCTACACGGGTGTCGGTCCGCTCGAGATGGAGGAACTGGTCGTCCGGCCGCTCGAGCAGCAACTCAGCGCCGTGTCGGGGCTCGACCAGATGAATTCGAACGCGCAGGAAGGCAGCGCGAGCATCCAGCTGAACTTCACCTGGGGCACCGACCTCAATGAGGCGCTGGACGACATCCGCACCCGTATCGACCGCGTCCGCGGCCGCTTGCCCGAGGATGCCGACCCGCCGATCATCCAGAAATTCGACTCGAACGCGGCGCCGATCATGGGCCTTGCGCTCGAGAGCACGGACGGCACCCTCGACCGCGTGCAACTGCGCGAGCTGGCGGAGAACATCCTCTCGCCCCGCTTCGAGCGCGTGCAGGGCGTGGCCGCCGTCACCGTCAACGGCGGCCTGCGCCGCCAGATCCACGTCGACCTGTCGCGCGAGAAGATCACGGCGCTCGACCTGTCGGTCGACCGCGTGGTGTCGGTGCTGCGCAACGAGAACCAGAACATCCCGATCGGCGAGGTCTACCAGGGCGACCGCGCCCTGCTGCTCCGCAGCCAGGGGCAGTACCAGAATCTCGCGCAGATCGCGAGCACGGTCGTCCTCACCAAGAACGGCGTGCCGGTCTACCTGAAGGACATCGCCGACGTGAGCGACTCGACCGAGGATGTGCGCTCCGTGCTGCGCATCAACGGCCGCCCGGGCGTGCGGCTGTCGGTCACCAAGCAGTCGGGCACCAACACCGTGCAGATTGCCCAGGGGGTGCGCGCGGAAATCGAGCGCATCAACCGCGAAGTGCCAGGCGTCCGCATCTCGATGCTGGACGACAGCGCGAAGTTCATCGAGCGTTCGATCAGCGCCGTGCAAGAGCACGTGATGCTCGGCTCGGTGCTCGTCATCCTCATCATCTTCCTGTTCCTGCGCAACTTCCGCTCGACGCTGATCGTCGCCACGTCGATTCCGATTTCGGTCATCGGCACGTTCGCGCTGCTCTACTTCGGCGGCCTGACGCTGAACACGATGACCTTCGGCGGATTGGCGCTGGGCGTCGGCATGATCGTCGACGCGGCCATCGTCGTGCTGGAGAACTCGTTCCGGCACATGGAGCACTACGGCAAGGACCGGATGCAGGCCTCGATCGACGGCAGTGAAGAGGTCTGGTCCGCCATCCTGGCGTCCATCCTCACGCACATCGCCGTGTTCGTGCCGCTCCTCTTCCTCGAAGGGGTGTCGAGCATCATGTTCCGGCAACTGTCGGTGGTGGTGGTCTTCTCGCTGCTGATGTCGCTCTTCGTCGCGGTCACGCTGGTGCCGGTGCTCTGCTCGCGCCTGCTCGTGCTGCCGCCGCCGCCGGAGAAGCGCAGCGCCGTCGGCCGCACGCTCTACGGCTTCAGCGAGAGCTTCCTCAATGGCATGGACGAGGGCTACACCCGCCTGCTGGCGAAGGCCCTCGCCCACCGCGGCTTCGTCGTCGCCGTCGCGGCCGTGTCCGTGGTCATCGCGGTCTTCATCGGTCGCACACTGCCGACCGAACTCGCCACGCAGGCCGACGAAGGACAGGTGTCGGTGAATATCGAACTGGCCCAGGGCACGCGCATCGAGGTCACCGACCCGGTGCTGCAGCGCGTCGAGGCGGCGGTCAACCAGCTGGTGCCGGAAGCCACCGACGTCATCACCAACGCGGGTGGCGGCGGCGGCTACGGACCTCCTGGCGGCGGCAACGTCAACCGCGGCTTCCTGCAGATCCTGCTCAAGCCGAAGGACGAACGGACCCGTTCCAGCGACGACATTGCTCGCGAGCTGCGCCGCCAGCTCTCCGGCATCCCGGGCGTCATCGTCCGCGCCAACGCATCGGGCGGCAACAACCAGATGAACCGCTTCCTGTCGGGCGGCAACAACGGCGGCGGCCGCCTCTCGCTCGAAATTCGCGGCGAGAGCCTCGACGATGCGCGGAAAGTGGCACAGGCCGCCAAGGACCTGCTCGACACCGTGCCCGGCGTCGCCGATGCGCGCCTCGGCCGCGATGAAGGGCGTCCCGAACTGGCGGTCGAAGTCGACCGTGCAAAGGCGGCGCTGCTGGGCGTGAACACCACGACCGTCGCCAACACGCTGCGCACGAACGTCGCCGGCACGCAGGCCGCCATGTTCCGCCAGTCGGGCCAGGAATACCCGATCATCGTCCGCCTGAGGGAAGACCAGCGTCAGGCCGTGAGCGACGTCAACGACGTCCTGGTGAGCACGCCGCAGGGCACCGTGGTGCAGGCGAAGAACCTGATGCGCGTCGCCGACTCGATCGGACCGTCGCAGATTCAGCGCAAGAACCAGCAGCGGATCGCCTACGTCAGCGCGGAACCCGAAGCGACTCTCAGCGACTCGGTGAACGCGGTGAACGCCAAGCTGCCGCAGCTGTTCGGCATGCTGCCGAAGGACTTCTCCATCGGCTTCGGCGCCGAAGTCGAGCAGCAGGCGAAGGCGTTCGACCAGCTCCGCACGGTGCTGATCCTGGCCCTCGTGCTCGTCTATGCCGTCATGGCGTCGCAGTACGAGTCGCTGAAGGATCCGTTCATCATCATGTTCTCGGTGCCGACGGCGGCGATCGGCGTCGTGCTGGCGCTGAAGCTCACGAACACGTCGTTCAACATG
>Ga0114966_10000183_pt1 | contig 59669 bp, 58 predicted proteins | sample M_130207_XF_Meta_FD_87029 | JGI IMG/M metagenome (GOLD analysis project Ga0114966, IMG submission 87029) | Freshwater microbial communities from Lake Montjoie, Canada to study carbon cycling - M_130207_XF_MetaG | ecosystem: Environmental > Aquatic > Freshwater > Lake | place: Lake Montjoie... | reverse complement strand
TCCTGAGCTACAGCGCGGCTCCATTCTGCTGGCAACTCCACTTCTCCTCATCGGACTTGGCATTGCGACGGCCGCTGCGGTTGTCGGGGCGCTGGCCGCGCTGAGTCGACCGTTCTCGCCGCGAATTACTGGGTTGCTGCGGCAACTCGCGGCCGCCACGGAGCTCACACTTGTGCCCGGTGTTCTGCTCGGTGTCCGCGCGGCGTCTCAGGTTGGGACCGGAGGATTCCGCCTCTGGGATCAGTTGCACGTCGGCGCGGTCGTCGTATTAGTGACGGCATTCGTGGTCTCCTGGGTCGCGACTTCGGAAAACGACGCGGGGCTCGGCGGCTTTGCGCGCCGCGTGAGTATCGTTGGGATAGCGGTTACCGCGATCGGCATGGCGTCTTTTCCGTTGCGCACCAGCGCGGATCTCCTGCTGCGCGACGGTCAGTCCACCACGCTGACGGATTGGTTCGGACGCGAGTGGAGATTCGTGAGTCAGGGCACGAGTCGATTCGAGCGGCCGCCGAATCAATACGTGCTTGCGCTCTCGCTCGCCCCGACCGTCGGTAACCGACGCCTACCGCTGATGACCGCCGAACAGCGCGAATACGTGGACGGCCGCGGAGAATCACGCGACGAGCCAGTGCGAATCACGGGTCTTTCCAGCGGAACGTTCGTGGATGCGCAACTCGCACTGTTGGACATCGGACCTGGTGCTGCGATGGTGCGCCTCACGCTGTGGCCGCTCAGGGCACTGCTTGCAGTAGGGGCGTGTGTCGTGTGGCTTGGATCACTGCTGCGCCTCGTGGCGGCGCTGACCGCGCCGCCACGTATCCTAGCGCAGCGCCTCGTATCCTAGCGCAGCGCCTTCGCGAAGCAGTGTTTTTCGCCAACTAAGATTTCGCTCTGATCGAGCGTCTGATATCGCGCGATTTTTTCTGGAAAACGCGAAAGCGCCGCGCGCTCGAATCCGCACGAGAGAAAGAGATCATCGGAGTACGAGACCGCGAAGAGCTCCTTGTAGCCTCGCGTGCGGGCCAGACTCTCGGCGGCGGTGATCAGCAACTTTCCATGCCCGAGCCCCTGGGCGTCAGGAGAGACGGCGAGCGAGATCAACTCCACCACTGACGGGGAGTACTCGTCAAGTGCGACGCACCCAACAATTCCGCCATCGGCACTGCGGACCACGCGATAGTCGTGAAGATGCGCGTAGGCAAAGTCCGGCGATCGCTGCAGGGTGAGGCCCTGCGGGGCAAATCTATTGTTCAGGTCGACCACCGCCTGAATATCGGTCTCATGCGCTGCGCCAATCTGCATCAGCGTTCTACCACCTCGAGGCGCCGCAGCGCCGCGCGTATGGGGATCAGTGTCGCCGCAATGCACAAGAGCGCTGCGGCCGTGAATCCCGCGATCATCGCCGTCGGATCGGTGTTTGTTCCAAACGCCTCTGCCGACAGGTAGCCGTAGACCGGCTTGGCCTCCAGAATCACCACGCCACCAATCACGCTGATCGACGCCATCATAAACAATAGTCCACCGAACGACGTGGGGATCTGTGCCGCGTTCTCGGTTTCGTATTGGGGGAACAGCGTGCCGAACCCGAGGGCCATGCCCGCGACGGCGAACGTCAGCAGCGTGATCGACATCACAGATACGAGGAACATGAACGCTGACACCTGCAGGAGGTAGTCCGTCACCCCCACAATGCCGAGGGCGAGCACGAGCAATGGTGCGGTGCCCACCCAAAACTTTGCCCACAGGAGATCACGCACCTGCATCGGACTTGAACGCAGGAGCCACAGCGTGCGTCCTTCCAGCGACACGCCGGGAAAGATGAAGCGTGCCGCGATCGAAGCCAAGACGAAGCCGGCGAGGATCAGATTCAGAAACGGAATGACGTTTACGAGGAAGAACGTGATGCCCTCACCATGGAGCGGCAGGAACTTGATATTGTAGACGTAGACCACCACGAGCACGGCCAGCAAGATCAGCTGCGACCACTGCGTCGTATCCCGGAAGAACAGCCGGAGTTCTTTGGTCACGAGTTCGCGGCGAAGCACGCCGAGAGGGGCCAGGAGCTGTTGTCCGATCGCGTGCAGGCGTCCTGACTGCACCGAGCGTTGCGAACTCTCCTGCGCCTTGCTGAATCCGGTGAGGTAGAGCGAGCGATGGAGCAGTGCACCGAACGTGACGGCGACGGCGGCCGTCGACCAGAGCAGATAGAGCGTCAGCCAGTCGTGCGTTCCGGTGAGCGCTCCCATGATACTCCGCTGCGCCCACTCGCTTGGCAGGAGGGGTGAGGTCGGTGTTCGCAGGACCGAGACGAACTCCACGAGGGAACGAAATCCCTCGGGGCGCGCGAGTCGCTCGGGGCGCACGAGGCGGAAGAGGAGCACGACGCCCGCTGCCGTTACCACGGCTATCACGCTCAGGATGTCGCGTGTTCGGCGCGCGGGGAACAGGTTGACCAGCAGCAAAGTCAGTGCGCTCCCAACGGCCGATGGAATCACGAGAAACGGCACAAATACCGCAACTGCCAGCACTGGGAAACTCCAGCCGCCGCCATAGGCGATGCCATACGCCGCGAACATCGGGATCGCCATTAGTGCGACCATCCAGCTCGACGCCAGCACCGTCTCGAGGAGCTTCGCCAGATACACACGAAGCCAGTCGACGGGAGCGGATACCAGCAAGTCGAGATCCTTCGCAAGAAAGAAACTCGACAGCGCGGTAATGACGTTCGAGAGCAGGAGGATCGAGAAGAAACTGACGAGGATCAGCCCCAGCAGCTTCCCCGCCAACAGCGGGCCAATCTCCTGCACCCCCTTGAAGTACAGCAGCAGGCGGTAAAGCACCGCGAAGACGAAACTCCAGAACAGCAGTCCAACGACCGCGAGGAGCGCAGCCCGCGCCCCCCGCCCTCGCTCGCCCGACTGCGCCCGCACCCGCGCCGTGAGCCACTTCGGCGTCAGGATATGCAGGAGTGGCGCGTCAGGAAGCGCGTCAGGAAGTGCGTCAGGAAGCGCGTCAGGAAGCGCGTCAGGAAGCGCGTCCTGAGCTGCCACTGTGGGCTGGGGAGCGCTCCGATTCACGCGTCCAACACGTCCATGAGATCGCGCGCCGCACGCTGGCCGGTCAGCCGCAGGAAGATGTCCTCAAGGCCACGCCCCTCGGCCGCGCCTGCCTGCAGTTCTGCCATCGTCCCGCAGGCGGCGATGCGTCCCGCATGAATGATCGCGATACGATCACACAAGCTTTCGGCGGCCTCGAGGGTGTGCGTGCTCATCATGATTGTGTGACCGCGCCGCGTGTATTCCTTGAACAGGTCACGGAGAATCTTAATCGACTTTGGGTCGAGTCCCACGTGAGGCTCGTCCACCACGATCACCGCCGGTCGGTGCACAAAGGCGCTGGAGATGATCAACTTCTGTCGCATGCCGTGCGAGTAGCTCTCCACGAGTTCGTCGCGCCACTCCTCGAGGTCGAAGAGCGCCATGAGTTCACGCGCGCGGTGCTCCACGTCAGGCCCGGCTTGTCCAAACAGCCCAGCGACAAAGCGCAGGAACTCCGTCCCGGTCAACTTCTCGTAGATAAATGGGCGGTCGGGAATGAACCCGAGCTGCGTTTTCGCTGCGATCGGATCCGCGGCGAGGTCGATCCCCGCAATCCGCACCGTTCCGGCTGTGGGCTTCAGGATGCCTGCAATCATGCGCAGCGTGGTCGTCTTCCCGGCACCGTTGGGACCAAGGAATCCGAAGAGCTCACCGCGCGGCACGTTCAGGTCGATCGCATCGACGGCCGTGAAGTTGCCGTACTTCTTGGTCAATCCAGTGAGTTCAATCATCGAGACGTCGGGAGGAGGTCATCGGGTAGCCATCACGTCGATACGTAACGCGCCAATCAGTCGCAGAAGTTCCGGCTGACGCGCGAGTCCACCAACGACAAACCGCAGGTGCGATGCGTCGGCCGGGAACTGGCCGAACGTCGGATCGACGGCCACCCAGTCCCTCAGCCAGATTTCCGGCCACGCGTGGTAATAAAACTTCCCGTTCACATAGGCGACTCCCGTCGCGATGCGTGCGGGAATCCCGACGGCACGAGCGAGCGCGACGTAGAGCTGCGTATGCTCATTACAGTCGCCTCGCTTCGTGCGCAGCACGTCGAGCGCGTTGGGAATACTGAGTGTCACGACCTTCTCGAGCGAGTCAAACACCCAACGCTCGAGTTTCTCTGCGACCACGCGCGGGTCGCGATCGTTGCCGGCAATCCGTACTGCCAGCGCCACAATCCGTGCGTCGTTGGCTTGCAGCAGCGGTTCCGACGAAAGCTCCGAGCGAAAGCGCGACCGGTCGAGGGCGCGTCCACCAGCGAGTGTCCAGTTCGCCACCAGCGCGTCCGGCATCTCGCGCGCGATTGTCAACTCATTTCCGCGGAGTTGCTGCCGTCCACCGGACAGGTCGTAGCCGACGAGTTTCACGCCCCGAAGCCGAACCGACAGTCTGGCGAGACGCGAGCGCCCCAGCGCGGCACCCGCGCTGATGGCCGAGCGCTCGATGACGTCGTTCGCGCGCGAGCCGGTGGCGGTCACCGCGCGACGATCGCGTGCGATTCGCCAGTTCTCGAACGCGATTGCGTAGGGCGCGCGACGCAACGTGATCCCCCCTGGCTGCGAGCTCTCCACCACACGGCCGTCGCTGTCAATCCATCCGGTGAAACCGCTGCCGTTCTCCGGCTCCACACGCCACGCGCGTGTCGTGTCCGAATGTGCGGGCACCCACTCGGCGAGTCCCTGATCGAAGCGAACGCTATCGGCCAACGTGAACAGTGACTCCGCGCGAACCGTCATGGCGAGGTCACGCGACATCATCGCCTGCGGATCGAAGGTCGGGATCCGGTACGTTTTTCCAACCTTCGGGGTCTCACCCAGTGCGATCACCAGTGGCACAAGCGTCGGGAGAAGAATCGGCCCGCGCACCGCCACGCGCTGACTATCGGCCTTCGCTGTCCCCGAGCGGAGCGCAAACACCACCGCGGTGTCACCCTCCGTGCGGCCACCGACGTGGAGTGGCGTCCCCTGTGTCTCGACCTGCACGTCAAAGGTCTGGAGCGCGAGACTGCGGGAGAGGCGAATCACCGACCGCGCGCTGGCCCGCTGCACCGTTCCCGCAACCGGGAGATCCGCGACAAACCAATCCACGACCTCAATGCCAGCGGCCGTCGTATCAAGCGTGGTCGACGCGAATCCAATGTGGGCTCCACCCTGCGACACCGCGAAATAACTCGCCCCGGGGTTCACGCGGAGCGCAGCGGATGCGAGGCGCGCGGCGCTGCCCACAAAGAACTCGCGGCGCACGAGCATCGCCACACCGCCGAGCCATGCCAGCAGAATCGCAACGGCACCAACGGCGCGCCACCAGCCACGACGGCTCAACCGGGAAGATTCCGTCAGGGTGCTCACGGGCAGACGCTCGCGCTTAGCCGCGCTGCGCGTCGCGGGCGCGTCGATAGAACGGCGCGGCGTCCGCCGAACGCCCCATGCGATCGAGCACCATCCCAGCGCCCTTCCACGCGCGCCAGTTCGTCGGCTCGAGTTCCGTGGCACGCTCGTACGAGGCGAATGCATCGGGCAAGCGGTCGAACCGACTCAGTGCCTCGCCGAGGTAAAAGTGAGCGGCGCCAGACAACGGGTCGATCTTTACGACATGCGTCAGCGGCTCGACGGCCTCGCGCCATTTGGCGCGCCTGCACGCGAGGATCCCCCGAAGCAACAGCACCTCGGTGTCGTCGGCACGAAGACTGGCGGCGCGCTGCAGCTCGGCTTCGGCATCGTCATAGCGCAGTCGGCCGGCCAGAATCGCGGCGCGCGCACACCGCAGCGACACGCCATCGGCCCCTGCCGCAATCGCGCGGAGGAGCACGCTGAGTGCGCCCTCGATGTTCCCGCGCTGATCCAGCGCGGTCGCAAGCGCGGTTGCTGATGCCGCGTCGCCTGGCTGAGCGTCGTGGAGGCTTTTCAGTTCGGCGAGCGCGGGCAGCGGCGTCGCAACAACAGCCGTGGACTCCCCGGCGGTCCGACCGGCAAGCGGGGACTCCACGGTGGTGTGCCCAGACGAACGCCGCTCGCTCACCGGACGCGCAGTGTCGGGCGCACTCGCCGCACTCGCCGCACTCGCCGCACTCGCCGCACTCGCCGCACTCGCCGCACTCGCCGCACTCGGTGTGACCACGGGCGCTTCATTCGGCGGTGCTGCCAGCGTGGCCGCCGCGGGTATTTCCGCCGACGGTATCGCCGCCGACTCGCTCCGCGTCGTCGCGATGGGCGGTCGCGGCGGCAGGCTCGAGGTTGGCTGCGACCGCACGGTCGTCGGGCGGAGCTCCGCCGTCAATGACGGCGCTGGAGCCATCCCCGCAAGCAGGGAGGCCGTCCGCGCGTCAAAGTCGTCACTCACATCGAACGACCACTCGCCGCAGACCGGTGGTTCTCGCAGCGGCGCGTCCGAAGTCGCGACCGCGAGCGGAGACCGGTCCGCACCCGACACCACCAAATCAAACACGCCGAGCGGCAACTGCTCGGAGTCGGAGAAGTGGGAACTCGGCGGATAGTGCAACGAAGAAATCGGGGGCGGGGGACAGGCGACCGACCGCGGGTGCGGTACTCCGATGCAATCTACTACCCCACTCGGCGTCACGGCGAGGTGGACAAAACAGCGACCTCCGAAAAGTTCCCAGCGTCCTGCGCTTGATTCACGGGGGCGGAGTACCCAGTTTTATCAGGCTATGCCCGAAGACGCGCTAATTGTTCGCGGAGCCCGCGAACACAATCTGAAGAACATCGATGTCACAATCCCGCGCGACCGTCTCACGGTCATCACGGGATTGTCTGGCTCGGGCAAAAGTTCCCTCGCCTTCGACACCATCTTCGCCGAAGGACAGCGCCGCTACGTCGAGTCGCTCTCCGCCTACGCGCGACAGTTCCTCGGCCTCATGGAGAAGCCCGACGTCGACGCTATCGAAGGGCTGTCGCCGGCGATCTCCATCGAGCAAAAAACCGCGGGCCACAACCCGCGGTCCACCGTCGGTACCGTCACCGAGATTCACGACTACCTCCGTCTGCTGTACGCCCGAGCCGGAACGCCGCACTGCCCGAACTGCAACCGCCCCGTGGAGCGGCAGAGCGCGGGACAAATCGCCGACACCATCCTCGGCTGGCCGGAAGGCACGCGCATCGAAGTGCTCGCACCGCTCATCCGTGGTCGCAAAGGTGAGTTCAAAGATCTCTTTGAATCCGCGCGCAAGCAGGGCTTCGTTCGCGCGGTGGTCGACGGCACGCTCATCGAACTCAGTGCGCCGCCCGCCCTCAACCGTCGGGTGAATCACGATGTGTCCGTCGTGGTCGACCGGCTCGTCGTGCGCCTCGAAGATCGTGGCCGATTGGCCGATTCCGTCGAGACTGCACTCCGACTGGCCGACGGACTCGTCGAACTCGTGCGGCACGGTGACGGCGATTCCACCGAGCGCCAGCTCTTTAGCGAGAAATACGGCTGCCCCACCTGCGGACTTTCGCTTCCCGAACTCGAGCCGCGGCACTTCTCCTTCAACTCCCCCTTCGGTGCCTGCCCAGCCTGCAGCGGCCTAGGCACGCGGCGCTCCGCGAGCGCCGATCTCGTCCTCGGGGATCCGAGCATCTCGATCCTCGAAGGGGTCGTCCTCCCGTGGGGCGAGCCGGATGGCTATCTGCGAAAGGTCATCCTCCCAGGGCTCGCGAAACAACTCAAGTTCGAACTCAACACAGCGTGGGGAAAAATCCCACCCAAGGTGCAGGAGACCCTCCTCTTCGGACACTCCAAGAAGAAGGGGGAGCCCGCAGTCGAGGGGCGCTGGGAAGGCATCCTCTCGAACGTGCAGCGCCGCTATCAGGACACGACCAGCGACGCCATCCGCACTGAACTCGAAGAGTACATGCTGGTCGGCGAGTGCCTCGAGTGCAACGGATTGCGCCTGAAACCCGAGTCGCTCGCGGTGACGGTGGCCGGACGCAACATCGGCGAGTTCGGAGAGATGTCGGTCAGCGACGCCCACGCGTTCGTCGAGTCCATTGCGCTACGTGCCCCCGGCAAGCCGGGGCTCGACCCGGGCATCGCGGGTCCTATCCAGAAGGAAGTACGCGAACGCCTGCGCTTCTTGGTCGACGTGGGTCTTGATTACCTCACGCTGAATCGCAGCGCCGAGTCGCTCTCCGGCGGTGAGGCGCAGCGTATCCGACTCGCCACGCAAATCGGCTCGCGCCTGGTCGGTGTGCTCTACATTCTCGACGAGCCAAGCATCGGCTTGCACCAGCGCGACAACGCACGCCTGCTCGGCACACTCAAGCGCCTGCGTGACCTCGGCAACACGGTGCTGGTCGTTGAGCACGACGAGGAGACGATCATGGAGGCCGATCATCTGATCGACCTCGGGCCCGGCGCCGGCAAGCATGGCGGCGAGGTCATCGCCTCGGGAACGGTCGCCGAAGTGATCGCGAACCCCAAGTCGATCACCGGGCAGTATCTCTCCGGCAAGAAGAAAATCGAGTGGAAGGCGGAGCGTCGCCCGCGCGATCCGCGACGCGTGCTGCGCGTTGAGGGAGCCACGGAGCACAATCTCCAGAATGTCGATCTTGAGATTCCACTCGGGCTCTTCGTCGCCGTGACCGGCGTCAGTGGCTCCGGAAAATCCACGCTCGTCGAGGACATTCTCCAGCGCACGCTCGCGCGCCACTTCTTCCGCGCCCGCGTGATTCCCGGCGCGCACAAGCGCGTCACCGGGCTCGAGCATCTCGACAAGGTCATCGACATCGATCAGAGCCCGATCGGTCGCACCCCCCGCTCGAACCCCGCGACCTACACCGGACTCTTCACTCCGATCCGCGAACTTTTCGCCGAGATGCCGGAGGCCAAGCTCCGCGGCTACGGACCGGGTCGCTTCTCCTTCAACGTGAAGGGCGGGCGTTGCGAAGCGTGTCAGGGCGACGGACTCGTCAAGATCGAGATGCACTTCCTCCCCGACGTCTACGTCACCTGCGAGACCTGCAAGGGCAAACGCTACAATCGCGAGACCCTCGAAGTTCGCTTCCGCGGGATGTCGATCAGCGAAGTGCTCGAACTCACTGTTGAGGACGCGCTGGCAAACTTCGAGAATCAGCCGCGCATCGCACAGAAGCTGCAAACGCTCAACGACGTCGGACTCGGCTACATCCACCTCGGACAGAGCGCCACCACGCTCTCCGGTGGTGAGGCGCAGCGCGTCAAGCTCGCGACCGAACTCAGCAAGCGCGACACCGGACGCACGCTCTATATTCTCGATGAGCCCACCACCGGTCTGCATTTCGAAGATGTCCGCATGCTCCTCGAGATCATGCATCGTCTCGTCGATCGCGGGAACACCGTACTCGTGATCGAACACAATCTCGACGTTATTAAAACCGCCGATTGGATTGTCGATCTAGGGCCCGACGGCGGAAGCCGTGGCGGCACCATTGTCGCCGCCGGTACGCCGGAGGACGTCGCGAACGTGGCCGCGTCGTACACCGGCGCGTATCTCAAGCCAATCCTCGCGAGGCGCTGATGGTCTCCCTTCTCGATATCATCGGCCCCGTCATGGTGGGTCCGAGTAGCAGCCACACCGCCGGGGCGTGCCGCATTGGCCTGCTCGCTCGCGGTCTCGTCGGCGGGACCTTCGATCGCGCCCACATTGAGCTCCATGGCTCGTTCGCGCGCACCGGTGAAGGACACGGGACCGACAAAGCCATCATCGGCGGACTCCTGGGATTCCGTCCCGACGATGATCGCTTGCGCACCGCACTCGATATCGCCGAGAAAGAGGGGCTCACGTTCTCGTTCGAGAACACCACCATTTCCGACGACGCGCACCCCAACACCGTGCGCATCACCCTCGACCGCGCGCATCGGCACCACTCGCTGATCGGGGAATCGATCGGCGCGGGCCGGATCCGCATCATCGAGATCGACGGCTATCCGACCGAAATCAACGGTAGCCATCACACCATCGTGTTGGTGGCCGAGGATATCACAGGCTCCATCGCACGTATCGCCACACTGCTAGCCGACGACGGCGTGAACATCGCCACCCTCCGCCTCTCGCGGCATCAACGCGGCGGCGACGCCTTCATGGTGATCGAGGTGGATGAAGCGCCCGGCGAACAGGTCCGTGACGACCTGCGCAAACTCCCCTGGGTGCGCTGGACCCACCGCCTCGACAAGGTGAGTGCCTAATGTACCGCGCCCTCGCAGACGCCATCCGTGACGCCGAGGCACAAGGCAAGACGCTGAGTCAGGTCGCCCTTGAGGCGGAGTCCGCCGATCAGGCACGTCCCATCAGCGAGATCCGCGATGCGCTGCATCGCGCCCTCGTCGTCATGCGCGGCGCAGTAGAGCAGGGGGTCGTGGGCGACCTCAAAAGTGCAAGCGGTCTTGTCGGCGGCGACGCCGCCAAGCTCATGGCAAGCTCCCACGGCCCACTGTCCAACACCCTGTTCCGCGATGTGCTCGCGCGTGCCCTCGCCGTCCAAGAAGTCAACGCAGCCATGGGCGTCATCGTCGCCGCGCCGACCGCGGGCGGCGCGGGCGTACTCCCTGCAGTGCTCACCGGCATCGCCACCGCGCGCGGGATCGGCGAGGACGCCCTCGTGAGCGCGCTCGCTACCGCGGGGCTCATTGGCGCAGTCGTCGCCGAGCGTGCCTCGCTCAGCGGCGCCGAAGGCGGGTGCCAGGCGGAGACGGGCGCTGCCGCTGGGATGGCCGCTGGCGCCGCCACCGAGATGCTCGGAGGAACCCCCTCGCAGGTGGGACACGCCGTAGCGCTCGCTCAGCAGGCCACGTTGGGCCTCATCTGCGACCCACTCGGCGGCCTAGTCGAGCTCCCCTGCGTGTTTCGCAACGCCACGGGGGCGGCGATTGCGATGGCCGCCATCGAAATGGCGCTCGCTGGCGTCACCTTCGCGATTCCCGCCGACGAAGTCATCGATGTCATGGGGGAGATTGGTCGCGAAATGGACGTTCGCTACCGCGAGACCGCCGGCGGCGGGCTCGCCGCGACCCCTACCGGGCGTCGTCTGGCACGGCAGCGGCTCGTCCAAATCAAGCGGTCCGACGCCTGACGCTTGGCCTGCACAACCGCCTCCTCTCTGGCGGAATCCCCGTGACGTAGTGAAACTTTCGGAGTGCGGGTCTCCGTAGTGAGGCCAGCATCCACCGGAGCACACCTATGGTCACGCAAGAAGACATCGAGCAGTTCCTCAGCCGACTCGAGGCTGACGGCGCCACGCACTCCGAAATCGGCCCCGGCATCTGGAACATCAAGCCAGCAGGTGAACTCGACTTTGGCGTCGTCGTCCACCGATCGCCGTCCGTCCTCGTGCTCCGCGTCAACGTTATGGAGCTCCCCGCCAACGCGACCCAACTCAACGCGTTGGCCCGTCGTTTGCTCGAACTGAATGCCACGGATCTGCTCCACGGCTCCTACGGCATCCAGCAGAACACCGTGGTCCTCACCGAGGCCCTCGAGTTGAGTCATCTCGACTTCGAAGAGTTCCTCGCCGCATACGAAAGCATCACCGTGGCGCTCGCGTCGCATATTCGCGAACTGGCGTCGTACCGAGAGGCTCGCTAACGATGGGAATTTTCGACCGCATCGCGACGCTGTTCAAGTCCAACATCAATGACTTAATCTCGAAGGCCGAGGATCCAGAGAAGATGCTGGACCAGATCCTCGCGGACATGCGCAACCAGCTAGCCAAGGCCAAGCAGCAGGTGGCTGCCGCCATCGCCGACGAAAAACGCCTCAAGGATCAGGCGGAGGCGGAGTTCAAAGCCGCCGTCGACTGGGAGAACAAGGCGATGCTGGCGCTCAAGGAGAATCGCGAGGATCTCGCACGCCAGGCGCTCACGCGTCAGGGCGAACATCAGAGCCACGGCGAACAGCTCCAGGCCACGTGGGCCGCACAACAGGCCGAAACAGAGAAGCTCAAGCATTCCCTGCGCGACCTCAACGACAAAATCGAAGAGGCCAAGCGGAAAAAAAATCTCCTCCTGGCTCGGCAACGTCGCGCGCAGGCGCAGCAGCAGATCACCGACACCATGTCGGGGATGAAAGAGAACAGCGCCTTCGACGCCTTCGCTCGTATGGAAGCGAAGATCGATACCAACGAGCGCATGGTCAAAGCCAGTGCCGAGATCAACGAAGAGTTCTCGGGTGATCGCCTGGCCAGCGACTTCAAGCAACTCGAGAAAATCGCAGGTTCGGCGAGCGCGGACGACAAGCTGCTCGCCCTGAAGCAAAAAATGGGAATCCTGCCGAGCGCGTCCGCCGCGCCACGCCGCATTGGCGCGGGTGAGGAGATTGTGCAGGCCGAAATTCAGGACAAGAAGTAGCCGTGTCTGTGCGCACGAGCGGCGCACCCGCGGAGTCACGGCTGGTGCAGCTCGCCCCAGGGCTGGCGGGGCTCATCATTCTCGCCACCCTCGTGGTGCTCGCGCAGCGCGTTACCTCGATCCTGCTCCTGTTCTTTTTGGCGGTGCTGCTCGCGGTCTACTTGGCTGCGGTCCGCGATCTCTTTCATTTCCGCGCCAAGTTGCCCGCCAGACTCGCCTTCATCGCCGCGGTCGCATTCTCCTGTGCGCTCGCGTGGATCCTCTGGGTGCTGCTGGTCCCGCCGGTCGTTGAACAAACGCGGCTCCTCATCTCGCGCCTCCCCGACATCGCCGCGAACTGGAAACTCCAGCTCGCATCACTCGTCGCACGCTATCCCTTTCTCGACCCGTACATCGGCACCGACCACCAGACGGAGCTGATTCAGTCCGCACTCGCCGAGGCCGAGGGATTCGTGAGCGGATTATTGCCCAAGGTGTTTGATGTCGTGCATGGCGCGATCGAGGTCGTCTCCGTGGGCGTCATGGGACTGTATCTCGCGCTCCATCCGCAGGAGTACGAATCGATGGTCGTAGCGGTCACCCCGCCGGCCTACCGCGACGCCACACGCGACGTCCTAGCCTCCCTGAGCAAGACGCTTCGCTCGTGGGTACTCTCGCAGTTACTGGCGATGACGGTGCTCGGCGCGATGACTGCCGTGCTCTTCTACTTCGCCAAAGTCCCCTACTGGCTCACCTTTGGCATCTTTGCCGGGGTTGCGGCCATCGTGCCATTCTTTGGGACCCTCGTGTCCACCCTCCTTCCGGCGCTCTTCGTGCTTGGCGGTGAGGGCGGGATGGCAGGGGCGGTCGTGGTCACGATTATCGGCGTCGTGGTGCACCTGATCGAGGGAAACCTGGTGGCGCCGCTCATCATGCAGCGCGGGGTCCATCTCCCGCCGGTCTTCTCGATCATGGCGGTGCTGATCGTGGGGCAGGTGATCGGCCCCGTTGGGCTCCTCGTAGCGGTCCCGCTCCTCGCGGTGACCATGGTGTTGGTGCGCAAGATTCTCATCCAGCGGGTGTACGGGGATACACAGCCCAGCTAGCTTTCAGCTGTGCCTGAATTCCGTCTGTACAACTCGCTCACGCGTCAGGATGAACCGTTCGCTCCGGCGGACGGCCACACCGTGCGTTTCTATGCCTGCGGGCCGACGGTCTACAATCCGGCGCACCTTGGGAACTTTCGCACTTTCCTCTTTGAGGATTTGCTGCGGCGCGTGATCCGGCTGCGCGGCTGGGATGTCGAACAGGTCATGAACCTCACCGACGTCGACGACAAAATCATCAAGCGGGCCACGGAGCAGGGAAAGACGATCCGTGAGGTCACCGACCCGATTGTCGAGATCTTCCACGCCGACCGTGAGTTCCTCCGTGTGCAGCGCGCCGAACATTATCCGCGCGCCACGGATTACATCGCGCAGATGATCACGTTGGTGCAGCGGCTTGAGCAGAAGGGCGTGGCCTACAAGGCCGATGACAACTCGGTGTACTTCGCGATCGATAAGTTCCCCACCTATGGCAAGCTCTCGCGCCTCGACACGCGCGAGATCAAGCCCGGGGCGCGGGTGTCGCAGGACGAGTACGCCAAGGAGAACGCGCAGGACTTTGCGCTCTGGAAGTCCGCCAAGGCGGAGGACGAAGCGTGCGAAGCGGCGTGGGATTCGCCGTGGGGACGCGGCCGGCCCGGCTGGCATCTCGAATGCTCAGCCATGGCCATGGCCATTCTCGGCGAGACCATCGACCTCCACGCGGGGGGCATCGATTTGATGTTCCCGCACCACGAGGACGAGATCGCGCAGAGCGAGGCCGCCACGGGTAAGCCGTTCGCGCGTTGCTGGTGCCACGGGGAGTTTTTGCTCACCGACGGCACCAAGATGGCGAAGCGTGTTGGGAACGTGGCGACCGTTGCTGATCTCCGTGCCAACAAGGTGAGCCCCGCGGCTCTGCGGCACTTTGTCTTCTCGACGCATTATCGCAAGCAGCTCAATCTGTCGGGCGAAGCGCTTGAGGCGAGCCAGGAAGCGGTGCGTCGTGTGGGTGACTTTGCTGATCGTCTCGAGCGCGAACAGGCCGGCACGCCGGAACTGGCGCATGTGGCCGAGACGGTGATGATCGAGGCGACTGCGGCGCTGTACGACGACCTGAATGCACCGCGGGCGATGGCGGCGCTGTTCGATTTTATCAGCGCCGCAAATCGAGAGTTTGATCGTCGGGGCAGCGACAAGGGCTCGTTGCTCCGTGCGCGCGAGGTGTTTGCGCGGGTGAACGCCGTGCTCGACATCATTCCTGAGCGCGGATTGGACGATGCCGCACTCGCGGTGTGGGTAGAGGAGCAGTTACGATTACGAGCGGACGCCCGCGGTCGCCGAGATTTTGCCGCGGCGGATGACATCCGGAAGGCGATCGAGGCTAAGGGGATCGTGATCGAGGATGCCGCCGGCGCGACACGCTGGAAGGTGGTGCGGTAGCAGTTGCAGTTGCAGTTGCAGTTGCAGTTGCAGGTGCTGGTGGCGATCGCCCGGCGTGGGAGATCGCGAACGTTGCCGATGTAGCTCAGTTGGTAGAGCACCCGATTTGTAATCGGGCGGTCGTCAGTTCGATCCTGACCATCGGCTCTAAAAGGAGTGCACACACGAACGCGGGGCGCGCCGTACTGGCGCGCCCCGCGTTTTGCCAACGAAGTCTTTTTAGCGCGTAAAAATGCTGCGGCCCGTGAGCGCGCTGCTGACGTAGCACGAGTTGTATTGCGTGGACATCCCGCGCAACTCATTCGGTTGCGGATTTCGGCCAAGCTTGAAGTTGAGCCCCGAGATGATTGCTCCCTCGATTTTACCACTGTAGTCCGCGAGGTTGACGTAGCCGCCAGCGAGGATCAATCCACGGAACCCATAGTTGTTGCCAATCGACGCATTGCCGCGAATAATCACGAGGCCGCGCACGAGGTAGTTCGGGAAGGTAAAGGTTCCGCTGGGATTGTTGATAAAGATCAACGGCCACGCGCTCGGATTCGCCGTGAAGTACGCCGCCGACGGGAACCCGGTGCCTGACGACGTTACGTTAAAGTCCGGCGTAATCCCAACCTTGGCGGTCAGGTTCGCCCAGTCGATCGGCACGGAATCCGCAGCCGCCGTATACCCCGCCGCGAGCGTGTCGATCTTGATGCTTCCCCGCAGATTCGAGGAACTGCCGACGAATCCGTTTTTGTTGTCGTACGTTTTGGTCGGGATGCTCGCGGCCGCCGTGTTGCCGGTTCCACCGGCGCACGCGTCGTCGCCGTTGATGGTTCCTTTGTCGATATTCACACCGTTGATGGCGGTCCACGCGCCGGGAATAGTCCACGCTGCTGCCGCGCTCAATGACGGCCCCCGCGCCATCACCGACACCGTATAGTTCGCCGTCGGCATCCCCGCCACCTTCGCGCGCGAAATCACGGCGTGCGATCGCAGCAGAATCAGCGAAGGAATCGGCGAGGCCGCGGGACGAATGATCGTCGACGTCACGTCGTAATACCCACTCCCCGACACGGTCACGCGCACCGAGTCGTTCGCCGTTGGCACCTCCAGCAGGCCAAGCGCCGTTCGGTCGCCAATCGCGCGCTGTAAGCCCGACTCGGCCAACAGGCGCGCGCGAAGCATCTCGTCGCCATCGTCGTTCAGCCCACGCTCATTGCGCATGAGCATGATGCCCGCCGCAATCGCACTCGTCAGAATGAAGAGCACGATGATGACCACGGGGAGCGCGAATCCTCGGCGCGCGCGTCGTGTCGGCATCAGTCGGTCCGATTGCGAAAGAAGAACGCCGACGTCACCGTCACCAGTTCTGGTGTTGCCCGTCCCGCGGTCCGGTGTGGGCTGTAGGCTGCGGCGCGGAACTGCACGCCCCGGATCAGCGACGTGCTGGGCGTGGTGGTGAGTGCGGTATCGGACGTCGCCGTGTAGTAGTGGAAAGACGCGGCCAACGCGAAAGGCGCGGCGATTTCCTGCGCGGTCCCCGACCCCACTTTCCGCCACAGCGCCTTGTACCCACTGAACAACGTGGAGGATGCGATTTTGTAGGTCACAATCTGGTACAGGAGCATCGGGGCGCCAGCACTCCCTGTGGCACTGGTCACGGCGGTGTAGGTACCCCCGCTCGGAGCGGTCAATCCAATGCCGGTGCAGGTGCTTGACGTTCCCGCCGAGGGGGCGTTGGAGCTGTTGGTATAGGTGTATGCTCCGGTCGCCGAGGTGTCCTTGATGGCGAAGCCGCCAAAAACAGCGCTCGCCCGCGTGGCCGAGTCGGTCGGGAGCTGCAGCATGGTGGCACTCGCACAAAAGACCCCAGACGCATAGGGCACCCGGACCACGAGCGAGTCACTGGTCGCGGAGATCACTCCGTTCGCGCCGCTCACGAGTCCCGCCGTGGCGTCGACGGACGCGAGCTCGGTCTCGAGTGTGCGCATGGCAATGCGTGCGACCGATCGCGCTTCCTGCAGGTCGTTCACGCGCGAAAAGCCGCGGAGCTGACCCTTCAGCATGCTGCTCGCTGCGGATCCGAGAATAGACACAAGGACTAGGGTGATTAGCAGTTCGATCATACTAAACCCAGTCCGCAGATGCGTGCGGCGATGTGCTGATCGTACGATGCGCGCCACGGTCAATATCCGGTGAAGCTGTTCGACCACGTGGTTCCGTACGGGCGGAGCTGACCCACGGGTGCCTTGCTCCGAGTGAACACCACCGTGTCCGGCGCGATCCGGGTATCCGTGGGGAGCCACCGGACTGTGACGGTGGTCGTGGTCGACCCCGAAACAGTCGTCACGCAGACCTGGCTGCGCGTCGTCTCGGCTGACAGGGTTCGGCACCCCATGCGCGTCGTGATCACCGCGAGCGACTCATACGGTACCGACGCGAGGTAGTTTGCAGCCTCGCTTTGTGTTCCGTAGCGTGCGGCACCTGCCGAAACGGAAAGTTGGCGCAGGGTGAGCTGGCGCAGGACGGCCAAGTTCGACGTCGCAATGATGCCGAACAGCACAACGGCGATCACAACCTCGACCAGTCCGGCGCCCGCACGGGTGCGTACTCGCACAGATTCACTCATTGGCGGACGATGAGCCCCGACACCGTGGACCGAATGTAGCGCGTAAAGCCGTTGTTCCCAATGGTCACGGTCAGGGCCGAATCGGCGAGTCCTGAGGGGAAAATGGTAATTCCCCGGGTGGGGGAGAGGGTCACGCTGGTGACGGAGAGTTCTGCTGACCGCCCTAAGTAGCGGGTTTGAAGCTGGGTCGATGAGGCGCGATCCGCGGTAATCAAATATGCAGTGGAACTATCGTAGGTCACGGTGACTGGCCGCCGAGTTCTGGTGGCGAGGGCAAAGGCACGTTCGATCTGGCTCGCCACGACGATCTCAAGTCCAGAAATCCGCGATCGTGCGACCGTCATCCCGATACGCGGAACAGAAACTTTCGCCATCACCCCGATGATGAGCACGACGATCATCATTTCGATCAGGGTGAAGCCGGCGCGCGTACGGGAGAGATTGTGTGGCAGGAGTCGCAGACTTTTGGTGGTTATGGGGCGGGGGCGATGTTCCTTCAGGGCGCTCACAACCGCATAGTATACACTTTTTCAGGATATTTGGTGTGCAGCCCCCCAATCGGAGGTTTTGGGGCTGGATCTCGGCCGCGGGGGATCACGTTCCTGCACTATCCCCATTGACCAAGCGCTTGATTTACCATATCTTAGTAGGCTCTAACTGCGCAGGAGCGTATTTTGCTCGTGCGCCGTTCGGGCACCTGTTGGCGAGTGATCTCGTCAGGCGATGCAGGTGGGGTACCCAAGTGGCCAACGGGAGCAGACTGTAAATCTGCCGGCGCAAGCCTTCGAAGGTTCGAATCCTTCCCCCACCATTACGGAGCGGGATTCGCAGGATCAGGGTGTGACGAAGGGTTCTGCGCTCGTGCGATTGTCGGTGATTGATGTTGGCGTATATGCAGCTGGTGGGGGTCTGGACTTGCGGGAGTAGCTCAGCTGGTAGAGCGCAAGCCTTCCAAGCTTGATGTCGCGGGTTCGAGCCCCGTCTCCCGCTCTTTGGAAATCGCACGGTGGAACGTTCGTCAGGTGGTGCGAGCAGGTGGTGCGAGCAGGTGGTGCGAGCAGGTGATGGTGCTGGAACGCTGGAGAGGTGTGGCGGAGATCGAACGCCGACCGGCGCGCTGTTTCGTGAGCTGCACGCATAGCTCAGTCGGTAGAGCACATCCTTGGTAAGGATGAGGTCATCGGTTCGATCCCGATTGCGTGCTCTGTAGGTCGAACTTTAGTTGAGGACGAAGGTCATGCCCCGCGAAAAGATCATCCTCGCCTGTGGCGAGTGCAAAAATCGGAACTACTTCACGACGAAGAACAAGCGTCTCCATCCGGAGCGCGTGGAGTGGAAGAAGTATTGCCCCCGGTGCAACAAGCATCAGGTGCACAAGGAGACCAAGTAGTGGCCGTCGCCGACGTTCCAAAGGCGAGCGTCCCCCAGCGTCTCATGGGTTTCTACCATGAGGTGATGGTGGAGATGAAGCGCGTCACCTGGCCGGATGTGCCGCAGGTCCGGCAGCTGGCAATCGGCGTGGTCATCCTCTCGCTGTTCATTGGTGGCGTCATTGCCATCATGGATTTGCTCTTCCAGAATCTCCTCGTGCGCTGGATCCCAGCGCTCTTCGGTGGTTGAAGTGACGCATCACTTCTACGCCGTCCAGACGACGTCCGGCCACGAGAACAAGGTCCGGAACCTCGTGCAGCGCAAGATCGACGCCGATCTCGCGCCTGCGGAGCAGCGTCTGATTCGTCAGGCCCTCGTGCCGACGGAGCAGGCGGTGGAGATCAAGAACGGCAAGAAGGTGACGGTCGAGCGCAAGGTATTCCCGGGCTACGTGCTCGTCGAGATGGTCGTGGGTGAGGAGACCTTGCACACGGTCGGGAGCATTCAGGGCGTGATCAAGTTCGTGGGCAAGGACCGCGAGCCTCAGCCGTTGCGTGATGACGAAGTCAACCGCCTGCTCGGCCGAGCCGAGGAAGCGGAAGAAGTGGCGCCGAAGGAGGAGATCCCGTTCCTCGTCGGTCAGGCTGTGGCGATCACCGAAGGACCGTTCACCGATTTCAACGGCACGGTCGAAGAAGTGATGCCGGAGAAGGGAAAGGTTCGAGTGAGCGTCTCGCTCTTCGGCCGTCCTACGTCGGTGGAGTTAGATTACCTGCAGCTGCGGGCGCACTAGTCCCTCGGCGTTGCCGAATGGAACAGTCGGCCGGTTTCGGGTGTTTGAAAGTGATGGATTGGACGCAGGACAACTGATATTGCACGTGCCCTTGCGCGGGGCAGCTGAGACTCAGCGAGTAGCGCACCGTCGGATACCACAACGACGCTAATCATACCGTGGGAGTCAGCGGACATTCGCGGGGCAAGGTCCCCAGCGCATGCTCCGCTCTACGTGTCTAGAGGAGTTCCATGGCAAAGAAGGCCGTAGGATTCGTCAAGCTGCAGATTCCTGCAGGCAAGGCGAACCCGGCCCCTCCGGTCGGCACCGCGCTCGGACCGCAGGGAATCAACATCATGGCGTTCTGCAAAGAGTTTAACGCTCGGACGCAGGGCCAGGATACGATTCTCCCGGTCGAGATCACGATTTTCGCCGACAAGAGCTTCACGTTCATCCTGAAGACGCCGCCAGCTGCGGTGCTCGTCAAGAAGGCCGTGGGGATCGAGAAGGGCTCGGGACAGCCAAACCGTAACAAGGTGGGGACCATCACGAAGGCTCAGGTTAAGCAGATCGCCGAGCTGAAGATGCCCGACCTCAATACCGAATCGATTGAGTCCGCCATGCGTATGATCGCTGGCGCCGCTCGCTCGATGGGTGTGGAGGTACGCGACTAATGCGCGGACACGGAAAGAAGTACCGCAAGGTTGCCGACGGGCGTGATATCAACGCTGTGGTGGCCCCGAAGGCCGCGCTCGAGCAGGTGAAGGGCGCTGCGTTTGCCAAGTTCGACGAGACGGTCGACGTGGCGATTCGCCTCGGTGTGGATCCACGTCACGCCGATCAGATCGTGCGTGGCACGGTGGTGCTGCCAGCCGGTACCGGTAAGACGGTGCGCGTGCTTGTGATCGCCGTCGGCGACAAGGCGAAGGAAGCCGAAGCCGCGGGCGCCGATTTTGTCGGCACCGACTACATCGCCAAGATTAAGGAAGGCTGGATGGATTTTGACGTGCTGATCGCGACGCCTGACCAGATGGGGCAGATTGGTGCCCTCGGTCGCGTGCTCGGTCCGCGCGGACTGATGCCGAACCCGAAGGCGGGGACGGTGACGTTCAACGTCGGCCAAGCCGTGAAAGAAACAAAGGCGGGCAAGATCGAGTTCCGCGTCGACAAGGGAGGCAACGTCCATGCCGCAATCGGCAAGGTGTCGTTCCCGATCGAGTCGCTGGAGACGAACTTCACTGCCCTGATGGACACCATCGTGCGTTCGAAGCCGAGCGCTGCGAAGGGCGTGTACGTGAAGACGGTCGCCGTGTCCAGCACGATGGGCCCGGGCGTCCGTATCGACACCACCCCGTACCGGTAACCGACGATGAAGCGATCCGACAAGGAACAGCTCGTCGCCGAGCTGAAGGATAAGATGGAGGGCGCAAGCGCTCTCTATTACACCGACTTCACGGGACTCAACGTGAAGCGGATGACCGAACTTCGCCGCCAGTTCCGCAAGGCGGGGGTGGAGTATGTGGTCATCAAGAATTCGCTGGCGCTGAAGGCCGTGAACGAGAGCGGTCGCGTTGGCGTGCGTCTGAAGGGCCCCACGGGCGTCGTCGTCGCGAAGGATGCGGTGGTGGCGGCCAAGATTCTCACCGACTTCGCGAAGGCCAACGATTCGCGTCCGGAAGTGAAGGGTGGGATCTACGAGGGTGCCGCGGTGGATGCGGCGCTCGTCAAGAAGCTCGCCTCGCTGCCGACTCGGGACGAAGCGCTCGGCCAGTTGCTTGGCTGCTTCAACAGCGTGCTGTCGATGTTCGCGCTCACTCTCGAGGCGCGTGTCGCGCAGCTCGAGGCCGGTTCCAATCCCCAGGCGTCTGCCTGACCAACAACGCCCCAGGCTGTCCTGGGGGATTATTCACGGAGATTTCTAACAATGGCAAACGCTACTCTGAGCAAGGACGAGATCCTCGAGGCGATCGGCAACATGTCGGTCATCGAGCTCGCCGAGCTGATCGATGCTTTCAAGACGAAGTTCAACGTCACCGTTGTCGCGGCCTCTGCGGCCCCGGCTGGCGGCGCTGCCGCTGCCGCAGTCGAAGAGCAGACCGAGTTCTCGGTCATGCTGAAGGAGGCGGGCGCGAAGAAGATTCAGGTCATCAAGGTCGTCCGCGAGATCACGGGTCTTGGCTTGAAGGAAGCCAAGGACTTGGTCGATGGCGCACCGCAGGTCGTGAAGGCTGGCGCTTCGAAGGACGAAGCGGCTGCCATCAAGGTCAAGCTCGAAGAGCAGGGCGCGACGGCCGAGGTCAAGTAAGGCGGTGGACTTTCGTGGTCGGCTGACCGCATCCGCGGCAGCCGGCCCCGACATCCTCCCCCTCACTTGGTCTTGCCGTCAATGATCGCATTCGCACCGACGTACAACTGAAGTTCCGTCCGTCCCGCTCCGCCGCGCGAAATCCTCGCGCGGCGGGGGCGGGCGGCTTTCGCCGTCCATCGGCCGAGCCAGGGTTGATATGATCAAGCAAATTTCGTTCGGGAAGCTGGAGTCGGGCATGGATATGCCCCATCTCCTCGACATCCAGACGCGCGCGTTCGAGACGCTCCTGCAGCTGGACGCGGTCTCGCACAACCGCGAGGACGTCGGACTGGAACGGGTCTTCAAGGACCTGTTCCCGATTACCGATGTGCACGAGAACTTCTCGCTGGACTTTAAGCGCTACACGCTGGGCGAGCCGAAGTACTCCGTCGAGGAGTGCATCGAGCGCGACATGACCTTCTCCGCACCGCTCAAGGCGACCCTTGCCCTGACGGTCTTCGAAGAAGCGGCCGCCGACGGCAAAAAGCGCATCAAGAACCAGATTGAAAAGGAAGTCTACCTCGGCGAGCTGCCACTCCTCACCGCCCTCGGGACCTTCGTGATCAACGGAGCCGAGCGCGTGATCGTGAGCCAGCTGCACCGGTCGCCGGGCGTTGTGTTTGAAGAGAGCACGCACCCGAACGGACAGCGCCTGATCTCGTCGCGGATCATCCCCTTCCGCGGCTCGTGGGTCGAGTTCACCGTGGACATCCACGATGTGATCTACGTCCACATCGATAAAAAGAAGAAATTCCCGGCCACGGCGCTCCTGCGCGCGTTCGGCTTTGGCAACAACTCCGACATCCTTCGCCTCTTCTTCGCCGTCCGCGAGCTGGACCTGACGAAGAAGCGCGAAGGACGTGCCGAGAATCGTGAAGTTGTCGGCGCGATCATCGCCGAAGACATCGAGTTGCCGGGCGAGGCCACGGCGGACGACGCGCCGAAGGCCAAGACCAAGAAGGCCCGTGCAGAGCGCGAGCGCAACGAGAACTCGCTGCTGGTGAAGGAAGGCGACGAGCTGACCGAAGAGGTGTTCAATCGTCTCCGCCGCCAGAAAATCGACAAGGTCAAGGTGTTCGCCAGCTACGGCAACGTGGACCTCCGCGACGAACTCGACGCGATCGAGCGCGAGGAGCGCCCAATCGCGCGTGTGCTCGCGGTGGATGCCGTCGACCCAGAGACAGGCGAAGTGATCGGTGAGACCGGCCAGCAGCTCAAGGAGATGCTGGTTAAGCGCCTCCGCAAGCACGGCTTGCTCCAGGTGCAGTGCTTTGTCCCAAGTGGGCGCGCCGAGAGCACGCTCATCAAGAACACCCTCGCCAAGGATCCGACGCACGACGAAGAGATGGCGCTGAAGCAGATCTATTCGCTGCTCCGTCCGGGCGATGCGCCGAACAAGGAAACGGCAAAGCAGGCACTCGACCGCCTGTTCTTCAGCCCCAAGCGCTACGACCTCGGCCGCGTGGGCCGCTACAAGATCAACCAGCGCCTGCGCCTCAACACGCCGGCGAGCCAGACGGTACTGACCAAGGACGACTTCATTTCCATCATCCGCTACCTCGTGGAACTCCACGAAGGGCGTGGCCATGTGGACGACATCGACCATTTGGGCAACCGTCGTATCCGCTCGGTAGGCGAGCTGATCGCCAACCAGTTCTCCGTTGGCCTCTCGCGCATGGCGCGCTTGGTCAAGGAGCGCATGAGCATCAATCAGGACAGCGAGAAGATCGCGCTCGACGACCTCGTCAATGCGCGGACGGTGTCGGCGGTGATCCAGGCGTTCTTCGGGTCGTCGCAGCTCTCGCAGTTCATGGACCAGACGAACCCGTTGGCCGAGTTGACGCACAAGCGTCGTCTGTCGGCGCTCGGACCGGGCGGCCTCACGCGTGAGCGCGCCGGCTTCGAAGTCCGTGACGTGCACTATTCGCAGTACGGGCGTATGTGCCCGATTGAAACGCCGGAAGGTCCGAACATCGGCCTGATTACGTCGCTGGCGTGCTTCGCGCGCGTGAACGACCTCGGCTTCATCGAGACGCCGTACCGTGTGGTCAAGAATGGAAAGGTCACCGACCAGCTCGCCTGGTTGGATGCGAATAAGGAAGAGGATGCGATTATCGCCCAGGCCAACGCGCGCCTGAACGACGACGGCTCCTTCGTGGATGAGTTCGTGCTCAGCCGTCAGCAGGGCGACGTGCCGTTGATTCAGCCCAACCGAATCGACTACATGGACGTGGCACCGGAGCAGGTGGTGTCGATTGCCGCCGCGCTGATTCCGTTCCTCGAGCACGACGACGCCAACCGTGCGCTCATGGGATCCAACATGCAGCGCCAGTCGGTGCCGCTGTTGAATCCGCAGACCCCGTTCGTCGGGACCGGCCTCGAAGAGACCGTGGCCCGCGACTCGGGTGCGACGATTATTGCCAAGCGTGCGGGTGTAGTGACGCGCGTGACGGCCGATGAGATCATTGTGGACGCCGGCGCCACGGCCAAGGGAGACGGCGAAGCGCCGCTCGCGCGGTTGGGTGCGCAGGACCGGTATCGCGTGAAGAAGTACTGGCGCACCAACCAGGACACCGCCATCAACCAGCGCCCGATTGTGAAGCTCGGGCAGAAGGTGAAGGCCGGCGAGGTCATGGCAGACGGTGCGGCGACACAGCACGGCCAGCTCGCGCTGGGCAACAACGTGCTCGTGGCTTTCATGCCGTGGTATGGACACAACTTCGAGGATGCCATCGTCCTCTCCGAGCGCTTGGTGAAGGACGACGTGTATTCGTCGATCCACATTCAGGAACTCGAGTTGCACGTCCGCGACACCAAGCGCGGTCAGGAAGAAATCACGCGCGAAATCCCGAACGTCTCGGAAGAGTCGCTCTTGGACCTTGATGAGCGCGGTATCGTGCGCATCGGTGCCCATGTGCGTCCGGGCGATATCCTCGTCGGCAAGATCACGCCGAAGGGAGAAACGGAGCTGTCGCCAGAAGAAAAGCTGCTCACCGCGATTTTCGGTGAGAAGGCGAAGGATGTGAAGGATTCGTCGCTGAAGGTGCCGCCGGGAATGGAAGGCGTCGTGATCGACGTCAAGATTTTCTCGCGCATCGAAGACGGCGTGGTCGAGAAGGATCGTGGCGTGCGCATCGCCGATGTGCGTCGCTTGGAAGGCGAGGAGAAGGTCCGCGTGAACGACGTGCGTGACTCTGAGCTGAAGGAACTGCTCATGGGTCAGTCCGTCGCGCTCGCGCTCAAGTCGGGCACGGTCGAGGAAGCGCTTGCACCGGGCACGAAGTTGACAGCAGGCGTGCTCGACGGGCTCCGGCTCGCGACGCTCGACCTGAAGACCTTCCGCGTTGAAGGCAAGAAGGTCAACGACGACATCCGCGAGATCATCGACGCGGCGAACCAGGTGAAGGCCAAGATCGAGGAGAAGGCGGAAGATCGCATTGACCGCATTCTTCAGCCTGATGAACTGCCGCCGGGCGTGATTCAGCTCGTGAAGGTGTATCTCGCCGAGAAGCGCAAGATCTCGGTGGGCGACAAGATGGCCGGCCGTCACGGCAATAAGGGTATCGTGGCGCGCATCGTGCCTGAGGAAGACATGCCGTTCCTGCCGGATGGACGTCCGGTGGACATCGTGCTGAACCCCCTCGGCGTGCCGTCGCGAATGAACGTTGGACAGATCCTCGAGACCCACCTTGGTTGGGCGGCCCGCATTTTGGGCTTCTACGCCAAGACTCCGGTCTTCCAGGGCGCCACGGAAAAGGAAGTCGGTCTACTGATGCGCTTGGCGTCGCTCCGCTGGTCGCACGAGTCGCTCGATTTGCGGAGCGCAGCGCTGGAGATTTCGGACAAGGAGATCAAGACGTTCCTGTCAGATCTTCGTCCGGCAATCGGCGAGGAGAAGGTCGAATTGTTGCACGACGCGAACGTCAACGACCTCAACGGTCGTGGCATGTCGGCTGAGACGAAGGACGTGTTCCATCGCGTTCGTGATTATATCGCGTCGGCGGCGAAGGAACTGGCCGAGCGCGAGCATGCCGACCTGAAGCACGCGATCGCGTTCCACGAGGCGGAGATTGCGTCTGAGGACGTGTCGGCGGCGAAGAAGGCGGATTATAAGAAGGCGCTCAAGGATCTCGAGAAGCGCGACGCGCTGTCGGCTCCCGAGATGCTCGAGTCGATGGGACTCTCGACCCTCGCGGCAACGCTCGGCAAGAAGAGCGAAGCCGATGTGGATGCGGCGAGCAAGGAACTGATCACGCGCGCTGGGCTGATGCCTGGCGGCAAGATCGCGCTGCGCGATGGGCGCAGCGGCGAGAAGTTCACGTCACCGGTGACGGTGGGCAGCGTGTACATGCTCAAGCTCAGCCATCTCGTGGATGACAAGATCCACGCGCGCAGCATTGGACCGTACTCGCTCGTCACGCAGCAGCCGCTGGCCGGTAAGGCGCAGTTTGGTGGCCAGCGGTTCGGCGAGATGGAAGTGTGGGCGCTGGAGGCGTACGGCGCGGCCCACACGCTGCAGGAGATCCTGACGGTGAAGTCGGACGACGTGAACGGCCGGTCGCGCGTGTACGAGGCGATCGTGAAGGGGCAGAACCTGCCCGAGCCGGGCACGCCAGAGTCGTTCAACGTGCTTGTGAAGGAACTGCAGGCGCTCGGCATCCACGTGACGATGGACGCAAACGCGGAGGGCGGATACAGCGGCCTTCCCTTCAGCGCTGGTGAGGAGTAACACATGATTGATTTCCGCAACGCGCGGGACACCCGCGCATCCGCGTTCGACTATATCCAGATCCGTATCGCCTCGCCTGAGGAGATCCGTGGTCCCCGGGACAGCAAGGAGCGTGAGCGGCTGGAGATGGCCGGTCTACGCTCGTGGTGGAGCTGGGGCGAGGTCACCAAGCCCGAGACCATCAACTACCGTTCGTTCAAGCCCGAGAAGGATGGCCTCTTCTGCGAGCGCATCTTTGGTCCGGTCAAGGACTGGGAATGCCATTGCGGCAAGTACAAGCGCATCCGCTATCGCGGCGTGATTTGCGATCGTTGCGGCGTCGAAGTGACGCTGAGCAAGGTCCGTCGCGACCGCATGGGGCATATCGAGCTCGCCGTTCCCGTCGCGCACATCTGGTTCTTCAAGACGTTGCCGTCGCCGATGGGCAATCTCCTCGACCTCACGCTCCGTGATCTCGAGAAGGTGGTGTACTACTCGAACTACGTCGTCATCGAGCCGGGCGAGCAGGAATGCCGGACGAACGAACTGCTCGACGAAGAGCAGTACCTGACGCTGCGCATGAAGGCGAAGGAAGAGGGCGACACCGCGTTCCGTGCCGATATCGGCGCGCCAGCCGTGCGCGAGTTGCTCATGCGCTTGGATGTCGACAAGCTCGCCAATGAACTTCGCGCCCAGGTGGTGACGGAGACATCGCAGCACAAGAAGAAGCAGACGTTGAAGCGTCTCAAGATTGTCGACGCGTTCCGGAACTCGGGCGAGAACTCCGATATCCGCAATCGTCCGGAATGGATGATCATGGACGTGATTCCAGTCATCCCGCCGGATCTGCGTCCGCTCGTTCCGCTCGACGGCGGCCGTTTTGCGACGTCGGACTTGAACGATTTGTATCGTCGCGTCATCAACCGCAACAACCGTCTCCAGAAGTTGATTGTGCATCGCGCGCCAGAGGTCATCCTCCGGAACGAGAAGCGCATGCTGCAGGAGTCGGTCGACGCGCTGTTCGACAACGGGCGTCGCTCCAAGGCCATTCGTGGCCGTGGCAAGCGTCCGCTCAAGTCGCTGTCTGACATGCTGAAGGGCAAGCAGGGCCGGTTCCGTCAGAACCTGCTCGGCAAGCGCGTGGACTACTCGGGCCGTTCGGTCATCGTGGTGGGTCCTGAGCTGAAGCTGCACCAGTGCGGTCTGCCGAAGGCAATGGCGCTGGAGCTGTTCAAGCCGTTCATCATTCACAAGCTCGTAGAGAAGGGAATCGCCGAGACGGTGAAGCGCGCCAAGAAGATTGTGGAGCGTGAGAGCGAGGAGGTCTTCGAGATTCTTGAAGAGATCATTCGCGACCATCCGGTGCTCCTCAACCGTGCACCGACGCTGCATCGTCTGGGTATCCAGGCGTTCGAGCCGGTGCTGGTCGAGGGCAAGGCAATCCGCATCCATCCGCTCGTGTGCGCGGCGTTCAACGCCGACTTCGACGGTGACCAGATGGCCGTGCACGTTCCGCTCTCGTTCGAAGCGCAGCTTGAGTGCCGTGTGCTCATGCTGTCGGCGAATAACATCCTGAAGCCGGCCGACGGGCGCCCGGTGGCGGAGCCCTCGCAGGACATCGTGTTGGGCTGCTATTTCGCCACGAAGGCTCCGACGGGCTTTGACGAGCTGATCAAGGACAAGAAGAAAGTCACCGCGTTGCGCTCGTTCACTATGGCCGAAGAAGTCGAGATGGCCATGGCGCTCGGGCACCTCACGACGCACTCGGCGTTGCGCTTTTACGTCGTGCGCAATGGGATGGCGGAGTGGGTGGTGACGACGGCTGGCCGCGTGCTCTTCAATGAGATTACGCCGGTTGAGCTGCCGTACCAGAACCGCGACATGAAGAAGAAGGCGCTCTCCGAGCTCGTGTTCGAGTCCTACCGGCATGCCGGCCTGTCCTCGACCGTCGGGTTCCTTGATCGCCTGAAGGAATTCGGATTCCGGAACGCCACGCGCGGCGGCGTCTCGATCGGCATCGAAGATCTTGAGATTCCGGTGGAGAAGGAGCAGCTGCTCGAAGAAGCCTCCACGCGTGTGGAGCGTTTCCAGAAGGCCTACTCGACCGGTAACATCACCAACGGTGAGCGCTACAATAAGGTCATCGATACGTGGACGCACGCGAACAACGACATCGCCGACGCGATGATCAAGCGCATGCGCGAGTCGCAGCTCGGGTTCAACCCCGTGTTCATGATGTTCGACTCGGGCTCGCGTGGTTCGCGCGACCAGATCCGTCAGCTGGCTGGTATGCGCGGCCTGATGGCGAAGCCGCAGAAGAAACTCACCGGCGGTATCGGCGAAATCATCGAAAGCCCGATTAAGTCGAACTTCCGTGAAGGCCTCTCGGTGCTCGAGTACTTCATCTCGACGCACGGTGCTCGTAAGGGTCTGGCTGACACGGCGCTCAAGACGGCCGACGCCGGCTACCTGACGCGTCGTCTGTGCGACGTTGCGCAGGACGTGACGATTACGGAAGAGGATTGCGGCACGATCCTCGGCCTCGTGGTGGCCGCGCTGAAGGAAGGCGAAGACATCATCGAGCCGTTGTCCGAGCGCATTGTCGGCAACGTGGCCGCAGAAGACGTGGAAGATCCGCAGCTCCTGGACGACGCGGGACGTCGCGACATTTTGGTTGAAGCCGGCCAGATGATCAGCGAAGAGACGGCTCGTACGATCGAGGAGTCAGGGATTGAGAGCATCAAGATCCGCAGCGTGCTCACCTGCGAGGCCAAGCGTGGCCTCTGCCGGATGTGCTACGGTCGAAACCTCGCCACCATGGCGATGGTCGACACCGGCGAAGCGGTCGGCATCATTGCCGCGCAGTCGATCGGTGAGCCAGGCACGCAGCTGACGCTGCGTACCTTCCACATCGGTGGTACGGCGTCGCGTATTGCAGAAAACACGGCCCGGAAGTCCAAGGTGGCGGGCTTCTTGGAGTTCGGCGATCGCCTGATCTCGGTGACCAACGCCGAAAACCAGCAGATCGTGACGTCGTACGAAGGCGAAATCTTCATCCGCGCCTCGTCCGACAAGAACGCGGGCGTCGCTGCCCGCTTGCAGGTCCCGCTCGGTGCCATCCTGATGGTCAAGGACGGCGACGAAGTGAAGAAGGAGCAGGTGCTCTTCTCGTGGGACCCGTACACGAACCCCATCATCGCCGACACCGCCGGTGAGATTCGCTTTGTGGATCTCGTCGAGGACGAATCGGTGAGCGAAGAGCTCGACGAACTGACCGGTTTGCGTCAGCGCGTCGTGATCGAGGACCGTGAAAAGAAGCTGCACCCGCATATCGAGGTGTGGCAGACCAAGGCTGGTAAGGAAAAGCGTATTCGCGACTTCGTGATCCCGGTGGGCGCGCAGCTCATCGTGGACGACGGCAAGGAGATCACGGCCGGTACCATCCTGGCCAAGGTCAACCGCGAAGCGTACAAGACCCGCGACATCACGGGCGGCCTGCCGCGTGTTGCGGAACTCTTCGAAGCCCGTCGCCCGAAGGACCCGGCGACGATCTCTGAAGTAGACGGTGTGGTGCGGTTCGGCGAGATTAAGCGCGGCAAGCGTGAAATCTTTGTCCAGCCGACCAACAAGGACAATACGCCCGATGAGATGCAGGAGGCGCAGTTGTACGAAGTGGCCGCCGGCAAGCATCTTCGCGTGCACGAAGGCGACCGCGTCCGTGCGGGCGACCGTCTGTCCGAAGGCCCGGTGAATCCGCACGACATTCTCCGGATCAAGGGCCCGCGCGCGGTGCAGGAATACCTGCTCAACGAAGTGCAGGAGGTGTACCGCCTGCAGGGCGTGAAGATCAACGACAAGCATATTGGCGTGATCGTTCGTCAGATGCTGCAGAAGGTCCGCGTCGCCGAGCCGGGGGAGACGGAGTTCCTCGAAGGCGAGAACGTCGACAAGGCCGTGTTCCGCGATGCCAACGACCGGGCCAAGAAGAAGAAGCAGAAGGCCGCGATCAGCGAGCCGCTGCTGCTGGGTATCACGAAGGCCAGTCTCACGACGCAGTCGTTCATTTCGGCGGCGAGCTTCCAGGAGACCACGCGCGTGTTGACCGACGCCGCGATCCGCGGGGCGAAGGACAATCTGCTCGGCCTGAAGGAGAACATCATCATCGGCCATCTGATCCCGGCCGGCACGGGGATGTACCGCTACCAGGAAGTCGACATGGACATCGAAGCGCCGCCGGCGCCCGAGACGCCGTTCGATGCCTTGGCAGCGATCCCGGCCGCTGTGGCGACGGTTCCCGATGCGCCCTTCGCACCGCTGCCTGACGAGGCATAGCCTCAGCAGGTGTAGGCTCGACGGGTATCAAGACTGTCACGAAGCGGCGTACCCCCTCGGGGGTACGCCGCTTCGCCTTTCGGTATGCTCTTCCAACGTGCAGATTCTCCATATATGACTGAACCCGAACGCGTGATACCCCGCCGCGCCGTCGTGGCGTGGATCCTGTACGACCTTGCCAACGTGATCTTCTCGATGGGCGTGATCTCGCTCTATTTCTCGCTGTTTGTCCGCGAGAACGTCGGGCCGGATCGCGCGGACCATGTGTACGGCATCATCACCTCGGTGGCGATGGGGGTGATGTTTGTGCTCTCTCCGTTGCTGGGGGCGATGACTGATCGGGCCCGCCGTCGTATGCCGTTCTTGATTTGGGCTACGATTATTGCCTGTGGGGCCACGGCGTTCTTGGCGCACGGTCCGTTCTGGGTCTCGGCGTTGCTTTTTGTCATTGCGAACGGTGGCTACCAGGCGGGGGTGCAGTTCTACGACTCGCTGATTCCTGAGGTGACCACGGACGGCAATCGTGGCCGTATCACCGGGCTCGCAGTTGGGCTTGGGTATTTGGGTTCGTATATCGCGGTCGGTATGGGGCTCTGGTTGAAGTCACAGCATGCGGGCGAGCCCTTTCCGTTCGCGACGTACTTTCTGATGATTGCGTGCGCGTTTTTCATTTTTGCACTGCCGTGCTTTGTGTGGGTGACGGAGCGTGGGAACCCGAATCCGCGACCGATTTTCCGGTGGTCCGCCGTGACGGAGTCGGTGGCGCAGACGATCGTCACGCTCAAGTCAGGGAAGCACTATCCGGGGCTTCTCCGTTTTCTGCTTGGGCGGGTGTTCTATACCGACGCAATCAACACCGTCATCTCCTTTATGACGCTGTATACGGTCAACGTTGCGGTCTCGACCGGCCTCACCAAGGTGCAGGGGGAGACGCAGGCGCAGTTCGTGCTGATGTCTGCCATTACCTGCGCGATTCTCGGCGGGGTGATGTGGGGCTTTGTGGTAGATCGCATTGGACCGAAGCGCACCCTCAATATTGTGCTCGCCATTTGGTGCTGCGATTTCACGATCGCTGCCCTCGTTGGCCTGTTGTCGCTCCCGATCGCTGGGCTGTATGTCACCGCGTGCATTGCGGGGCTCGCGCTCGGCGGCACCTGGGCGGCCGATCGGACGCTGATGCTTCGCCTGAGCCCACCGGACCGTGTGGGGGAGTTTTACGGACTCTACGGGATGGTCGGGCGTTTCTCGGCGATTTCGGGCCCGTTGATTTGGGCGTCGATCACGTATGTGCTCGTTGAGCGGAATCGCCGCCCTGGCCTGAGCGAGGAGCAGCTGGCGACGCTGACGGCCAAGGGGGAGGGGGTCGCGGTGGTGGCGCTCTTGGTGATGGTGCTGATCAGCGTGTTTATTTTGCGGAAGGTGACGGACGAAAAACGGGACTGGAGCGCGCTGAAGACCATGTAGGTGCAGTTCCCCCCCCCTCGGCTGTAGGCTGAGTGTGTGGATCCCTCCGGTCTCACCGGGGGGGGGCGAGCTGTTTGACACGCTTGCGGCGGCGGTGCCCAATACGGAACTTTAGAGCTGACATGAAACCATACACCTTCCCACCCATTCCGGCCGTATGAGTAGCCGTCATTGGACTTTGAGCCCACGGGCCCAAGAGAGCGTCCCGGTGCCTGGGAACGCGAGCACTGTCGTGATTTATGCCGGTATGTGCTGGACCGCATCGATCACCGGCGAGGCGGAGGCAGGAGGACCCGTTGAAGCGGGTGTGCCTTTCGACGTCGAGTGTCGGCGAGTCATTCAACGGCTTCGGACTGCGCTATCGACGGTGGGCACCGTGCTGGACGACGTGCTCGTGCTTACGGTTGCTTTGCGCGATCCGAGCACGCTTGCCGCCTTTGATCACGTGATGGCAGAATTTTTTACAGCGCCGTATCCGGCGCGCACGTTGATCGGTGCTCCACATCAAGGGTCGGTATCGGTGAGTGCGCAATGCGTGTGCCGTGCGGAGGCTGTGCTCCGGCGTGTCGGCTCTGATCGGATCTCTAAGGAAACGCTCATTTGATCGCCGTGCACCGCGCGTATGTTCGTCGTTGATCTCGTGGGCGGCATTGGCCGCCGTGCGCGCACCGCGAGTACGGCGGGTGTCGTGGCAGTACGCCTCTCGGGCGCGGTCCTTCGTGCGGGGATGTCGCTGCCACGTGCGGCGCTCGGACAATGGTGGGGCGCGTTCGCGCGGCAGATTCAGTTCACGGCGTGGGATGCGTTGACGCTTGTGTCGACGCTCGCGTTGTTGTGCGGTGCGATTATCATTGGCGAGGCTAATGCGCAGGCGGTGCGACTCGGGCTTGCCGACACGATTGGTCGGATTGTTGTGGCGGCGGGTGTGCGCGAGATTGCGCCTGCGCTGACCGCACTGATTGTCGCTGGCCGAACGGGAACTGCGATTGCGGCTGAACTGGCCAGTGCGCGCGCGTTGGGCGAGGCCGATGCGCTCGATGCGCTGGGTGTCGACATCATCCAGTACTACGTCCTTCCGCGAGTCCTTGGTGTGGCGGTGGCCGCGATGGCGTTGACCTTGGTGTTCGACTTCGCCACGCTCCTCGGCGGGCTGCTGACCGTGCAACTGCTGCAGCAGATGTCCACTACGGCGTATCTCGAGTCGGTTCGTCTCGCGCTCAGCGTGAGCGACGTGTACGAGGCGATTGGTAAGGGCTTGCTCAACGGCGCGGGGATTGCGTTGGTGTCGTGCGTCTCGGGATTGATTGCGCGTCGTACCGCTACGGAAGTTCCGCGTGCGGTCAGTCGTGCCATGATGTGGTCGTCGGTGGTGGTCATTGGTGTGTCAGCGCTGGGCATTATGCTGCGGGTGATGTCATGAGTGCGATCCTCGCGATGACCGACGTGCTGCCAAAGAAGGCGACTGTCGAGTGGGCGGAGCCACTCACGCTCAACGTGCCACAGGGGACATGGACCTTGGTTCGCACGACCCCGGAGCGCTCGCATATGCTGGCGCGGATTCTCATTGGCGCGCAGGCTATTTCGTCGGGAGAGGTCGTGGTGCTTGGCCGTCCTATCGGAAAAGTATCGCGAATCGAACGTCGGCTTCTGCTCTCTGATATGGGGGTGTTGCTCGATCCCGCTGGACTGCTGAGCAACTTGTCGCTCGTCGACAATCTGGTCGTGCCTGCCGTGTTCCGCGGATCGAAGGGGATCTCGCTTCCGCGTCAGCATGCGCTGGATGTGTTCGAGGAACTTGGGATTGCCGATTATGCAAAGCGTCGACCGGCTGACGTTCCCGAAGATGTGCGGCAGATTGGGGCACTTGGACGGGCCATCGTTGGGAATCCGAGGCTCCTTGTGCTGGAGAATCCGATGGCCTCGGTGCGGTCGCGCGTGGCGGACGACGTGTGGCGTATTTGCCGTGCGCTCGCGCCGACCGCGATTATTACGTCATTCCGACGCGACGAGATGTTGTACAGCGTTGCCGACGACCTGTATCTCTGGGATTCTGCAGGACTACGCCGAGCGGCAGTGGAGGCCTCAGTATGAAGTGGGAAGCAGCGGATCTCCGCGCGGGAATTGTTGTAGTGGCGGCGGTCGGAATTGCGGCGTGGTCAACGATTTGGCTTCGTCGGTCTGAGGTCGTGAAGGGCGACGAGTACTTCGCCGAGTTCGATCGCATTGAGGGGATTGGCCTTCAGGCGCCGGTGCAGCTGCAGGGGTACACCGTGGGGCGCGTGGCTGAGATTACGCCGCGCGTTACGCAGGACGGTCGTATCACCTTTCGCCTACGCTTCATGGTCGACGAGGTTGAAGGTGTGCGGCTTCCGGTGCTGGCGGGGACCAAGGCTCGTGTGCAACCTCCGGCGGTGATGATTGGGACACCCGTGATTGTGCTCGAGCCGCCGGCGCGTGGTGGTGCGGCGCTGCCGGTGGGGAGCACGCTGCCCTCGCTGCCGACCAATGCGATGATGGATCAGATACAGAAGCTCGTGAACGATGCGGGTGGCGACGTGAAGAAAGCCCTCAGTCGGACCGTGCTGCTCCTGGATAGCCTGACGTCGACATTGACAGTGGTGAAGCGAGCGGCTGCGAATGGGGCAATCGTGGCTGAGTCCGCGCAGGTCGCTTTGCCGCGTGTGGCGCGTAGTGCAGAATCAGCTATCGGTCATGCCGATTCGTTGTTGCGCGAGTTCCGCACGATCACGCCGCAGACCAAGCGTATGCTCGACTCGTTGCAGGCGGTGGTGGCTTCGGCTGGCGCCGCAACGCGAAGCGCGGCGGGGACGTTGAAGGAGAGCGATCCGCAGATTCGCCGGATTATCGCGAATTTGGATTCGGTGTCGGTGACGATGAAGGTCCTAACGCGCGAGTTGAGCCGGAAGCCGGTGAAGTTCTTCAGTGGGGTGCCGGAGGCTGCGGATCCTGTACCTCCGGTGAAGAAGCCGTAATGGCACAAACCCGCGGAGCGACTTTGTAAGTCGTTGCAGGGGGCTAACTTCCGGCCCTTGATTCCCAGCTTCCGACTGGCTATCTTTCGAATCTGTTCCGTGCCGCCCGTCGGGCGATCCACGTAGAATCAGGAAGTCGAACATTTCGTGAAGGCTCATGTATCTGTGAGCCGAAGGGTAAGATGCCGACGATCAACCAGCTCGTTCGCCAGAGCCGGCGCCCCGTGTCCGCCAAGGACAAGGCGCCTGCGCTCAAGGCGAATCCGTTCAAGCGTGGCGTGTGCACGCGCGTGTACACCACCACGCCCAAGAAGCCGAACTCCGCGCTCCGCAAGGTTGCGCGTATCCGTCTGACCAACGGCTTCGAAGTTACCGCCTACATCCCGGGCGAAGGGCACAACCTGCAGGAGCACTCGATTGTGCTCATTCGCGGTGGCCGTGTGAAGGATCTTCCGGGTGTTCGCTACCACATCGTGCGCGGCAAGCTTGACGCCTCTGGCGTCAACGGCCGTAACAAGAGCCGTTCCAAGTACGGCACCAAGAAGCCCAAGGCGGGCGCCGCCGGAGGTAAGAAGTGAGCCGCCGTAAAAAGAGTGTAAAGCGCACGATCCTCGCGGATTCGCGCTACGACAGCCAGACTGTCAGCAAGTTCATCAACGTCCTGATGTACCAGGGCAAGAAGTCCACGGCCGAGCGCATCTTCTACGGGGCGATGGATCTCGTGGAGAGCCGCACCTCGCAGCCTGGTGTGAACGTCTTTAAGCAGGCGCTCACGAACCTCAAGCCGGTGGTCGAGGTCAAGAGCCGCCGCGTTGGTGGTGCCACGTATCAGGTGCCGGTCGAAGTTCGCCCGGAGCGCCGTACGGCACTGGCGATGCGTTGGCTGATCAGCTATTCGCGCGATCGCAACGAGAAGTCGATGGCGGAGAAGTTGGCCGCTGAGACGATCGCCGCGAGCAAGGGCGAAGGCAATGCCGTCAAGAAGAAGGAAGACACGCACCGTATGGCCGAGGCCAATAAGGCCTTTGCGCACTATCGCTGGTAGTCGCGTCTCCTGCTACAGAACGCGCCCCGTCGGCTTGCCGACGGGGCGCGTTTTTTCCGGGGATTCGAATCGCTGCGGCTCAGTTGACCGCGAGCGAATCTGCTCTGGCTTTGACATCACTGAATGGCAGCAAGATCGAAATCCGGCGGTTCTCGGAGGCGCTCGGGTTCTTTGGGTTTCGCAGTCGAGTATCGGCATAGCCGCGCACTTCGACGATCCGCGTTGGGTCGAGCGACGCATCTTCGAGCATGCGGCGCGCAGCGTTCGCACGATCGGCGGAGAGTTCCCAGTTGCTGTAGTTCGCGCTGGAGCCATAGTGGCTGCCGTCGGTGTGTCCCTCAAGGACTACCGGGTTGCGCAGCGCGCTGAGCTCGGAGGCAATCAGCACGAGGCCAACCTTCGCCGCGGTGCGCATCTGTCCTGAGCCGCGCGCAAAATACGAGTCACCGGCTTCGCCTTCGATCAACTCAATGCGCAGTCCGCCCTCGTTCACCGTGACTTCGAACTTGGCGGAGCCCAGCGATCCACGCGCGGAGTCGAGCCGCGCGCGGATCCGATCTGCGGCAGCCTTGAATGCCTTTTCCTCGGCCACGCGGATCATCTGCTTGACCTGGACCGGATTTAACTGCACCGGCTTACTGCCGTGGCCGATGGGGCTCGTACCAGAGGCCGATCCCTTCATGCTGGGGTTCGGGTTCGAGAAGTACACCTCGATGGACTTCTTGGTGGCGTCGTCCATCCCGACGATCCACATGACCATGAAGAAAGCCATCATCGCCGTCACGAAGTCGGCGTACGCGACTTTCCACGACCCCCCATGGTGTGCGTGCCCGTGCTTCTTGATCTTCTTGATGACAATAGGGCGTTTCGAGGCCGTCTTGCTCACGCTTAGGCCGCTCGGTTGCGGACCATCGACTCAAGCGCGGCGAACGACGGACGGTCTTCGGGTTCGATGCCGCGGCGTGCGAACTCCACGGCCGACATGGGGGAGTCGCCGCGTGCATAGGCGAGCAGGGCGGTCTTGATGACCAGCATGTAGGCATGTTCAGAGGCAATCCGTCCCTCAATGGACTGCGCGATTGGCCCCATGACGCCGTACGACATCAGGATACCCAGGAAGGTGCCGACGAGTGCGGCGCCGACTTTCTCGCCGACTTCGGAGGCAGCCCCGCCGATAGAGCCCATGGTGATGATCACGCCGAGGACCGCGGCCACGATGCCAAATCCGGGCATGGCGTCACCCACCTTGGTGATGGCGGACGGTGCGGACATGGCTTCGTTGTGCTGCTGCTCAAGGTCGGAGGAGATGATTTCGTCGAGGTGGTGGTTCTCGACGGCGCCGGTTAGCAACACTTTAAGCGTGTCGCAGAGGAGCGCCACGGCTTGGGTGTGGTGCATGAACATCGGGTGGGCTTTGAAGATGTCACTCTTCTCCGGATCCACGATGTGGGATTCCAGGCCGACGAGGCCGTCCTTGCGGGCCTTCTGGAACACCTTGTAGAGTACCTGTAGTAGATCCTCGTACGCTGTCGCGTTGAACGGATTCGGTTTGAGGAGTCCGAGCGTCATCTGCCCGCACCGCTTGATTGTCGCCGGGGAGTTTCCGATCAGCATTGAGCCGAGTGCGGCGCCGCCGATGATGAGGAACTCGTTCGGCTGAATGAGCACGGCGAAGTTGCCATGCTCGTTCAGATAGCCTCCGATAATGCTTCCGAAGACGACAATGATACCGATGATCAGAAACACAGCGACGCTTCCGTGTCGAATGGGGGCGAGGACCTCATGTCCACCCCTCTAGTATCGACCGGTTCCCGGATTTCTTTTCAAGGAGTGAACGACGGTGAATGAGCTGCAGACCCCAGGCGCGTTGGCGGCAGATTCTGCCGCTGCCGCCGCATGGATGGAGACCATCGATGCGGTGACGCGCGGGCTAACGCACGCGCTCGGGAATCGGATGTTTTCTGTCTGGAGTATCGGCACGGCGATGCGCGAGCGGCCGGCCGAGCCGCGCTGGGGGGAGGTATTTGAGCCCGAGATGGCGCGTTTGGACGCGCTCCTGCAACTATTCCGGTCGCTGGAGCTCGACCGGGAGGGGGAGCTAGAGCCGATTGCACTGCCGGAGGCCCTTGCCGTCGCGGTTGCGCTCCTCGGGCAACATCCGGATCTCCGGGCGGTCGCGGTGCAGGTGCCGGACGACGCGCCGGCCCGTACGTCGCCCGCACCGGTGTTAGCGCGTCGCGCCACCCTGATCCAGGCGCTGCTGCTGCTTCTGATCGATGCGGCGCGGGAGTCCGCGGAGGACGCGGTGCCGATCAGGGTGAGTTATTCGGTGCCGTCGACCGCGGGGTTCGTGTCGGTGCATATCACACGAACGGCGGAGGGAGCTCCGACGGGGTTGGTGCGTGCGGCAAGGATACTGCTCGCGCATGCGGGCGGGTCGGTGCGCAGCGGAGCTGGGCAGGTAGGGCAGGTAGGGCAGGTAGGGCAGGTTGCCGGCCGTGTGGTGCTGCTCCCAGAACTCGGGGCCGCCCGCCGGGCGGCGGCAGGTCACCCGCGCGCGTGAACCGCGATTGAGCGACCGCCTGCGACATGTGCGTTGGCGGTCAGCCCTTTGCCGCGTCCGCGGCCTCGACGATGTTGGACCGAAGGGTGTTCATGGGTGCGAGCTGTAGCCACTCCTTCTGTGCCTGAGCAGTCATGGCACGTTGATTCTCCTGCTCGATATCCACCACGATCTCGCCGCGGAGAATCCGGACGTCGCGGGGGGCATCGATGCCGAGCCGCACGCTCTTTCGGTCGCAACTGAGCACGACTAGGCGCACATCGTCGCCGATGTGAATGACGTCGCCTTCGCTGCGGCTGAGAATCAACATGGGCGGCGGCTCAGTTCTTGGAGTTGAGGAGCGTCTGCATCATTTGGTCGAGCGCGGCCGCGACCTTGGCGGCGGCCGCATACGACTGCTGAAAGCCCATCATCTTGACGAGCTCTTCGTCGGTATTCACCCCGATGGCGGACTGGCGCTGGCTCGACGCCTGATCGGCAAGCGTGCCATAGACCGTGGCATCGGCGTCGACCGAGCTCTTCATGGACGCATTCTGGGTGACGAGAATCTGGTACATCGCGCCCAAGGATCCTCCTGCCGCGCTGGGCGAGAGGTCGCGGAGCGACGCCATCGCAAGCGCAACCGTGTTATCGCCCTGGGCATTCGGCAGAGGGCCCGTGACGATCGCCGACGCCGAGCTCTTCACCTGATCGGACAGCGTGATCTTGGAGGCAAGCGTCCCTTCAGCGGCGGTCGAGAAGAACGGGACGCCGGTGCCTCCCGTAGCGGGTGACCAGCCGGCGGTATGCACGGCATTCACATCGTTGACCAAGGCCTTGGCGAGAGCGTTAAGGCCATTTTGCGCGTCTGGAATATCGATGTTCAGCGCTTGGAGCATTCCTCCAAGCTGACCACCGAGATCGGGACCCGCAAAGTTTGCACCGAGGACCGAGATGGCGACCGGCGGGCCGTTCTGTACTGACATCTCGCTGACATGGGGACCGCGTACGAGTTCGTCGGGGCCCACGTAGAGGCTCACGGTCCCGTCAGGCGATGTGTTGACCGTCGTCTGCACCAGCTTGGACAGCTGATCGATGAGGCGGTCGCGGCTATCGAGCAGCTTGCTCGAGTCGCCGTCGGTGGGCGCCACGCCGCCGAGCTGCCCGTTGATGTTTCCGATTTGCCGGCAGAGCTCATTCACCTTAGCGACGCCATCAACGACGCCGCTCCGGCAGATGTCGTTCACGTTCGTCAACTGCTGCGCGTAGCGATTGAAGGTGCTGGTGAGCGCGAGCCCTTTCTGCTGCACGGCGGTCTTCGTGACGGAATCTGTCGGTGTGTTGGCGAGATCACCCCAAGCCCCCCAGAATCCATCCATGGCGGCCGCCAGTCCGTTGTCTGACGGTTCTCCAAAGACGCTCTGAATCTGCCCGAGCGTTTCGGCGCGCTGCTTGCTGTGCGCAGCCGGACCATTCTGCAGACGTACCGATCGATCCAACAGGGCATCCCGAACCCGCAGGGTGACATTGTCGCCTGTCGTCGGAGAAATCTGCACGGAGAGTCGGGAGTAGCCATCGACGGTCGCGTTGGAGATGTTCTGCGAGATGATGCTGAGGGACTGCTGCTGCGTTGCAAAGGCGCGACGCACGCTGTCCATGGCACCGCTGAGGTCGTTGCTCATGCGCGCCGATCCAGGATAGAGCTGTTGACGGAGGCGAGCCCGTTGGGGCGCACCTGAGGAGAGTAGGACACGGAGCGTGTTGTCGGCGCTCCACAGAGCGCGCGGACTTGCTCGTCGCCGGTATCGATCGCGGAGCGGAGCACGCGACGATTAATCGCGACGTCGCGCTGGAGCATCCGCGCCGAGTCCGCGAGCTGTTCGGCGGCCTCGCGCACTTCATCCGGTACGTTGCCGCCGAAATAGTCCTCGAGGGCGGGGATGCTGAGATCATCACCTTCGCCGAGGATATGATTGATCGTCCGACGACGCTTGCGCGCTTCGCCGAGGGAGAGCAGCAGGCGATGCGTAACGAAGACGGAGTCGTCCACGGCCTCGATGTCGCTTTCTGCGACGGCGATACGCTGGCGGTCGAGGACGTCGCACAGGTCGTGCAGTAGCTTGGCTTCGGTCTGCAGCGCATGCGTGAGCGCACTGACCGCGGCGGCACTATTGTTGGCCGCAGACGGCGGCACGTGACCAGTGTACAGCTGGCGATTCGGCATCATCGGCGAAAATCCACGGGAGACGGCGAGCTGTCGGCCTGTGCGGAGACTTGGGCGCGGAAGTGTGCGACCATGGCCTCGGCGGGGCCGTGCTTCCACTGCTGCGGCAGCTTGTCCGCGAGGTTCTGGTCGAGCATGCCCGTAAACATGTCTTCCCCTGCGCCGCCTGAGGTTAGGCCGTCCTGCGGCACGGTGTCGCGCATCGCCTTGAAGAGCTGCTGAACGAAGACCCCTTCGAACTGCTTGGCGGTGTGTGTGAGGCGCGCGATAGCTTTTGCCTGCGGATCGGCGGGCGTCGTGGTGCTGGTTTTCGAGGTGGACTGCATCATCGGACGACGACCTCCGCCGCAATCGCTCCAGCATCGCGGAGCGCTCCAAAGATGGCGGCAATCTCGGTCGCCGTCGCCTGGAGTGCGCGAAGGGCGGACGCTATTTTCTGCACTGACGCGCCAGCGGCCATCCGTACCTCGCCGGACACCGTCGTCGTGTCGGTTCCACCGCCACCGCCAATACTGAGGGTCAGTCCGCCGAGGCTCACGGAGGCTTCACCAACGGCAATGTCACCGCCGGCGACAATCGTTCCGCTGCGGGCGTCGATGGTCACACGCGCCGCGCGAGGTGCGCGTACGCGAAGATCGCGAATAAAAGCGAGCGCTGCCGACGACCCGTTGGCGGTGTCCTTCAGCACGAGCCGAATCAGGCCAGGATCTTCGACCAGCGCCTGCTTGGGGGCGCCGAGCGCCGAATCGATCACGGCGGCAATACGAACCGCGGTGTTTAAGTCGGGGTCCTTCAGAAAGAGTCGGTCATTGGCAGCGGCACGCGGCCGCGGCATCTCGGCTTCGAGTACGCCGCCGTCGAGCACGCGCGCGGTGGTCTGGCTTCCCATGTTCGCCACGGGACGAGGTTCGCCGCCGCTGACGATCAGCGCGCCCTGCGCGCCGGCCATGGGACGCCCGCCGGCATCGGCGACGAGCGGCGTCATCCAGAGCACCCCACCGCGAAGCGACTGCGCGTCGCCCACTGAGGAGACGCGAACTTCAAACCGACCTCCGGGACGCAGGTACGGCGATACTTCGGCGGTCACGAGAACAGCGGCCACGTTGCGTGTACGCAGCACTTCCGCGGGGACTTCGACATCGAACCGACGCAAGAGGTTCACAATAGACTGGACGGTCTGGCGCGAGCCGTTCCCGCCGGTCACGCGGTCGCCCGTGCCATTGAGACCGGTGACGAGGCCGTAGCCCATGAGGCGCGTTGGAGGTGCAGCGTCGGCGAGGACGAGATCACGGATGCGCGCATCCTGCGCGGCCGCCGACCGTCCGGCCAGGCCGAACAGCCCGAGCACGAGGGCCGAATACGGAAGCGCACGGCGCATAATCACGGCCAGATCGCTCCGAGCATGCGCGTAATGATGCCCGACTTGGGTGCGCCGAGCGCACCCTTCTGTACGTAGTTCAGCTCCGCATCGGCAATACGTGCCGACTCCACCGTGTTCGTACCGACGGCGATGTCCTGCGGGCGCACCCAGCCGCTCAGCACGACGTCCTGCTGATTCTTGTCGACGTTCACCGTCTTGTGTCCGGAGATCTTGACCATTCCCGTGGGGGAGACGGCGACCACGCGGACACTCATTTCACTGCGGAACGTGTTCTGGCGAGCAGCTGAACCGCTCTTATTGGAGTTGCCGTTGTTGTTGACGTCCACACCCACATTTACGTTCGGCGTCAGGCCGGTGGGTGAGGCGGGAGGGCGCACATTGAGTCCCATGGACTTCTGGCGCGTATCGGAGGCGTTATCGGTCAGCGTCGCTGCAGCCAAGGTGCGCTCGTCGATCAGGACGGTGATGATGTCTCCCACGCCGAAGCGCACGCGGTCGGAGGTCCACGAGGAGCGGACCGGCGCGTCGAGCGTCGTCGAGTCCAGCACGACGGCTTTTACGGGCTGCGCAGCTCCGCGGGCCTGAGCCTCAAGCGCGCGTGATGCCACGCTCATCGCGATGAGGGTCGCGACGAGGGTCGCGAAGCGGGTCGCGAAGCGGGTCGTAAGGCGCGTGGCAGTCCGGAAGGAGCGGGAGAAAGTCATGAGAAGTGGATCGTCAGGTCAAGGAAGTCGAACGGTCGCCGGTCCTGTCACCGTGCCCGTTACTGCTCGCTGCGCGTCGATGCGAACCCGCACTCTGTCGCCCAGCGATCCTGCAGCGGTTGCGATGCCGTCTCGACTGACGACGACCCCATCCACGACCGCTTCCAGTCGGACTCGGCTTCCCGTGGCAACCAACTGGCGTTGCCCGATCGCCGGCTCCTTGAGCACCTCACCCTGCCGCACGAGGCGCCGAGTGATCCAGCCGTCATACCGTTTTGCGTCGGCGGACGAATCCGCCACGATATCGGTAGATGCAAGCACCGTGCCGCGGGCCATATCGTGTGCGGCACGGAGCTCTTGCGACGACGCTCGGCCGGCCACCAGCACCAGGCCGAAGCCGGCCAAGACCGACCGAACGCCGAGGGTCATCGGATCAGGTTGTTCGAGATTTCTGCCATCGACTCGCTGTTCTTGATGGCCTTAGAGTTCACTTCGTAGGCGCGCATGGCGCTGATCATGTCGACCATTTCCTGCACGATTTCAACGTTGCTGCCCTCGAGGTAGCCCTGCTGGACGCGGCCGAGGCCTTCGTCCTGCGGGTAGCCGGTCGTGGGCTCACCAGCGGCCGCGGTGGCCTGGAGAAGATTCCCACCCATGGACTGCAGCCCGGACGGATTGGCAAAGCGAGCGAGCTCAATACGGCCGACTTCCGTCAGATTCGCGGAACTTCCGGAGGTGACCGATACGATGCCGGTCGACGAGATGTTGACCGACGACGCATCACTCGGAATCCTGATGCCAGGCGCGACGGTGAGCCCTTCGCTCGTGACGAGCGTGCCCTGATCGCTGATCTGGAAGGAGCCGTCGCGTGTGTACGCGAGCTGCCCGTTCGGCATGTTGATCTGGAAGAAGCCGTCGCCTTGGATGCCGATGTCGAGCGGACGCGAGGTCTGCTCCATGGCGCCCTGCCCGTTGTTGCGCTCGATCCCTGCGAGACGCGTACCGCGACCGACCTGAATGGCGGGGGTCATGGTCGCGTCGGCGTTGCTGACGGTGGTCGCGCCCTGAACCGTCTGGTACAGGAGATCGACGAAATGCGCTCGGCTCTGTTTGAAGCCAGTCGTGTTGACGTTGGCCAAGTTGTTGGCGATGACTTCGGTGCGGGTCTGCTGGGCGATCATGCCCGTGGCAGCGGCGCGGAGTGCGGGATCCATAGTACTCGTCCTCGAGGAGCGGGATTAAACAGGCTTACCGAGCTCGGTGGTCGCGATACCGCGCGCCGAGTCGATGGTGGTCATGACTTTCTGGACGCTGGCGTAGGCGCGCTGGACGGCGATCATATCGACCATGGCCTCGACGGAGTTCACATTTGACTCCTCGCGCATGCCTTGGCGGAGGGTGCGGTTGGTATCACTGACGCGGCTCCGACCGGCGGGCGCGGCAAAAAGGCCGTTCCCTTCGTGCTGGAGCTTGGCCCCCGTCGGAACGTCCTCGATTCGGAGCTTTCCGATCTGCGTGCCATCGGCCATGACGGCGCCGCTGGACGAGAACGAGAGTGACTTCACGGTTTCGGGAACGATGATCGGCGCGGTGGCGTCGGATGCGGCGTCGCTCTCACCGAGGATCGGGTTGCCGGTCACGTCGACCAGGCGACGGGCGTCGTCGATGTGGAGGGCACCGCTTCGGGTGAGCTTTTCGCCCGTCGGTGTCTGCACGACGAGGAAGCCCTTGCCGGTAAGGGCGAGGTCGAGCGGATTATTCGTGGCGGTGAGTGCGCCGGCCCGGAGATCTGTGGCGGTCTCTGCCGTTGGTGTGCTGCCGTCGGCCAGGAGCCGCGCGAAGGCGCGTTCCCCTTTGAAGCCGTCGGTGCTGACGTTTGCGAGGTTGTTCGCGCTGACTTCTTGACGGCGCTCGAGATAGCGAAGCGCTGCTGCTGCGTTGTCGACCCCAGTGGGCCGGATACCGATTCCCATCGTGACCTCCGAGTGTTGCTCTATGCTAGAGCAACACCCGTGCCACGATTTAAAATCTGTAAGTTGTTGCTGTTCAATCGGTTAGCGATCTGACTTGTGGGCAGGCCGGTGTTTCTGGTGTTCCGGCTGTTCTGGACAGCGGCAGATGCTGCCGTTGTTGGTGCCGGGGCGGGTACGTTCTTCCGCGGAGCCGCCGCGGGGAGGGTGCACCCGGCAATCAGCATGGCGATTACGTCGCGTGGGAGGCCGGTTCGCTGTGCAATCGTCCCAACGGCGGCACCGGTGGCGGCGAGCGCCTTTGCCGTCCGATGGGCGTTGCGTTGGGCCGTGCGTCGACGACGCGCGACGAAGGGAGAGAAGAAGCTGGCGACGGCGCTCGACGCGTACTCTGACATTTCGGCGCGGCTCATGCGACTTGCTCGCGTAGCGGCTTCATGGTGGAGCGCAGCTTACCAAGGGCCTTACTCCGAATCTGGCTCACTCGGGACTCGGTGAGTTCCAGGATGGTGGCGATTTCGTGCAACTTGAGTTCCTCGTAGAAGTACAGCGTGAGGACGATTCGTTCCTGCTCGGTCAGGTTTTGCAGCGCGTCGCGCAGGACCGACACTTCCATGTCGAACGTCATGGACTCTTCGACGTCGTAGTCGTCGGCGCCGGCGAGCATCTCGGAGGGCGACGGTCCCGACGATTCCTCGTCACTGGACGACCCGTGATCGAGCGGGACATGCACGGAGCCTTCGCAGTCCGCTTCCCACTTCCAGAGCGTCGCGAGGTCGATGCCGAGTGCGGCAGCGGTCTCACGATCGGATGGCGTGCCGGTGCCCTGACGGGCGAGCGATTCTTTTGCCGCGCCGATATCGCGCGACTTTTTGCGGACGGAGCGCGGGACGATGTCGTGGCGACGCAGTTCGTCGAGGATTGCTCCACGAATGCGTGGTGCTGCGAACGTGCTGAAGGCCAGGCCGCGGGCGGGCTCGAAGTTCTCGAGTGCCGACATGAGGCCGATGGTGCCGCAACTCACGAGCTCGTCGTACTCGGCGGCGGAGGCGAGGCCTCGCGCGAGCTGCCGTGCCACAAAGTGCACGAGCCCTAAGTGTTCGGTGAGGACGCGCTGACGCGCGTCCTCATCGCCGGCCGCGAACTGGGTCCAAATGCTGGTATCGTCCATCGCGTCACGCTCTCCGTAGGTGTCGTCGCGTGTCCGAGGGTGTTGCGGCATCTCGGTCGAGATCATGCAACAATCGTCGGGCTAGTATTCGTGCCGCAGCCGTGGCTGAGGCGGTTCGGTCGACTTGGTCGAGAGCGTGACCGGACAGAACGGCCTCTCTGAGGCGATGGCAAGCAGGAATCGTGCCAGCGTAGGCCAAGTCGCGACCCAGGAACTGTGCAGTCGCCGTCGCGACATGCTCGAAGGCGACGCGCCCACTGCGGTCGTCGTGCCCGTTCACCAGAAGTTCCACGCGCGCTGCGGGGATGCGTTGTTCAAGTGCTTTGACCAGCGCGTAGGATGCGGCCAACGCGGCCGGCTCGATTCCACTCACCGCGATGTATCGTGCCGCGTGGGTGCTGGTGGCGGCGACGACGGAATCGAGTCGTGAGCCCGCATCAACGATGAGGACATCGAAGGTGACGGCCATCGGCATGATGCGCCGATAGAATGCGCTGCGCTGCACGGCGGTGGTGCGGACCGCTTCGACGCGGTGCCGAACGCTCCCACCGGGAAGCAACGCCAATCGATTGGTGACCCAGATGATTTCGCCGTCGGGATCGTCCTGTCGGAGCAACGCGTCGCTCGTCGAGGGAATACCGAATAGATGATGGAGCGCGCCGATCGCGTCGTCGCCGTCGACGAGCAATGTGCGTCGCCCAGCCTCTGCCACCCCAAGACCGAGCAGCGCAGCGACGGTGGATGCGCCGCTACCCCCTTTTCCGCTACCGACGACGATGGTCCGTGTTGAGGCTTCGCGCCACGATTCTGGAGGACGATCGGCGACGAAACGACGGAGTTCCTCAGCTTGGACGCTCACGCGGTTGCCGAGAGTTCCGGTGCGACAGTCAAGGTCGGGAAGACGCGCGGGCCGGCGGGATGCAAGTCGGCCGGCACTTCCTGTCCGTCCGTGACGTAGCGCATGGGCAGCTCGAGCGCTGCCGCCAAATGCGCGATCTCGGCGTCATTCGGGACTTCGTCGAGCTTGGTCAGCAGCGCGTGGGTCGGACGCACGCGCTTGTAGCTTTCGAGGAGCCGCGGCGCGAGGTCGAGCCGAGTGGTTGCGGGGACCACCAGATGCGTTTCGTCGGGTGCGAGCTGGCGCAGCATGCGTTGCCAGTCGCTGTCTTGGCCTTTTGGTCCGCGTCCTGGTGTGTCGACAATCACGATATCGCAGCCGGTAAGTCGCTTGAGTGCGGCGTCGATCTGTGAGGGTTCGAACACCACTTCGAGGCGCAGTTCTGCAGCATCCGCGAAGCCGCCGAGCTGCTCAATTGCCCCCGCACGATAGGTGTCGAGTGAAATCAGTCCGACTTCGCGACCCACAAATGTCAGCTCACTGACCGCCAACTTGGCGACGGTCGTTGTCTTGCCGGCACCCGTCGGTCCGATGAGCGACACGACGAACGGACGCGGCCCGCCATTGATGCCACGTCGGCCGCCGGTGCGCGGCGGCTCAGGGTTCAGAAGTCGGCGGAACTGCTGAATGTCGTTGGCGTCTGCGGCGACTACCTCGTGCGCGGTCCCGAGTCCCTCGCGCACAATCCGCGAGTGCGTGATCATGGCATCCTCGCCGAGGGCGTGGCGCGCCATCGCAAAGGCTGCGGTCAGGTCGGCCGCGCGGAAGGTCTCAAGCCGCATGTTGCATCTCCCACATGGCTGTGGTGTTCAGGTTGACGTACGGAGGCAGCTCGGCGAGCGAGAGCACCGGGAGCGCGGGCAGCACCGGTTCTACGAACCGACGGATACCAATGCGGAGTCCCGGCGGAACGATCAACGGCAGCGGGCGTGCATCGGGGCTGGTTGCCGTCAACGTCTGCAGTTCACGCAGCAGATTCGCCAAGGTATTCGGGGTAATCATCGTCTGGCCGGATTGCGCGGCACGCGGGGTGAAGAGCGACATCAGTGCGGCTTCGAGGCGGGGTCCAAGGGTGACGCCGCGCACCGTGCCATCGGCTTCGGCGTACTGCTGCGCAATCACATTGCCGAGGGCGCGCCGAGCATGTTCGGTCAGCTGTTCCGGATCCTTCGTCGTGTCAGCGGCATCGCCCACGGCTTCCAGAATCGTGATGAGGTCGCGAATCGGAACGCGCTCACGCAGCAACCGTTGGAGCACACGATGGAGTGTCGCAAGCGACACGCGGCTCGGGATCAGGTCATCTACGAGGGCCGGGTGCGTCTTCTTGATGGTGTCCACCATTTCTTGCACGTCCTGGCGCCCGAGGAGTTCGGCGGCGTTGGACTTGAGCGTCTCCATGAGATGCGTGGCGATCATGGTCGTGGCCTCGACAACTACGTAACCCATGGCCTCCGCATCGTTGCGACGGCTCGGCGCGATCCAGCGCGCTGGCATGCCGAAGCTCGGGTCGGTAGTCTCCAAACCATCGACGATGTCGATGACGGCGCCCGTGTCGAGCGCAAGGAGGTGGCGCGGCATGATCTCGCCGCGCGCGACTTCGCTGCCGCGGAGACGGATCACGTACTCGCTCGCGGGGAGTCGCACGTCGTCACGAATGCGAATAGCGGGAATCAAGATGCCGAACTCGACCGCCGCCTGTTTGCGCAGGAGGCCAATGCGTTCGAGGAGATCGCCGCCCTGCGATTCGTCCACGAGCGGGATCAGCGCATAGCCGACCTCGAGCTCGATGGGGTCGAGCTGGAGCAGGTCGCGCATCGGATCAGCAGCTGGCGGACCCTCTTCGATTGGTGCTGAGGCGATAGCGTCGGCGGTCTCGCGAGCCAGGCGCTGCTTTTCTGCGGCGCGGCCGAGAAAGGCAAATCCACAGGCGAGGGCGAGGAACGGTGTCACTGGAAGACCCGGCACCAACGCGAACACCGCCAGCACTGAGCCAGCCATATACATCACGCGGGGCTGACCGCCGATCTGGCGCACGAGCACCTGACCGAGTCGATTGCCGCCGTTGGAATGCGTCACCATCAGGCCGGCGGCCGTCGAAACAATCAGCGCCGGGATTTGCGCGACGAGACCATCGCCGACCGTGAGCATGGTGTAGGTCGAGGCCGCCTGTCCAATCGGGAGGCCCTTCTGGACAACGCCAATGAAGATGCCGCCCAAGATGTTGATGGCGGTAATGAGCAGGCCGGCGATCGCGTCGCCCTTCACGAACTTCGAAGCACCGTCCATCGCGCCGTAGAAGTCCGCCGACTGCGAGATCACCAAACGACGCTGACGTGCCGTGGCCTCGTCGATGAGCCCGGCGCCGAGATCGGCGTCAATGGCCATCTGCTTGCCCGGCATGGCGTCCAAGGTGAAGCGGGCGGCAACTTCTGCCACGCGCCCGGCACCTTTGGTGATGACAATGAAGTTGATCCCGACCAGAATCAGGAACAGGACGAGTCCCACGGCGTAGTTGCCGCCGATGACAAACTGTCCGAATGCTTGAATCACCTGGCCCGCGTGTCCTTCAGAAAGGATCAAACGGGTGGAGCTCACGTTCAGCGCGAGGCGGAACAGGGTGAGCAGGAGGAGCAGCGAGGGGAAGGAGCTGAACTCAAGGGGATCACTCGTGTTCAGCGCCAGCAGCAGCACCACGAGCGAGATGCCGATTGAGAGCGAAATGAACAGGTCGAGCAGGATCGGCGGCAGCGGAACAATCAGCAGACCGATGAGCCCCACGATGGCGATGGCAGCGCCAACTTCGGCATTGCGGCCACTCTTGGAATCGACGATCGGCAGGGCTGCGGCGGTCATGCGTCAGGAGTTCGGGTCCAAGTCACGGGCTTTCCGGCAGCAGCACGCTGTCGTAGCACGAAGGCCAAGATCTCGGCGACAGCAGCGTACAGCTCTGCCGGGATCATGAGCCCCACATTGGCAGATGCAAGCAAGCCTCGTGCCAGCGGACGGTTTTCAATGACGGGAATCCCATGTTCGTAGGCCAACTCTTTGATTCGCAACGCGATAAGCTCTTGACCCATGGCGAGCACAACCGGTGCGGGCGCCTCGTTTGGGTCGTACCGGAGGGCAATCGCGATATGGGTCGGGTTCACAATCACGACGTCGGCTTTGGGGACCGCCGCCATCATCTGACGCCGGATACGCGCACGAGCGATGGAGCGAACGCGAGACTTCAACATCGGGTCGCCTTCGTTCTGCTTAGACTCGCGCTTGACCTCGTCTTTCGTCATGCGGAGCCCCTTGATGTGCTGCCAGAACTGCCAGCCGTAGTCGGCGCTTGCGAGCACCAAATACGAGAGCCCCGCGGTGGTGAGCAACTTGACCGAGTAACTCTGGACGCTCCCGAGCAGGCTTAGGGGATCTCGAGCCGAGAGATCCATGAAATCGGGCCAGGCTGCCGACAGGGACTTCCACACGGCGGATCCGACGATGACCAGCTTGAGCAAAGATTTTCCGAGATCCACAAAGGCCTGCATGCCAAGCATGCGGCCGGCGTTCGACATCGGATTGATGCGCGCCCACTTCGGGGCGAGCGGCGTGAACGTGAGCGTTCCACGACCCTGGAGCGCCCCGACGGCAAGCGCGGTCCCGGACAAGCCCGCACCAAGAATCGCCACAATGGTGAGCATCTCACGGCCCGTGGTCTGCAGCAGGCCGAGCGAGGCACCCGAGTCGCCGGGATGATCGCCAATCGTGCGGAGCCCCGTCGCGAACATCGCCATGAGTCGCGACGAGATTGACGGCATGACTGCGCTGACTGTTGCGGCAGCGCCGAGGAGCGCGACCGCTACGCTGATCTCCTGTGATCGCGGAATGCGCCCCTCATCCGCCGCTTCTTGTGCTTTTCGCGGTGTGGGGGCTTCTGTTTTTTCTGCTTCGGAATCGGCGCCGTCAGCCATCGTGTGGTGCCGAAGTTATCGGTGCACGAGGGTCAACCCTCGTACGACGTCGCCGAGCATGGAATCGTAGATCCCATTCCAGCCGCTGATGAACCGAGCGATAGCTGGCAGCGAGGCGAATAGCGCGAGAAGCCCCACGGTGATTTGAATTGGGAATGAGACAGTCAAAATATTGAGCTGAGGCGCCGCACGTCCGAGGACCGCGATCGCGACGTTGGCGAGCATCACGCAGGCAATCACCGGCGCGGCCAGTCGCACACCAATCGCGAACATGGCGCCGCCTTCCATGAGCAGCGCCTTCGCGCCGGATTCCAACGCGAGCGGTACGCCCACCGGGAGCGCGATGGTACTGTCGGCGAGTGCAGAGAGCAGCGTGTTATGCAGATCGAAGGTGAGCATGAGCGTCAGCACGAGCACGCGAATGAATGCGCCGAGTACAGGAAGCTGGGAATGATCGGTGGGGTCGAGGATCGCGGCGCCGCTGAGGCCGCTCTGAATGGACATCACGTCGCCGGCGGTCTCGGCCGCACCAATAAACAGCGCAGCGCCAAAACCGATCGCGAAGCCGATGATTGTTTCGGAGAGGAAGGCTGTTGCGGTCATGGCCGGAACGCCGTGCACCGAGGCGAGCGCGGCCGGCTGCAGCAGGACCGTGAGCACGACCATCAGCGCGACGCGCGCTTGGCGCGACATCAGGGTCGAGGAGAACGATGGTGCAATGAGCATCATGCCCCCGACGCGCGCTCCGAAGAGCGCCAGCGTCTCCGCCGAACCCGGGGCGAAGGGGTCGAACGCGGCCGCGACCATCAGTGTGCCAGCGACGGAATCGAGCGGAACAGCTCCGTGGTGTACTTGCCGGCCATCTGAATCATCCACGGCAGACCGATCAGAAAGACCATGGCTACCGCCAGCAATTTCGGAACGAAGGCCAGTGTCTGCTCTTGAATCTGGGTCACAGCCTGCACAATCGAGATGAGCAACCCTACGACGAGCGCGACGAGCAACATGGGGGCCGCGAGGGTCACGGCCATCAGGAGGGCGTTTCGCGCGAGATCAACGATGGCGGCGTCGTTCATTAGTTGAAGCTCTGCACGAGACCTTGAATCACCAGCGACCACCCGTCCACGAGCACGAAGAGCAACAACTTGAAGGGCAGGGCAATCATGGCCGGCGGCACCATCATCATACCCATCGACATCAGCACGGCGGCGACGACAATATCGATGACGATAAACGGCAGGAAGAGTGCGAAGCCAATCTGAAAAGAGGTCCGGAGCTCACTCGTGACGAACGCCGAGGTCAGGACGATCAGCGGCACGTCCTGAACGGTCGCGACTGGGGCCTGACGGCTGATCTTCATGTAGGTCGCCAAGTCTGCCGAGCGCACTTGGCGGAGCATAAACGCACGAAAGGGCTTCACGCCTTCGCTCAGCATCTGTGCCTGTTCGATCTTGCCATCCATCCACGGTTCGAGCGCCGTCTTGTTCACCTCGGTGAGCGTCGGTGCCATGACGAACCCCGTGAGCAACATCGCGAGTCCTGCGACGAGCTGGGTGGGCGGTGCGCTTTGCGCGCCGATCGCCTGTTTGAGGAAGCTCAGCACAATCATGATGCGCGTGAAGCCCGTCATCATGAGGATCAGCGTCGGGAGCAAGGTGAGCAGCCCCAAGAGCACGACCACACCGACCGTGCCCGACAAGCGGAGGCCGGAGGCGGTATCGCCGCCAACGCGCAGGTCGATTTTTGGGGCGAGCTTGGTGATCATGGTGTCGGCGCGGCCGGCTGTCGGCTGCACAGCGGTCTGCGCGACGGGGGGCGCGGGCTTGGCGGTCGTCGTTCCCGCAGGGGCCTTGGTGGCCGCTTTGGTAGGAGCCTTGGTAGGAGTGTTGGTTGCGGCCTTCGTCGCCGCTTGAGCGCCCAGTGTGGGCAGCGCGCAGGCGAGTGCGACAACCAGTGGAATGGAGCGCTTGATGGCGGTGCGCAGGATATTTCCGAACCCTGCGGGAGCGTTGGGATTGCCCGCGCCGATCGGTGTAGTCAGATCAGCACCGTCCCCACCGGTCGAGGGGTTGAGCGATTCGGCGTCGTCGGTGACATCAGCGATGCGGCGCACGCCGCCCTCGCCAGTTGATACGGCGACCACGCGGCTCCCAATACGCACGATCGCAATCCCCTGACGAGGACCGATCGCTAACCGCTGCTCAACACGAAGCGCGAGTGGGGCAAGCCCCGTGGACGTCGTGACCGACAGCCGCTTCAGGAGCCGCAGCGTAATCAGCAACAACCCGAGCACCAGCCCCAGCGTCCCAAGGACGCCGACGAACGACGAAACAGTCATGGACTCGCTCGCTCGGTCGTGCTATGCCGCGACGTCGGCTAGCGCCGCCGCACCAAGGAGCCGTGTAATGCGGATTCCAAAGTACTCGTTCATCACGACCACCTCACCTTCGGCGAAGCGACGGTCACCCACATATACGTCGATCGGCTCGCCGGCCAAGCGGTCGAGTTGAACCACGGAACCGCGGCCCAGGTTCAAAATCTCTTGGACAGTCATCTTGGTGCGGCCGAGCTCGATCGAGACTGGCAGCGACAGGTCGAGCATCATCGACAACGGGACTTCACCGGTGACCGATGTGCTGGGAGCAAGCTCTTCGTATTCTGGCGTTTGCGTGAGATCGGACATGGGGGCGTCGGAGGGACGAGTTTAGCGCGACGGGGCGTCGACGTCTTCGGTGATGCGTAGTGCGAGTTTCGTGCCAGAGCGGCCGGGGACGCCACGGTAAAGCGGCTCATCACCGACCCACAGTTCCATCGGAGTATCCGCACTGATGGGTGTCGCCATCACACCGCCGACGGGTAGCCCCAAAATCATGCGGAAGGGAAGCGTGAAGCGCGGCAACCGCGCCGACACCTCTACGTTCGTACTGCGGAGCGTGCCTTCGGCGCGTTCGCGCGCCACACGGCGCTCGTCATCGCTGCCCGACATCGGCTTGACGCGCTGCTGTTCAATGGATGAGAAAAAGGATTCCAATACGCCGAAGGGGAGACAAATCGGAATCAACGCACTTTCCCCATCGGCATAGAACTCGAGGTTCGCCACGAGCACAGGGTCCTGTCGGCTTCCCGCCTGCACCATCTCAGGCACCGACTCAAACGAGGTGATTTCGATCTCGAGCGGCACGAAGTCCATCCAAATCTCGGAGAGCAAGGAGCCGATTCGCTCGACCACCAGCTTGACCGTCATGCGTTCGATCACAGTCAGCGTGCGCGAGAGATTTGACGATTTTCCCGCACCGCCGAACAGGCGATCTACCACAAAGAACGAGAACAGGTCGCCGACGTTGATCACGCCTTTCTGGCCACCGGCATTGATGATCTCAAATCCGAAACTTGCGCAGGGCGCGGGTAACGTCTGCGTGAATTCGCCGAAGGTCTTTTGTTCAACGCTCAGCAGGCGGAACTCTACCTGCTTGCGGACACGACCAATCAGCCAGGCTTCCAGCGACTTGCAGAGGCGCTCAAAAATTGCCTCGAGTGTCCGAAGCCGGTCGGTCGAAATACGGTACGGGCGATTGAAGTCGTACCGATGGATGTTGACCGTCTTCGCAGCATTGGCAGTTCTGTCTGGCGCGTCTGGCGCGTCTGGCGCGTCTGGCGCGTCCGAAGGAGCCGTTGTGGGGGCGGTCACTGCAGTACGAACTGCGGAAAGTAGACGCTCTTCACCGAATGACCCTTGAACAACGAGTCTACGGCGACCAAGATGTCCTGCTTCAGGCGATCGCGATTCCCGACCTCAGAGAGGTCGGCAATCGAGCGGCTCCCGAGCACGCGAAGAACAATGTCCCGCACCTCGCCGTCCTGTTCTTTGACGCGGGCGGCTGCGCCGATGGAGTTCATCGTGAGTCCAACCGACACCAAGAGGAATCGCGCACCATTCGAGCCGGCCGGATTTAGGACCAGATTTTCGATCATGTGCACGTTCGTTGCGCCTTCCTTTCCTTCCTTGCCCGCCGGCGCCTCGGCTTCGGCGAGCTTGGCAGAGTCAGCAGGCGAACCGGTGCCGATATGCATCGAGGACGCGAGCTTCGGTCCGATGACGAAACTTCCGGCGGCTGCGCCAACCAGAATCCCGACGAGGGCTGCGGCGATGATTGGCATCATGCCGGGCTTCTTCGCTGGCTGCTCGGCGCCTTCCGTGGCGTTGTTCGGGACTGTCATAGTCTGGGCAGGGGTGTCGGGTGTCTTCTGCGGCTATGAGTAGCAAAGGCCGTGCCAGAGGAAGCGCGCGGCCGATGAATTATTATAAAGCGTTGCTGTATAACAACTTATATGAATATTCTGGACTCGATGACGACTGGGATATTCAACGTAACGGCGCGTGCGGCAATTTCTGCCGCTCTTGAGATCCATACGTGGAGAACGCCGCCCCTGTGGAGGGCGGCGTTCCCAGATGCCAAGCGCTCTTAGCGCTTGAGGAGCATGATTTCCTGGAGCATCTCGTCAGCGGTAGTAATGACCTTGCTGTTTGCTTGGAACCCGCGTTGCGCGATAACCATTTGCGTGAACTCATTCGCCAAATCGACGTTGGAGAGTTCGAGTGCGCCGCTGGTGATGGTCGAAGGGCTGCCTTCGGCCGCGAATCCAAGCACCGGACTTCCCGAGTTCGCCGATGCCTGGTACATGCTGTCGCCAGAGCGAATGAGCCCGCCAGGGTTGTTGAAGTCAGCGAGCGAGATCTGCGCGAGCGTGAGCGTCTGGCCGTTGCTGAAGGTGCCCGAGATGACGCCCGTGCGGTCGATGGTGAAATCCTGGAGCAGCCCCGAGGTGTAGCCATCCTGATCACGCAGGACCGCGGTGGTCGGCGAGGCGATATCCGTCAGGCCGTTCACGCCACTTCCCGGATCGACGGTGATGATGACTGGTTTTGCCCCTGGAGGCGCAAAGTTGATGGTTCCTGGACTTGGCGCCGTCAGCAGGCCATCGGGGCCGAAGCTCAGAATGCCAGTTCCCGTGATGGAGTCGGCGGGGACTTTGGCAGCGGTGAGGCTGGTGGGATCAACGGCCCACGTCCACTCGGACGTACCGCTCTTCCACATGTTCACACGCACATCGTACTTGTTGCCCAGCGAGTCGTACACCGTGAGCGAAGATTCACTCCATGACTTAGAGTTCGCCGGATTGGTGGCCGTTGTGGCATTGTACCCTGCGGCGCTCCCCTGATAGGCGCTCGTGTCAAAAACTGGGACGGAGGCATCGAGATTGCCCGAGAATCGCATCGAGGTAGTCGCATGCGCCGCCGTCTTTTGTCCGAAGGGAAGAACGATGTCGCCGATGCTCGTGCCGAGAATCCCACTCGACGCGAGTCGGCCTTGCACCACCGCACCAGTCGGAGGCGCGATCAAGGTGCCATTGCCGTCTACTTGGAAGTTGCCAGACCGTGTGTACTGCTGCTGGTTGCCCACTCGTGTCACGAACATGGCATTGCCGGTGATCGCGAGATCCGTGGCGCGTCCAGTCGTCTGAAAGTTCCCCTGCGTGAACGAGGTGTCGATCGCGCCGATGGTTGACCCGAGTCCGAGCTGCATCGGATTCGACCCTCCCTGACCCGCGGTTGGAGTAGTCGCGCCCTGCAGCATATCCGCGAACCCTTCCTTGAATGTCATGCGCCCCGACTTGTAGGCGAGTGTATTCACGTTCGCGATGTTGTTGCCAATCATATCCATCATGGCCTGATGGTTCTTCAGTCCTGCGAGTCCAGTGTTGAGCGAGTTCGACATGAAAATCCTCGGTGCAGATTAGTTGGTCGCGTTGACGGAGAGCACCTGCCCGATCGTGTACTGCTTGGAGCCGCTCGATACCACAGCACCATTCGTGCCAAAGCCGATGCCATCGACGCGCGCAGCGACCGTTGACGTCGGGTGAGCAATCGTCTGCGTGCTGCCGATGCCATTGATGACATCGAATACAACTTTGTAGTTGCCGGCGGGGAGGCCCTTGGTCAGCGAATCCATCGAGACACGCTGCTGTCCACCGGCTACTCGACCGACATGATTCGTGGCCACCGTGAAACCGTTCGCATCTTCAAGACGCACCGTCAAGTCGCCGCCACCAGCGCCGACGGTTGCCGACGCCGTGTGAGTCGGTGAGGCGCCGCCGACTTGCACGGTGTCGTCGAGTACCGAGACGGTCTTCCCGAGCAGCCCGATGGCCGACGAGTTGTTCACCGTGTTGACGAGCGTGGCGCTGTCCGACGCTTGCGCGGCCATCTGCTGCGAGATGTTGGTCAACTGCTCGAGCGACGAGAACTGCGCCAACTGTGCGGCCATTTGCGAGCTGTCGCTCGGGTTGAGCGGATCCTGATGCTGCATTTGCGCAATGAGCAACTTCATAAAGTCATCTTTGCCCAATGTGGTCTTGGACGTGCTGTTCATTCCGTGGCTGCTCGCCGCAGTGCTCCCGATCATGGGAACGGTCATGGCTGGTGTCCGGTGGTGTCGCCGATGCGGCGACGTGAAGGCGAAGGCGCGAGATCGCCGTTGGCGATCAATGCGTTGAGTAAGTCGTTCGAAGTCGAAGCACGCCCACCGGTGCCTCGCACACGCAGGGCATCCATCGAGAGGCCGCGCGCGGCCAAGGTCTTGCCGAGTTCGGCGGCCCGTTGGCCGATCTGCGCAGCGAGTGCAGGGTCCGCGAGATCGATTGTCGCGCCCACGCGCGACCCGATCGTGCCAATACGAATACGATCCTCGCCGCCAGCCCCGTCATCGATCCGGAGCAGCATCTGATGCATCGGTTGCGCAGCGCGTGCGTCCTGAAGCGCCAGCACCTGATCGACGCGGGCAGCGGCATCACTGGGTAGCGGGGCGACAAAACGCGGTGCGCGCACCCCTCCAGTGTTCACTGGGCTTCCAAGACTCGAGATCCCCATGGGTTGCGGCGTCCGAGTGCCGTTTCCGCGGTTCCCACTCTCCGCGCTGTCGTCGCGAGACTCTGACGACGACCGTGAAGAGCGCGAGGACTTGGCGGAGCGCACGGACACGCCAGCCACGTCCGCGACGTCCGCGACGTCCGCGACTTCCGCGAGCTCTGCTACCTGCGCAACCGTCGCCACTTGTGCGCCCTGTGCACCTTGTGCTCCCTGCGCCAACTGTCCCGACGTCGCGAGGCTGATCTCGGCGCCGTGTACCGACGCGCCGGACTGCTGCTGCAGAGCGCCGATGTTCAACTCCATGTGACCGGGATCCTTCGCGCCGAGCGTGTGCAGCCCTTCCTCATTTGCAATCTGTTGCATGGTCGCATAGTGACTTGCGCTCCCGCCAGAGACTACGAGGTCTGCCGCCAATCCGGAGGCATGGCGTGAGTTCTGCGTCCATGTCACGATCGGACCGCTGGTGGACCGGCCCTGATCGTACAGCGCGTTCTGGCGCGTCTGGCTGCGCCATGTTTCCGTGATCGTGACATCGGCGCCGGTTTCTCCCTTCATCCGCTGCACCACCCGCTCGAGCTTGCTCCGAAACTCTGGCTGGAGCAGGGCGGGGTCGCGAAAGACCGTCGAAGGGTCGCTGCCGGCGGCTTCACGCGCGGCGCGATCGGTGATGAGCGAATCGACGCTCGTGGTCACGCCCGACGATTCGAGCGATGCGCGCGCAAGCAAGGCACGGAGGGCGCTCGTCCCGGAGCTCGTCTCGCCCGTACTGCCGGTCTTTGCCCGATCCGCGTCTTCCTGTTCCTGGCGCTTCTTGTCGGCCTTCTCAAGGCGTGCGCTATCTGTCTCGTCGGCTTCGCGGCTGCGAGTCGCGCGATCCAGCGCACCGGCGAAAGCGCTCGAGGACGTGGCGCTCTTGACCGCATCGGCAAACGCCTCCGCTGCTGGCGCAGCCGGAGCGTTGACGGGAACGAACGACGGGATGCTATTCATTTGGCGCCCGGGGGCGACTTCAGCGCCACCTTACTGATCGCCGCCGCACGTTCTGATGGGAGCAGCGCCAAAATCTCAGCGGCTCGCTTGTCGCTGACAGCGCCGAGGATGCGCGAGATGTCCGTATCATCGAGGTGCGCGAGCACTTTGGCCGCGTCCTTCGCGGGCATCGTGGCAAAGATCTTGGAGAGACGGCCGCTGGGCAGCACGGCGTCGCCGCTCTGCAGGGGGCCGGCGAGGAGGCTAGCCGCTGGGTGCGTCGCCTCAGTCGCGGGCGACTTCTTGCTCGGCGTTGGGACGGCGCTTGGCTTCTTGGCCGAGGTCGCGGCTGCAGCCGGCTTT